>NNBV01000964.1_pt1 | contig 96706 bp, 88 predicted proteins | sample 1173771 | NCBI WGS metagenome assembly NNBV01 (sample SAMN07173938, study PRJNA388173) | plant metagenome | isolation source: symbiotic tissue sample KVS11 | place: Norway: Troms, Kvaloya island | reverse complement strand
CGTGGGCTCGGAGATGTGTCTACGAGACAGGCCGAAGATCGCCCCGAAACGGCGTCCGGCCATTCGTGCGGCGCCGAGTACGCGACATCGCCGGACTGAAGGTGCGGCACGCGGTCAGGGTAAACCTTGTCGCGGCGCAGCAAAACCGCTCCCTAGAATCATCCGATGACATGGGCGTCCATGTGAAGGAGTCCGCAGTGCAGAGCAAGAAGTCCGGGGTCAAGCCGGTCCAGCGTGTGATCAAGAAGTACCCCAACCGAAGGCTCTACGACACCGAGACATCCACGTACATCACCTTGGCCGAGGTGAAGCAACTGGTGATTCAGAGCGCGCAGTTCGTGGTGCGAGACGCCAAGACCGGCGACGACCTCACACGCAGCATTCTTTTGCAGATCATTCTGGAAGAAGAGGCTGGCGGCGCCCCGATGTTCACCGAGCCGGTGCTGTCCCACATCATCCGTTTCTACGGGCAGGCAATGCAGGGCTACATGGGGCCGTACCTCGAGAAGAACATCCAGGCAATGACAGAGGTTCAGGCGCAACTGGCCGACAAGGCCGAAGGCCTGACGCCGGAGATGTGGTCGCGCTTCATGAGCATGCAGTCGCCCATGCTTCAAGGGCTGATGGGCAACTATGTGGAGCAATCGAAGAATGTCTTTGTGCAGATGCAGGAGCAGATGCAGAAGAACACGGAACAGGTTCTGGGGGCCTTTGGCATCAAACGCCCCTGAATTGCGCGCGGCTGGCAAAAGGCGCTCGCACTGTAGCCGAAGGTTATCCAATGAATGCCCCGGTGGTCTCGATAGCTGGGACAATAGAGGCATATGAGCGAAGTTGCCTCCCCCGAACGCATGGCCACGCCGACCGCCCCCAAGGTCGGATTCGTGAGCCTGGGCTGCCCCAAGGCCCTGACCGATTCCGAATTGATCCTGACCCAGCTGAATGCCGAGGGCTATCAAACCGCCAAGACCTTCGAAGGTGCCGATCTTGTGATCGTCAACACCTGCGGCTTCATCGACGATGCCGTCAGAGAAAGTCTGGACACCATCGGCGAAGCGCTGGCTGAAAACGGCCGCGTCATCGTTACCGGCTGCCTGGGCGCCAAGACGGGCGACCAAGGCGGCAATCTGGTGCGCCAGATGCACCCGAGCGTGCTGGCCGTGACCGGCCCTCATGCCACGCAAGAGGTGATGGATGCGGTGCACGCCAACCTGCCCAAGCCGCATCACCCGTTCATCGACCTGGTGCCCAACACCTTCGGCGTGGCCGGCCTGAAACTCACGCCGCGCCACTACGCCTATCTGAAGATCAGCGAGGGTTGCAACCATCGTTGCACCTTCTGCATCATTCCCTCGATGCGTGGCGACCTTGTGTCGCGGCCGGTCGGCGATGTGCTGAGCGAAGCCAAGGCCCTGTTCGAAGGCGGCGTGAGGGAGCTTCTGGTGATCAGCCAGGACACCTCGGCCTACGGTGTCGACGTGAAGTACCGCACCGGGTTCTGGGACGGCAAGCCGGTCAAGACCCGCATGCTCGAGCTGGTGCGCACGCTGGGCGAAATCGCCGAGCCTTACGGCGCATGGGTTCGCTTGCATTACGTGTACCCGTATCCCAGCGTCGACGAAGTCATTCCATTGATGGCCAGCGGCTCGGTGCTGCCTTACCTCGATGTGCCGCTGCAGCACAGCCACCCCGACGTGCTCAAGCGCATGAAGCGCCCGGCCAGCGGTGAAAAGAACCTGGAGCGGCTGGCGCGTTGGCGCGAGGTCTGCCCGCAACTCGTGGTCCGCAGCACGTTCATTGCCGGCTTTCCTGGCGAGACGGAGCAGGAGTTCGAGCATCTGCTCGACTTCATTCGCGAAGCCGAAATTGATCGCGCAGGGTGCTTTGCCTACAGCCCCGTCGAAGGCGCCACCGCCAACGACATTCCGGGCATGTTGCCCGAGCCCGAGCGCGAGGCGCGCCGCGCGCGTTTCATGGAAGTGGCGGAAGCCGTGTCCATCGCCAAGCTGCGCAAGCGCGTCGGCTCGACGATGCAGGTGCTGGTCGATTCCGCCCCCGGCATGGGCCGCAAGGGCGGGGTGGGGCGCACGTACGCCGACGCACCGGAGATCGACGGCACGGTTCGCCTGCTGCCGCCCGAGAAGATCAGCAAGACGTTGAAGGTGGGTGAGTTCACTCGCGCCCGCATCGTGGGCGCTGAAGGCCACGACCTGATCGCACTGCCGGTTTGATGCGGATTCGTACGGACAAGAAAAAAGCCACCGGAGACCGGTGGCTTGTTTCGAATGACCTGGCGGGGGTCAGCTTGAATTTGGTGCCCAGAAGAGGACTCGAACCTCCACGATGTTACTCGCTAGTACCTGAAACTAGTGCGTCTACCAATTCCGCCATCTGGGCTTCATATCTGCCGAAGCAGTTATGTTTTTTTGCTTCTCAGCAAAGACTGCGATCATACCAAACTTTTTGCGCCATTTCGGCTGTTGCGCCTGCTCGTTTGCACATGATTGTGCGTCGGGTGTCGCAACTTGGCCGCATTGCCCGTTTGATGCGGAATCAAACGGCCATGAAAAAAGCCACCGGAGACCGGTGGCTTGAATCGAATGACCTGGTAAAGGTCTTGTTTAAACTTGGTGCCCAGAAGAGGACTCGAACCTCCACGATGTTACTCGCTAGTACCTGAAACTAGTGCGTCTACCAATTCCGCCATCTGGGCCCACAGAACTGCAGAAGCAGCTCTGTTTTGAATTTCAGGAAAGAAGGAGATCATATCAAAAATAATGTCACTTCCAGCAGCTTGCTGGATGAATTCGAAGGAACCGTTCAAGGTCATCGCGATGGCCACGGTTTTGTTCAGCGTGACGACGGTGAAGCAGACATCTATCTGCCCCCGAACGAGATGCGTGCGGTGCTGCACAAAGACCGCGTCAAGGCGCGTGTCGTGCGGCAGGACCGTCGCGGTCGCCCCGAAGGGCGCGTGGTGGAAATCGTCGAGCGCCCGGAGCAGCCCATCATCGGGCGCCTGCTGCACGAAGGCGGCATCTGGCTCGTTGCACCCGAAGACAAGCGCTACGGGCAGGACGTTCTGATTCCCAAGGGTGCTACCGGTCCCGCGAAAGTGGGGCAGGTCGTCGTGGTGCAGCTCACCGAGCCGCCGGCGTTGTTCGGCCAGCCCGTGGGCCGCGTGAGGGAAGTGCTGGGCGAGATCGACGACCCCGGCATGGAAATCGAAATCGCCGTGCGCAAGTACGGCGTGCCGCATGAGTTCTCCGCGGAATGCCTGGCAGAGGCCAAGGCCTTGCCCGAGAAGGTGCGCCCCGCCGACAAGAAAGGCCGCATCGACCTCACCGACGTGCCGCTCGTCACCATCGACGGCGAAGACGCACGCGACTTCGACGACGCCGTGTACTGCGAGCCCGCGAAGGTGGGCCGCGGCAAGGGCTGGCGTCTGCTGGTTGCCATTGCGGACGTCAGCGCCTATGTGAAGACCGGTTCGTCGATCGACATCGACGCCTACGACCGCGCCACCAGCGTCTACTTTCCGCGCCGCGTCATTCCGATGCTGCCCGAGAAGCTCTCGAACGGCCTGTGCTCGCTGAACCCCGAAGTCGAGCGCCTGTGCATGGTGTGCGACATGCTGGTCGCGGCCGACGGCGAGATCTACGCCTACCAGTTCTACCCGGCCGTGATGTTCAGCCATGCGCGCTTCACGTACACCGAAGTGGCGGCCATCCTGGGCAACACGCGCGGCCCGGAAGCGGCCAAGCGCAAGGACCGCGTGAAGGACCTGCTGAACCTCGCCGACGTCTACAAGGCACTGCTCAAGCAGCGCGGCAAGCGCGGTGCGGTCGACTTCGAAACCACCGAGACGCAGATCATCTGCGACGACGCCGGGCGCATCGAGAAGATCGTGCCGCGCACGCGCAACGAGGCGCACAAGATCATCGAAGAAGCGATGCTCGCGGCCAACGTCTGCAGCGCCGACTTCATCGCCGAAGGCAAGCACCCGGGCCTGTTCCGCGTGCACGAAGGTCCGACGGCCGAGAAGAAGGAAATCCTGCGCGGCTACCTCAAGGCCATGGGCGTCGGCCTGACCATCACGGACGATCCCAAGCCGGGGGAGTTCCAGGCCATTGCCACGGCCACCAAGGACCGGCCCGATTCGCAGCAGATCCACACCATGCTGCTGCGCTCGATGCAGCAGGCCATCTACACGCCGTTCAACAGCGGCCACTTCGGTCTGGCGTACGAGGCGTACACCCATTTCACGAGCCCGATCCGGCGCTACCCCGATCTGCTTGTGCACCGTGTGATCAAGGCGATTCTTACCAAGACGCGCTACCAGTTGCCTATGCTGCCCACGCCCGGCGAGGCGCATGCCAAGCTGGCAAAGCGCCTCGCCTCGCGCGTGAAGGCACCGACCAACAAGCCGCAGAAGGCGACCATCGCGCCCAGCAAGGAAGTGCTGGCGTGGGAAGCGGCGGGCCTGCATTGCAGCGCCAACGAGCGGCGTGCCGACGAGGCCAGCCGCGACGTCGAAGCCTGGCTCAAGTGCAAGTACATGCGCGAGCACCTCGGCGAGGAATACGGCGGCGTGGTCACCGCGGCCACCACCTTCGGCATCTTCGTCACGCTCGACGCGATGTACGTCGAAGGGCTGGTGCACATCACCGAACTCGGTGGCGAGTACTTCAAGTTCGACGAAATGCGCCAGGAGCTGCGCGGCGAACGCACCGGCATCCGCTATGCCATCGGCACGCGCGTGCGGGTACAGGTGAGCCGAGTCGACCTGGACGGCCGCAAGATCGACTTCCGCCTGGTGCGCGAAGGCGAGGACCTGATGTCGCGCGCGATGAAGGACAAGGGCGCGGCACCGTCGGGCGCGCCGGTCAAGGCCTCCGCCAAGCGCGGGTCGCGCCACAAGGCAGAAGCCGGTGCGGCCGAGCCGCGCGGCGATCGCGTGGAGCGATCCGACCGTGGCGCACCGGCGCCCGCCGGGCCGCAATCGGCCATGCAGGCCTTCAAGTCGGCGGTCAAGAAGGCCGCCAACAAGATGAAGGGGCGCAAGCCGCGCCGCTGATGCCTTGCCGCATGAATCATTCGACCAACCTTGCAAAAAGAAAGAGACAGACCGCATGAGCGCTGAAGACAACAAGGGCCGCATCGCCATCGTCACCGGAGCGGGCTCCGGCATCGGCCGCGCCGCCGCGCTGGCGCTGCTGGGTGACGGCTGGAACGTGGTGCTGGCCGGGCGCCGCCTGGAGCCGCTGGCGCAAGTGGCCGAAGAGTCGGGCGCCGGTGCGCGCGCGTTCGCGGTGCCGACCGACGTGGCCAAGGCCGACTCGGTGCAGGCCCTGTTTGCCGCCACGGTCGAGCGCTTCGGCCGCGTCGACCTGCTGTTCAACAACGCCGGCGTGGGCAACCCGCCGGGCCCGTTCGAGGACTGGACGCCCGAGCAATGGCAGGGCGTGGTCGACATCAACCTGACGGGCATGTTCTTCTGCATCCAGCAGGCGTTTCGCACGATGAAGGCGCAGACGCCGATGGGCGGCCGCATCATCAACAACGGCTCCATCTCGGCCACCGCGCCGCGGCCGAATTCGGCTGCCTACACGTCCACCAAGCATGCGGTCGAAGGGCTCACCAAGACCGCGTCGCTCGACGGACGCAAGTACGACATTGCGGTGGGGCAGGTGGATGTGGGCAATGCCATGACCGAACTGGCCTCGCGCATGGCCAAGGGTGTGCCGCAGGCCAATGGCGAGCTCGCCATCGAGCCGCTGATCGACGTGAAGATCGTGGGGCAGTCGGTGCTCTACATGGCGAACCTGCCGCTGGAAGCCAACGTGCTGTTCCACACCATCATGGCGACGAAGATGCCCTTCGTCGGGCGCGGCTAGAAGCCCGTCGTCAAGCGGGCGCGCGGCGGGCCAGCGTGCCCGCCGTGAGCGGGGCTGCATCGGCCGGCCAGGTGTCGGCGATATGGCCGTGCTGCCAGACGGCATCTCGCGCTGCGTCGAATGCGGGTTGTCGCATGGCCAGTGCAGCGCCGACCATGCCGGCCAGCACGTCGCCGGTGCCCGCCGTTGCAAGCCGGGCATTGCCGGTCAGGTTGATGACGGGCAAGGTGCCTTCCGCACCTGCAATCACGGTGCCCGAACCCTTGAGCACCACCACCACGCCAAAGCGTGCGGCGAGCCGCCGCGCGGCGGCCAGGCGGTCGGCTTGCACGTCGGCTGCGGTGCAGTCGAGCAGCCGTGCCGCTTCCAGCGGGTGCGGCGTGATGACGGTGGGCGATCCGCTTTTTCCTCGCGCGGCGAGTTGCGCCTGCAGCGCGACGTCGGCGGCGATCGCGTTGAGCGCATCGGCATCGATCACCAGGGCTGCCGCCGTCGAGAGCACGCGCGGCAGCATTTCGCGCACCATTTCCCCTGCGCCGCAACCGCACACCACCGTCATGGCCGACAGGTCCAGCGCATGGGCGTCGCGCAGCATCAGCTCGGGTTGCGCGGTGTCGACGGGCGCCGCCGTGGCGTCGAGCAGCCCCACGAACACGCGTCCCGCGCCCGCATGCAAGGCGGCCGAACCGGCCAGCAAGGCGGCGCCCGCCATGCCCGGTGCGCCGCCCACTACCGCGACGTCGCCATAGCTGCCCTTGTGCGACGCATGGGTGCGCGCTTGCGTGGCGGGTGCGCCGGTGATGCGCGCCGTTGGTGGTTGGTTGAATGCGCCGCAGCCCAGGTCGTCGAACCACACCGTGCCTGCCGCGTCGCGGCCCTGTGCGGTGAAGAGGCCGGGCTTCAGCGTGAGGAAAGTGATGCAGGTGCGCGGCGATGTTTGGGTGAGGTCGGCACCGTGCGGCAGCGTGCCGGTGTCGGCATTCAAGCCCGAAGGCACGTCGACACTGAGCACGGGCTGCCCACTGGCGTGCATCGTGGCCAGCCAGTCGGCCATCGTGCCCTCGGGCGGGCGCGTCGCACCGATGCCGAGCAGCGCGTCGATGGCCAGCTCATAGGCCTCGGGCGGTGTTGTCGAGAAGACGACACCCGCATCGCGGGCGCGCTGCAGCGATGCCTTTGCATCCGGCGGCAAGCGGGTTTCGTCGCCGGCAAAAGTAACGACGGCAAAGAAGCCCCGCTGCCTCAACTGCGCTGCCGCCTCGAAGCCGTCGCCCCCGTTGTTGCCCGGCCCGCATGCCACCCAGATCGTGCGCGCATGCGGCGCAATCGCCATCGCGAGCCGCGCGACGGCAAGGCCGGCGCGCCGCATCAGCGTGTGCGCGGGCAGGGTGGTTGCCGCGGCTTGCTCCATGCGGCGCGTGGCGGCGATGTCGAACAGATCGGCGACGGTGGCGGACGTGATGCGTTGCATCGGGCCATTGTGCGGCCGCGCCTCCTGTGCAGCCCGCCTCCTATCATCGAGCGATGACGCTCAAGACCGTTGGCTGGTTGTTGGTTCTGCTGCTGGCTTGGTCCGCCGGCTTCGTCGGCATGGCGCTCGCGCTGGTGGCCGGCGCGGGCTGGGCGATGGGATGGCTGGCCGTGGTGTGGGGCCTGTACCTGCTGGCCGTGACCCTGCGCCGCGTGCCGTTGCGCGACGTGGCCTGGGCCGCGGGCGTGGGTTACGGCTTTGGCGTGATCCGCTGGCTCGACGTGCCGGCCGAAGCCGGCGGGGGTTGGCTGCCCTGGCTTGTGATGGGCGCCGATCTGCTGTGCCTGGTGTTCTTCGCGCTGATCGCGCCAGCGCTGCTGGCATGGATCGCCGGCAAGTGGATGCCGCGGCCCGAGCCCGAACTACCGGTGGAAAAGCCGGCCAGGCCGGAGCGCCTGCGCCGCTGGGGGCCTAAAGACTGAGCCGCTCGACCCCGAGCCCCTCGAGGTCGACACCCGGGTCCTGTCCTGCGATCAGGTCGCCCAGCACCCGTGCGCTGCCGCACGACAGCGCCCAGCCGCTCGACCCATGGCCCAGGTTGAGCCACACCCCCGGAATGCCGCTGGCCCCCAGCACCGGCGGGCCGTCCGGCAGCATCGGCCGCGCGCCTTTCCATTGCTGCACGCCTGACTGCAGCGTGGCCGCGCCCGGAAACCAGTCGTGCAGCACCTTGTAGAGCGTTTGAATGGCGGCCGGGTTCATGGTGTCCAGCGAGCCGCCGATCTCGGCGCTGCCGGCCACGCGCACGCGCTGGCCCAGCCGGGAAATGGCGACCTTGTAACGCTCGTCCATCACCGCGCTGCGCGGTGCGTTGAGCGGCTCGCGGATGGGCGCGCTGACCGAATGGCCGTAGATCGGCGTCATCGGAATGCGCAGGCCCAGCGGGCGCAGCAGCGTGGCCGAAGCCAGGCCGGCGCACACCACGACCGCGTCGTAGCGCACCGGGTCCGAGCCGGCGGCCAGCGACAGCGAGGTGGGCGCCGCGCGGCTCAGCGGCGCAATGTCGCAGTTGAAGTGAAACTGCGCCCCGAACGCCTCGGCCTCCCACTTGAGCAGCAGCGCAAACTGGCGGCAGTTGGCCACTTCGTCTTCAGGCAGGTGAATGGCGCCGGCCAGCGGGGTGTCGGGGTTGAGCGCGGGTTCGAGCAGGCGGGCCTCGTCGGCGTCGACCTCGCGGAATACGCTGCCGGCCGAGCGCAGCACCTCGAGGCCCGGCTGCACCAGTTTCTTGTCGCGCTTGGAGCGCAGCAGCACCAGGTAGCCGTCGCTGCGCTCGTAGCTGAGCTCGCGCGCCTCGGTCACTTCGTGCAGCCGGGTGCGGCTGTAGAACGCCAGGCGTTGCATGCGGGCACGGTTGGCCAGGTAGGTTTCGAGCTTGCAGGCCTTCTGCCAGCGCGACATCCAGCCGATGTCGCGTGAGTTCAGCGGCCAGCGCAGCTTGATGGCCCCCTGCGAGGACAGCAGCGAGCGCAGCACCTTGCCACGCATGCCGGGGGCGGCCCACGGCGTCACATACCCGGGTGCGACCACGCCCGCGTTGGCGAAGCTGGCTTCTTCTGCGGCTGCGCCTCGGCGCTCGAACACGGTCACTTCATGACCGTCGGAAACCAGTTCCCAAGCGGTGGTGACGCCGATGATGCCGGCGCCCACGATCGCGATTTTCATTGAATGTTCTAGATAAAGGAGATGGCCGACGCCCGTTGAACAGGCGACAGCGCTATTGTTTTTGCAGCACTTGCTCGGTTTGGAGCGCCACCGCGAGCACGGCGTCGTCGTGCAGCGCGGCATGCCAGAGCATGAGGCCGACCGGCAGTTCGCCGGTGACGTGGCAGGGCAGCGAGATGGCGCAACCGTCGAGCATGTTGATGATCGACGGATTGCGCAGCAGCAGGGCGTTGACACGGAAGAATTCGTCGTCGCGCTCGGCGCCGGGCGCCACGCCGGCGATGGGCGGGGCGGTGATCGGCACGGTGGGCGACAGCACGGCGTCGAAGGCGTCGAGCCTGGTCTCGACACGGGCGATCCAGTCGCGGCGTCCGTTGACAAGGTCGATGTATTCGTGGGCCTTCATGGTGGCGCCGCGCAGGATGCGCTGGGCCACGCGCGGGTCGTAGCCGGCGCCGCTGCGCTCCAGCAGCAGGCGGTGCCAGGCATGCGCCTCGGCCGCTGAGAAGCCGCCGGTGGCATTGAGGGTGGCCAACTCGGCGAGTTCGGGCAGTTCGATGTCCTGGATGCGGGCACCGGCGGCGCGCAGCGTATTCAGCGTGCGCTCGAAGGCGGCGGCCACGGCAGGTTCGATGCCGTCGAAGAACGCGTTCCTGACCACCGCCAGCCGGTAGGCCGCCAGCGGCGCGTTGCCGGCGGTGACGCGCCGCGCCGCGAGGATCTCGTGGGCGGTGATGGCGTCTCGCACCGAACGCGTCATGGCGCAGACCGTGTCGAGCGTGGTCGACAGCGGCAGCGCGCCGTCGGCGGGGGTGAGGCGGGCGGTGTTCTTGAAGCCGACGATGCCGTTCAGCGCTGCCGGGATGCGGATCGAGCCGCCGGTGTCGGAGCCCAGGCCGATGAAGGCCGCGCCGCTGGCGACCGAAACGGCTGCGCCGGAAGAAGAGCCGCCAGGAATGCGCGGCGTGGCGGCATCGCTGGCGTTGGCGGGCGTTCCGTGGTGCGGGTTGACGCCGACGCCCGAGAAGGCGAATTCCGTCATGTTGGTGCGCCCCGTCAGCACGCCGCCCGCGGCGCGCAGCCGGGCCACGGCCAGCGCGTCGGCCTTGGCGGCGGGCGCGTGGCCGAGCACGGCAGAGCCGGCCGGGGTGGGCTGGCCCTGGATGTCGAACAGGTCCTTGGCGGTAAAGGCCAGCCCCGACAGCCGGCTTTGGGGGTTCGATTCGGTCGCGCCTTGGCGGGCTTCGTCGAACATCGTGCGGGTGAAGACGTGCGCGCAAGCCGGGGATTGAGCGATGCCGATGGCGCGCTCCATTTCAGTGCGTGCATCGGAGCCACCTGCCAGAAGGGTGAGACGGGTGGCTTGGAGGTCGTTCATGGGTGGCTGCAGATGCCGCGCGTGCGGCTCGGGTTCAGGAAAGCGAGGGTGGCGGGCGTGCTATACTCTTTGGGTTTCGCTGGTCGGGCAATGGCTCTCGTTGCTTCCAGCAAGACACATCCGCAAACCGGCCCAATCAAGGTGTTGTGACTCCGTTCAAAAGAGCACAAAACGGGCTGGATTTTAGACCCAACCTTTGGAGTTAATTCAATGTCTACCACCATGCGCGAAATGCTGGAAGCCGGTGTCCATTTCGGTCACCAAACCCGCTTCTGGAACCCCAAGATGGCTCCGTTCATCTTCGGTCACCGCAACAAGATTCACATCATCAACCTGGAAAAGTCGCTCCCGATGTTCCAGGACGCGATGAAGTACGCCAAGCAACTCACGGCCAACCGCGGCACGATCCTGATGGTCGGCACGAAGCGTCAAGCCCGTGAAATCGTGGCGTCGGAAGCCCGCCGTGCCGGCGTGCCTTTCGTCGACACCCGTTGGCTCGGCGGCATGCTGACCAACTTCAAGACCGTCAAGACCTCGATCAAGCGTCTGAAGGACATGAAGGCCCAGCAAGAAGCCGGCCTCGACTCGCTGAGCAAGAAGGAGCAACTGACCTTCTCGCGCGAAATCGAGAAGCTCGAAAAGGACATCGGCGGCATCCAGGACATGACCGCGCTGCCCGACGCCATCTTCGTGATCGACGTGGGCTTCCACAAGATCGCCGTGGCTGAAGCCAAGAAGCTGAACATTCCGCTGATCGGTGTCGTGGACTCCAACCACTCCCCCGAAGGCATCGACTACGTGATTCCCGGCAACGACGACTCGTCGAAGGCTGTCGCGTTGTACGCCCGCGGCATCGCCGACGCCATCATCGAAGGCCGCAACAGCGCCGGCGGTGACGTGGTCAAGGCCGTGGCCGAAGGCAGCACCGACGAATTCGTCGAAGTCGAAGAAGGCGCTTCGGCCTGATTGGCGCGCTCGCGAGCCTGAAGAAGGGGCTTTGGTGCCCCTTTTTTTTAACCTGATTTTTGGATTTACGGAGTTACACAAATGGCTGCAATTACCGCAAGCATGGTTGGCGAACTGCGCGCCAAGACCGACGCGCCGATGATGGAATGCAAGAAGGCCCTGACCGAGGCCGAAGGCAACATGGAAAAGGCCGAAGAACTGCTGCGCATCAAGCTCGGCAACAAGGCCGGCAAGGCATCGGGCCGCATCACCGCCGAAGGCGTGGTCACGGCTTTCGTCGACGGCAATGTCGGCGGCATGATCGAAATCAACTGCGAAACCGACTTCGTCACCAAGAACGACAGCTTCTTGGCGCTGGCCAATGCCGCCGCCATGCTGGTCGCCAAGAACAACCCCGCGGACATCGCCGCCCTGGGCGCGCTGGCCTATGAGCAGGACGGCTTCGGCCCCACGCTCGAAGACGTGCGCAAGGGCCTGATCGGCAAGATCGGCGAGAACATGAGCTTTCGCCGCTTCAAGCACTTTGCCGGCAACAGCAAGCTGGCGTCGTACCTGCACGGCACGCGCATCGGCGTGATGGTCGAGTTCGAAGGCGACGATACGTCGGCCAAGGACGTGGCCATGCACATCGCCGCCATGAAGCCGGTCTCCGTCCAGGCATCGGACGTGCCTGCCGACCTGATCGAAAAAGAGCGCGCAGTGGCTGCCGGCAAGGCGGAAGAAGACCGCAAGACGGCCGAAGCCGAGGGCAAGAAGCCGCAGCCGCCCGAAATCGTTGCCAAGCGCATCGAAGGCGGCGTGCAGAAGTTCCTGAAGGAAGTCTCGCTGCACAACCAGCCGTTCGTGAAGAACGACAAGCAGACCGTCGAGCAGATGCTCAAGGCCGCCGACACCTCGATCAAGGGTTTCACCCTGTACGTGGTCGGCGAAGGCATCGAGAAGAAGGTCGACGACTTCGCCGCCGAAGTGGCCGCGCAAGTCGCTGCCGCCAAGGCAGCAGCCTGATCTCGCTGCCTCTGAAGCGGCGGTGCGCCCACGCGTGCCGCCGCTTTTTCACCGTCACGTTCTACACTCGCCCTCGCCAATCAAAGGAAATTGCCCATGTCTGATCCCCGCCCAGCCCACAAGCGAATCTTGTTGAAGCTGTCGGGAGAGGCGCTGATGGGCGATGACGCCTTCGGCATCAACCGTGCCACCATCGTGCGGATGGTGCAGGAGGTGGCCGAGGTCGTGAACATGGGCGTTCAGGTGGCGGTCGTGATCGGCGGCGGCAACATCTTCCGCGGTGTCGCCGGCGGCTCGGTCGGCATGGACCGTGCCACCGCCGACTACATGGGCATGCTGGCCACCGTCATGAATTCGCTGGCCCTGGCCGATGCCATGGACAAGCAGGGCCTCATCGCCCGTGTGATGTCGGCCATTGCCATCGAGCAGGTGGTCGAGCCTTATGTGCGCCCCAAGGCCCTGCAGTACCTCGAAGAGGGCAAGGTCGTGGTGTTCGCGGCCGGCACGGGCAACCCGTTCTTCACGACCGACACGGCCGCTGCGCTGCGCGGAGCCGAAATCGGCGCCGAGCTGGTGCTCAAGGCGACCAAGGTCGACGGCGTCTACACCGCCGACCCCAAGACAAACCCCAATGCGACGCGCTATACCTCGCTCACTTTCGACGAGGCAATTGCGCAGAATCTCGGCATCATGGACGCCACGGCCTTTGCGCTGTGCCGCGACCAGAAGTTGCCGATCAAGGTGTTCTCGATCCTCAAGAACGGCGCGTTCAAGCGCGTCGTCATGGGCGAGGACGAGGGCACGCTGGTGCATGCCTAGGAGCCAATAAGATGACCATTGCAGACATTCGGAGCACGACCGACGCGAAGATGAACCAATCGCTCGCGGCGTTCCAGAACAACCTCACCAAGATCCGTACCGGCCGCGCCAACTCGGCGCTGCTCGACTCGATCCATGTCGACTACTACGGTTCGCAAGTGCCGCTGAGCCAGGTGGCCAACGTGTCGGTGCTCGATTCGCGCACCATCAGCGTCCAGCCCTGGGAAAAGGGCATGGGCGCCAAGATCGAGAAGGCCATCCGCGAAAGCGACCTGGGCCTGAACCCGGCGTCCATGGGCGACCTGATCCGCGTGCCGCTGCCCGCCATGAGCGAAGAGCGCCGCAGGGAAATGACCAAGCTGGTGCGCAACGAAGGCGAAAGCGCCAAGGTCGCCACGCGCAATCTGCGCCGCGACGCGAACGAAGCGGTCAAGAAGCTGGTGAAGGACAAGCTGGCGTCGGAAGACGACCAGAAGCGCGCCGAAGCCGAGATCCAGAAGGTCACCGACCGTCATATCTCGGAAATCGACCGCCTGATCGCGGCCAAGGAAGCGGAGATCATGGCCGTTTGAGGCCTGCCATGGCCTCGACACCGCCGCGCACGCCGACGCGCATTCCGCACCACGTTGCCATCGTCATGGACGGCAACGGCCGTTGGGCGACGCGGCGTTTTCTGCCCCGCGTGGCAGGGCACAAGCAGGGCGTGGAGTCGCTGCGCCGCTGTGTCAAGGCCTGCGCCGACCGCGGCGTGGGCGTGCTCACGGTGTTCGCGTTTTCCTCGGAGAACTGGAATCGTCCGGTCGAGGAAGTCTCCGGCCTGATGGACCTGATGGTCGGCGCGCTCGCCCGCGAAGTGCCCCGGCTGAGCCGCGACGGCGTGCGCCTGCACTTTGTCGGCGAGCGGGCAGGTCTTTCGCCGAAGATGGTGAAGGGCCTGGTGGACGCCGAGGCGGCCACCGCGCACAACACGCGCATGCAACTCAACGTGTGCTTCAACTACGGCGGCCGCTGGGACATTGCCAAGGCCGCGGCCAGGCTGGCGGCCCAGGGCGAGCCCATCACCGAACTCAGCCTGGACCGCGCCATGGCGCTGGCCCACGTGCCCGACCCCGACCTGTTCATCCGCACGGGTGGCGAGCAGCGGTTGTCCAACTTCCTGCTCTGGCAGAGCGCCTACGCCGAGCTCTTCTTCAGCGACAAGCTGTGGCCCGAATTCGACGAGGCCGCGCTGGACGAGGCCATTGCCGCGTTCCAGGGCCGCGAGCGTCGCTTCGGTCAAACTTCGGCGCAGGTCGTGGCCCCCCACGGCCAGACGGCCTGACAACCTCCCCGCATGCTCAAACAACGCATCCTCACGGCGATCGTGCTGCTCGCGATCCTGCTGCCGGCGCTGTTCTATCGAAACCACATCCCCTTTGCCTGCGTGATGCTCGTGCTGATCGGCGCGGCGGCATGGGAGTGGGGGCGCCTGAACGGCTATGGTCAGCGGTTGTCGGTGTTCCTGGGCATCGAAACGGTGGTGCTGTGCGCGCTGTCGTGGTGGCTGGGGCTGCTGAACCAGTCGCTGCTGCTGATGTGGACCCTGGCCAGCGCGGCATGGGTGCTCGGCGGCGCCGTGCTGTTGCGCGTGGCGGTGCCGGGCTGGCCCCGCATTCCGCGCGGGTTGCGGCTGGTTGCCGGCCTGCTGGCGCTGTGGGTGGCGTGGCTGGCGGCGGTGCAGGCCCGCATGGTCGGCATCAACTTTCTGTTGTCGATTTTGGTGCTGGTGTGGGTGGCCGACGTGTTCGCCTATTTCGCCGGCCGCGCCTTCGGTCTCAAGTTCACTCGCAACAAGCTCGCTCCCGCGATCAGTCCCGGCAAGAGCTGGGAAGGCGTGTGGGGCGGCATGGTCGGCGTGGTGGTGCTGGCCTTTGCGTGGGTCTGGGCCGACAAGGCCGCAGGCGCCACCGTGGCCAGCCTGTACACCCGCCTCAACGAGCGCGGCTGGTGGCTGCTGCTGCTGGGCGCGCTGTTCCTCGCGGCAATGAGCGTGGTGGGCGACCTCGTCGAATCCCTCATCAAGCGCAGTGCCGGCGCCAAGGACAGCAGCCGGCTGCTGCCGGGCCACGGCGGCGTGCTCGACCGCGTGGATGCCCTCTTGCCGGCGCTTCCCATTGCCATGATGCTGGCCTTTCTGTGAACACTCCCCGGCAACGCGTCACGGTGCTCGGTTCGACCGGTTCGGTCGGCGTGAGCACGCTCGACGTCATGGCGCGGCACCCTGAGCGCTTCGAGGTGTTCGCGCTGTCCGCGGCCACCAAGGTCGACGAACTGCTGGCGCAATGCGCGCGGTTTTCGCCACGCTTCGCCGTGATGGCGAGCGCGCCGCACGCCGTGTTGCTCGCCGAGAAGATCAAGCAGAACAGACTCGCCACGGTCGTGTTGACGGGTGACGACGCTCTGGAAACGATAGCGTCGCACGACGATGTCGACGCCGTCATGGCCGCTATCGTCGGCGCCGCGGGCCTCGGCCCGTGCCTGGCCGCGGCGCGCGCCGGCAAGCGGCTTCTGCTGGCCAACAAGGAAGCACTCGTCGTCGGCGGCGAGCTGTTCATGCGCACGGTGCGCGACGGCGGGGCGACGTTGCTGCCCATCGACAGCGAGCATTCCGCCATCTTTCAGTCGCTGCCCGAAGACCCGTCCACCTGGGCGCGGCGCATCGACAAGATCATCCTGACCGCCTCGGGCGGGCCGTTCCGCACGCGGGCGCCCGAAACGCTGGGCACGGTCACGCCGGAGCAGGCGTGCGCGCATCCGAACTGGGTCATGGGCCGCAAGATTTCGGTCGACTCGGCAACCATGATGAACAAGGCGCTCGAGGTGATCGAGGCGCGCCATCTTTTCGGCGTGTCGCCCGAGCAGATCGAGGTGGTCATCCATCCGCAGAGCGTGGTGCATTCGATGGTGCAGTTCACCGACGCGTCGGTCATCGCCCAGCTCGGCACGCCCGACATGCGGGTGCCGATCGCGGTCGGCCTGGCCTGGCCGGAGCGCATCGAGAGCGGCGCGGCGCGGCTCGACTTCCGCCAGATGTCTGCGCTGACCTTCAATGAACCCGACGCGGCACTCTTCCCCGGGCTGGCCCTGGCCTGGCACGCATTGCGCGCCGCGCCGGGTACCACGGCGGTGCTGAACGCGGCCAACGAGGTCGCCGTAGAGGCTTTTCTGGACCGGCGCCTGCGTTTTGACCGCATTCATGCGGTCAACATGGAAACTTTGGAGGCGGTGACGCCCTCCAAGCCCGCATCGCTCGCCGACCTGCTGGCGCTCGATGCCAGCGCGCGCGCGGCGGCCAATGCCGCGGCGCTGCGTTTCGCGGCCTGACGCACTCCAGAAACCAAGGATTCCGATGCTGCTCACTGTCATAGCCTTCGTGGTTGCGCTCGGTGTCCTGATTGCCGTGCACGAATACGGCCATTACCGCGTGGCCGTGGCTTGCGGGGTCAAGGTCGAGCGCTTCTCGGTGGGCTTCGGCAAGGCGCTGCTGCGCTGGACGCCCAAGCGCCAGCACCCGGGGCAATCGACGGAGTTCGTCATTGGCGCGTTTCCGCTCGGCGGCTACGTCAAGATGCTCGACGAGCGCGAAGGGCCAGTGGCGCCCGAAGAGCGTCACCGCGCGTTCAACACCCAGCCGCTGCGCTCGCGCGCGGCCATCGTCGCCGCGGGCCCGATTGCCAACCTGCTGCTGGCCGTGGTGCTCTACACGGCCGTCAACTGGATCGGCGTGCTGGAGCCGGTGGCCAAGCTGGCGCGGCCGGTGGCCGCCTCGCTGGCCGAAGCCGCAGGGCTGCGCGGCGGTGAGCACATCACGCAAGCGGGCTTTGACGGCGATCTGTCGCCCGTGCAATCCTTTGAAGACCTGCGCTGGCGCATGACGCGCGGCGCGCTCGACGGCCACGACCTCACGCTCCAGATCGCAGGCGAGGGCGGCCAGGCCGCTCGCCAGGTGGTGCTGCCGCTGAGCCGGCTGGAGAGCCGCGACGCCGATCCGCAGATGTTCCGCAAGATCGGCGTGCTGGCGCCCCTGACCCGGCCCGAGATCGGCGAGGTCATGCCCGGCAGCGCGGCCGAACGCTCGGGCCTGCGCAACGGCGACGTGGTGCGCACCATCGGCGCGACCGCCATCGTCGATGGTCAGCAACTGCGCGAAGTCATTCGTGCCTCGGTCGACGGCGACCAGCCGCGCACCCAGGCCTGGCAACTGGTGCGAGGCGGCCAGCCGCTCACCCTCGACGTGAAGCCCGAGGTGCGGGAAGAGGGCGGCGCCAAGGTTGGGCGCATTGGCGCCTTCGTGGGCACGGCGCCTGAAATGGTGACGGTGCGCCAGGGCGTTTTCGACGGTGTCTGGCGTGGCGTGGTTCGCACCTGGGAGGTGTCGGCGTTGACCGTGCGCATGATGGCCAAGATGGTCATCGGCGAGGCATCGCTCAAGAACCTGAGCGGTCCGCTCACCATTGCCGACTACGCGGGCAAGTCCGCGAGCCTTGGTTTCACGCAGTATCTGGTGTTCCTGGCGCTCATCAGCGTGAGCCTGGGCGTGCTCAATCTCATGCCGCTGCCAGTCCTCGATGGGGGGCACCTGATGTATTATCTTTGGGAGGGCCTGACCGGCAAGAGCGTCTCTGACGCCTGGATGGAACGGCTTCAGCGCGGGGGTGTTGCCCTGCTGCTGGTCATGATGTCGGTCGCACTCTTCAACGACGTCACGCGGCTCTTTGGTTAACTTTCTGCCGGCCCTTTCCGTGCCGGCTCAATTCACAGATGAACAAAAACTTCAGTCGCTTTCGCCTGCGTAGCGTTGCCGCGGTGGTTGTCGGTGCGCTCGCGGCCACTGCAGCCTGGGCCGTCGAGCCTTTCACGGTGCGCGACATTCGCGTCGAAGGCCTCCAACGCGTCGAAGCCGGCACGATCTTCGCATCGCTGCCCCTGCGTGTGGGCGACACCTACAGCGACGAGCGCGGCTCCGCCGCCATCCGTGCGCTGTTCGACCTGGGGTTGTTCAAGGATGTGCGCATCGACGTGAACGGCAACGTGCTGGTGGTGATCGTCGAAGAGCGTCCCACCATTGCCGACGTCGACTTCGTCGGCACCAAGGAATTCGACAAGGCCGCGCTGCAGAAGGCCCTGCGCGAAGTCGGCCTCACCGACGGCCGTCCGTACGACAAGGCCTTGGCCGACCGCGCCGAGCAGGAGCTCAAGCGCCAGTACGTGAGCCGCAGCCTCTACAACGCGCAGGTCGTGACCACCGTCACGCCCATCGAGCGCAACCGCGTCAACCTGACGTTCACCGTCACCGAAGGCGAATCGGCACGCATCCGCGAAGTGCACGTGGTGGGCAACAAGGCCTTCAGCGAATCCACGCTGCTGAGCCTGTTCGACCAGGACAGCGGCGGCTTCATGAGCTGGTACACCAAGTCGAACCAGTACTCGCGCGCCAAGCTCAACGCCGACCTCGAAACCCTGCGCTCGTACTACATCACGCGCGGCTACCTCGAGTTCCGCATCGATTCGACCCAGGTCGCCATTTCGCCGGACCGCAAGGACCTGACGGTGACGGTCAACATCACCGAAGGCGAAAAGTTCGTGGTGTCGAGCGTCAAGCTCGACGGCAACTTCCTGGGCCGCGACGACGACTTCAAGTCGCTGATCACCATCAAGCCGGGCGAGCCTTACAACGGCGAGCAGGTCACCGAGACCACCAAGGCCTTCAACGACTACTTCGGCACCTTCGGCTATGCGTTCGCACGCGTGCAGGCGCGCCCGGAAATCGACCGTGTCAACAACCGCGTGGCGCTGACGCTGCAGGCTGAACCCGCGCGCCGCGTGTACGTGCGCAAGGTGTCCGTGGGCGGCAACAACAAGACCCGCGACGAAGTCATTCGCCGCGAGTTCCGCCAGTTCGAAGCCTCCTGGTACGACGGCGACAAGATCAAGCTCTCGCGCGACCGCGTGGACCGCCTGGGTTTCTTCACCGAAGTGAACGTCGACACGCAGGAAGTCCCGGGTTCGCCCGACCAGGTCGACCTGACCGTCAACGTGGCCGAAAAGCCCACCGGCAGCCTGCAACTGGGTGCCGGTTACTCGAGCGCCGAAAAGGTCGCGCTGACCTTCGGCATCTCGCAGGAAAACGTGTTCGGCTCGGGCAACTTCCTGGGCGTGCAGGTCAACACCAGCAAGTACAACCGCACGCTGTCGCTGACCACGACGGACCCGTACTTCACGCAGGACGGCATCTCGCGCACGATCAGCCTCTACCACACCACCACGCGCCCTTACTCGTCGTCGATCGACGGCGACTACAAGCTGGTGAACCAGGGCGGTTCGATCCGCTTCGGTGTGCCGTTCAGCGAAGTCGACACGGTCTTCTTCGGTATCGGCCTCGAGCGCTATGCCTTCGACGCCAACAGCTCGACGGCATTCTCCGGGCTGACCACGCCGCCGTCCTACCTGAACTACTTCCAGTGCCAGAAGGACCCGACGGGCATCCTGGTGACCGGCTGCAACCAGAAGAGCGTCTGGGGTGTTCCGTTGAGTGTGGGCTGGGGCCGCGACAGCCGCGACAGCGCGCTGATTCCGACCACCGGCCGTCTGCAGCGCGCCAATCTCGAAGTGGGTGCTGCCGGCGACATGAAGTACTTCAAGACGAACTACCAGTATCAGCAGTTCTTCGCGATCAACAAGCAGTACACCTTCTCGATCAACGGCGAAGTCGGCTATGCCAAGGCGCTGGGCGACAAGGTCTACCCGATCTTCAAGAACTTCTATGCGGGCGGCCTGGGCTCGATCCGTGGTTTCGAGCAGAACTCGCTGGGTCCGCGCGATCTGCCGCTGTTCGGGCAGACAGAAGGCGCGGCCATCGGCGGCACCAAGAAGGCCATCTTCAATGCTGAGTTGAGCACGCCGTTCCCTGGCGCGGGCAACGACCGCACGCTGCGCCTGTACGGTTTCTTCGACGTGGGCAATGTGTTCGGTTCGCGTGCCGCCGGCCTGACCGACGAGCAATGGAAGGCAGAGAAGAAGCTGCGCGCCTCGGTGGGTCTGGGCGTCAGCTGGATCTCGCCGCTGGGTCCGCTGCGCCTGGCCTATGCCTTCCCCATCAAGTCCCAGAAGGAAGTGGTCGACCCGAAGACCGGGTTCATCACGATCCCGAAGGATAGAATTCAGCGCCTCCAATTCCAGATCGGAACGTCTTTCTAAATGAAGCATTTGATTCGCGCCGCGGCCGGCGCGTTGTTGATTCCCGCCTTCGTGCTCGCTTCGGCGCCCGCGCAGGCCCAGGAAACCTTTCGCATCGGTTTTGTGAATCCCGACCGTGTGCTGCGTGAAGCGCAGCCCGCCAAGGCCGCGCAAGCCAAGCTCGAGGCCGAGTTCCTGAAGCGCGAGAAAGAGCTGACCGTTCAGGGCGATGCGCTGAAGGCAGCTTCCGAGAAGTTCGAGCGCGAAGCGCCGACTCTGTCGGAAAGCCAGCGCGTCACGCGCCAGCGCGGTCTGGTCGACCAGGACCGTGACTTCCAGCGCAAGCGCCGCGAGTTTCAGGAAGACCTGAACGCGCGCAAGAACGAAGAACTCCAGCAGGTCTACGAGCGCGCCAACCGCGTGGTGAAACAGGTGGCCGAGACTGAAAAGTACGACGCCATCCTGCAGGAAGCGATCTACATCAACCCGAAGCACGACATCACCGACAAGGTGATCAAGGCGCTGAACGCGTCGGTCAGCTCTTCTGCGCCTGCGGCCGGCAAGTAACGCCGGGAGCCGGCGTGTCATTGCAGCTCGGAGCCATTGTTGACGCCCTTGGGGGCGAGCTTCATGGCGATGCGGCGCTGTCCATCGCGCGGCTGGCGCCGCTGCAGAATGCACAGCCCGATGCGCTCAGCTTTCTGAGCCATCCCAAATACCAGCAGGAACTGGCGGCCTCGAAGGCTGCTTGCGTCATTGTGTCGCCCGCCATGCGCGAGGCGGCCGCGGTGCGCGGGGCGTACATCGTCACGCCCGATCCCTACGTTTACTTTGCCCGGCTGACCCAGCTCTGGAAGGCGCAGCACGCGCTCCCGGACGCTGACCGGGTGCATCCCAGCGCGGTGATCCATGCCGAAGCGCAGGTCGACCCGACGGCGCGCATCGGCGCGCTGTGCGTGGTGGAGCGGGGCGCGCGCATCGGTGCGGGCACCGTCTTGAAGTCGCGCGTGACGGTCAGCGAAGACTGCGTCATCGGCGAGCGTTGCCTGCTGCACCCGGGCGTGGTCATCGGCGCGGACGGCTTCGGCCTTGCTCTGCACCAGGGGCAGTGGGTCAAGATCGAGCAACTGGGTGCGGTGCGCATCGGCAACGACGTCGAGATCGGCGCCAACACCTGCATCGACCGTGGCGCGCTCGACGACACCGTCATCGAGGACGGTGTGAAGCTCGACAACCTGATCCAGATCGGCCACAACGTGCGTGTCGGCAAGAACACCGCCATGGCGGGCTGCGTCGGCGTGGCCGGGAGCGCGATCATCGGCGCCAACTGCACCTTCGGCGGCGGCGCCATCGTGCTGGGCCATCTGACCGTGGCCGACGGCGTGCATGTGTCCGCCGCCACCACGGTTACCCGTTCGATCCACAAGGCCGGGCAGTACACCGGCATGTTTCCCATCGATGACAATGCGAGCTGGGAAAAAAATGCGGCAACGCTCAAGCAGTTGCACAGCCTGCGCGAACGACTGAAGGCGCTGGAGAAGGCTCCCTCGAAAAAATGACGACGATGCAGGAACAGAACATCATGACCAAGCCAGCGATAGCGCTCGACATCCACCAGATCCTCAAACTCCTGCCTCACCGCTACCCGTTCCTGCTGGTGGACCGCGTTCTGGACATGGAAAAGGGCAAGCGCATCACCGCGCTGAAGAACGTGACGATGAATGAGCCGTTCTTCAACGGCCACTTTCCGCACCGTCCGGTGATGCCGGGTGTGCTCATGCTCGAAGCCATGGCGCAGGCTGCGGCGCTGCTGTCGTTCCATTCGCTGGACATCGTGCCCGACGACAACACGGTCTACTACTTTGCCGCCATCGACGGCGCGCGTTTCAAGCGCCCGGTGGAGCCTGGTGACCAGCTGACGCTTGAAGTCGAAATCGAACGCATGAAGGCGGGCATTTCCAAGTTCAAGGGCCGCGCGCTGGTCGGCAGCGAACTCGCCTGCGAAGCAACGCTCATGTGCGCGATGCGCCAGATCAACTGATCCGGCTGCAGTCAACACAAGGCATGACCCAGGTTCATTCGACAGCACTTGTCGACCCCCAGGCCGAACTCGACGCCTCGGTGTCGGTCGGTCCCTATACCGTGATTGGCCCGCATGTGCGTGTGGGCGCGGGCACCACCATCGGCGCGCATTGCGTGATCGAAGGGCGCACGACCATCGGGCGCGACAACCGGATCTTCCAGTTCTCGTCTCTGGGCGCAATTCCGCAGGACAAAAAGTATGCGGGCGAGCCGACCGAACTGGTCATTGGCGACCGCAACGTGATTCGCGAGTTCTGCACCTTCAACCTCGGCGTGCCGGGGGCAGGGGGCGTGACGCGCGTGGGCCACGACAACTGGATCATGGCGTACACGCACATCGCGCACGACTGCCATGTCGACAACCACACCACGCTGGCCAACAACACCACGCTGGCAGGGCATGTGCACCTGGCAGATTGGGTGACGGTGGGCGGGCTCACCGGCATTCACCAGTTCGTGTCGGTCGGCGCCCATGCCATGGTCGGCTTCGCCAGCGCGGTCACGCAGGACGTGCCGCCCTTCATGCTGGTGGACGGCAATCCGCTCGCGGTGCGCGGTTTCAACGTCGTCGGGCTGCGCAGGCGCGACTTTTCCGCGCAGCGGCTCGCGGCCGTGAAGCAGATGCATCGGCTGCTGTACCGCCAGAACAAGACGCTCGACGAAGCACGTGCCGGCATTGCCGCGCTCGCCGCCGTGATGCCGGACGCTGCCGGCGACGTTGCGCTGATGGACACCTTCCTCGCCAGTTCGACACGCGGCATCGCGCGCTGACGTGACGGCGATGCAGAAGGACGCACAGCGACGGTTCGCGCTGGTCGCTGGCGAAGCCTCCGGCGACCTGCTCGCCGGCCTGCTGCTCGACGGGCTGCAAGCCCGTTGGCCCGGCCTTGAAACCGTCGGTATCGGCGGTCCCCGCATGCTGGCCCATGGCTTGCAAAGTTGGTGGCCGCAAGAAAAGCTCGCGGTGCGCGGCTATGTCGAGGTGCTGCGGCATTACGCCGAGATCGCCGGCATCCGGCGCCAGCTCAAGGCGCGGCTGCTGCGCGAATGGCCCGAACTGTTCATCGGCGTCGACGCGCCCGATTTCAACCTCGACCTCGAAGCAGGCCTGCGCAGCCGCGGCATGAAGACGGTGCATTTCATTTGCCCGTCGATCTGGGCCTGGCGCCCCGAGCGCATCGAGAAGGTTCGCGCCGCCGCCGACCATGTGCTGTGCATCTTTCCGTTCGAGCCGGCATTGCTGGCCGAGCACGGCGTGGCGGGCAGCTACGTGGGCCATCCGCTGGCCAACGTGATCCCGATGACGCCCGACCGCGCCGCCGCGCGCGCCGCCATCGGCCTGTCGCCCGACGCGCAGGTCGTCGCGTTGCTGCCCGGCAGCCGCCGCTCCGAAGTGCGCTATCTGGCCGCGCGCTTTTTTGCGGCCGCCGCGCTCATGCAGAGGCAGCGGCCCGGCATCCAGTTTGTCGCGCCGGTTCTTCCGGGCCTGCGCGCAGAAGTCGAAGGCCTGCTGCAGGCCAGCGGCATGACCGGGCGCGTCATGCTGCTCGACGGCCAGTCGCACGCGGCCCTGGCCGCCTGCGACGCCACGCTGATCGCCAGCGGCACCGCCACGCTCGAGGCGGCGCTGTTCAAGCGGCCGATGGTGATCGCGTACAACATGAACGGGCTGTCGTGGCGCCTCATGCAGCGCAAGCAGTTGCAGCCCTGGGTGGGCCTGCCCAACATCCTGTGCCGCGACTTCGTGGTGCCCGAGTTGCTGCAGGAAGCCGCCACGCCCGAGGCGCTGGCCCAGGCCACGCTGGCCTGGCTCGATGCACCCGAAAAGACGCAGGCGCTGCAACAAAAATTTTCAGAGCTGCATGTGCAATTGCAGCGCGATACGCCGACACTTTGCGCCGATGCGATCCAGAAAGTTCTTGAAGGCTGAGCAGGCCGCGCTGGTGTGGGATGCGCCGGGCCTGATGGCGGGCGTGGACGAAGCCGGCCGCGGACCGCTGGCAGGGCCGGTGGTGGCTGCCGCGGTGATTCTTGACGACCTGCGGCCGATCCCCGGGCTGGCCGACTCCAAGACCCTTACCGCCTTGCAGCGCGAACGCCTGTACGACCAGATCCTGGCCAAGGCGCTGTGCTGCTCCATTGCGCAGGCCACCGTCGAAGAAATCGACACCCACAACATCCTGCAGGCCACCATGATCGCCATGCGGCGCGCGGTCGAAGGGCTGCGGCTGAAGCCGGTCAAGGTGCTGGTCGACGGCAACCGCCTGCCCACGCTCGACGTGCTGGCGGAGGCCATCGTCAAGGGCGATTCGCGCGTGAAGGCGATTTCGGCCGCGTCGATTTTGGCCAAAGTGCACCGTGACCGGCTCTGCGAGCAACTGCACAACGAATTTCCGCACTACGGCTTTGCCGGCCACAAGGGTTACGGCACACGGGAGCACCTCGAGGCGCTGCAGCGCCACGGCGCGTGCGTGCATCACCGCCGCTCGTTCAGCCCGGTGGCTGCGGCGCTGGCCCGTACCGGCGGTGTGCTGAATGTGATGCTGCCCGTGGACGCTCTGCAGCCTGCACTGGTGGTCGCCACCGCCAGCGCTACGGCCGCCGCAGATGCCGTCGTGCATCTCGAACTGCGCGCGGCGCCCTGAACTCCCCATGACCTCCGACACCGGCGCAAGCCACATCAGCTCGCGCGACAACCCGCTGCTCAAGGACCTGCGCAAGCTCGCGCAAGACCCGGGCGCCTACCGCAAGCTGGGCCGCATCTGGCTCGAAGGCGATCACCTCTGCCGCGCGGCACTGGCACGGGGCGTGAAGCCGGCAATGGCTGTGTTTTCAGAGTCTTTTTGGCCCGACGCGCCTGTCGAATGGTCGCGTAGTGCGAGCAAAACGGTAGTGGTCAGCGACGATCTGCTGCGTGGCACCAGCGGCCTGGAGTCGCCCGCGCAGATGGGCTTCGTGCTCGATCTGCCGTCCCGCCCCGACCTGCTCCCCGACGCACCCACCGTGGTGCTCGACCGCCTGCAGGACGCCGGCAATGCCGGCTCCATCCTGCGCAGCGCCGCGGCTTTCGGCTTCACCCAGGTGATTGCGCTCAAGGGCACGGCCGCGCTGTGGGCGCCGAAGGTGCTGCGCGCCGGCATGGGCGCGCATTTCGGCCTTCGGCTGATCGAGGGCGTGGACGCCGAGACGCTCGACGCGCTGCGGGTGCCGCTGGTCGCCACCAGCTCGCACCGCGGCGACTGGCTCCACAAGGCCGAGCTGCCGCATCCCTGCGCCTGGCTGATGGGCCACGAAGGGCAGGGCGTGTCGCCCGCGCTCGAAGCGCGTGCCACGCACCACATCCGCATTGCGCAGCCGGGCGGCGAAGAGTCGCTCAACGTGGCCGCCGCCGCGGCCATCTGCCTGCATGCGAGCGGCGCGGCGTTGCAGCTCAAATAACACACTCAGACCGAGCTACAATCGGGGGCTTACTCGCAATAGCGTCGCCCGGCCGCCTTCAACGCCAAAATCCCCTTAAGCAGCAGTCCGCAGGCCACGCGCCTGGGGCTCCGGGCGACCGTAACCATTCGGAGAACCCAGTGCTTTTGTCACTCAAGGGAAACTTCCCGCCCGCCATACTGGCGCTCGCAGACGGCACGGTCTTTCAAGGCAACTCGATCGGAGCCGCCGGCTCCACGACCGGTGAGGTGGTGTTCAACACCGCCATGACCGGTTACCAGGAAATCCTCACCGACCCCAGCTACTGCCAGCAGATCGTGACGCTCACGTATCCGCACATCGGCAACTACGGCGTCAACGGGGAAGACATCGAGGCCGACAAGATCCATGCCGCCGGGCTGATCATCAAGGACCTGCCCCTGGTTGCGTCCAACTTCCGCAAGACCGCCACGCTGACCGAGTACCTCGTGTCCGGCAACACGGTGGCCATTGCGAACATCGACACCCGCAAGCTCACGCGCCACCTGCGCACCCACGGCGCGCAGAACGGCTGCATCCTGGGCCTGGCGCAAGGCGAAAGCGTGACGCAGGCCTTGATCGACAAGGCCATCGCCGCCGCCAAGGCCGCGCCGAGCATGGCCGGCCTCGACCTGGCCAAGGTGGTGTCGGTCACGCAGACCTACGAGTGGACCGAAACCGAGTGGAAGCTGGGCGCGGGCTACGGCGTGCAGATCACGCCCAGGTTCCACGTGGTTGCGTTCGACTACGGGGTCAAGAAGAACATCTTGCGCATGATCGCGCAGCGCGGCGCGCGCATCACGGTGGTGCCGGCGCAAACGCCCGCGGCCGACGTGCTCAAGCTCAAGCCCGACGGCATCTTCCTGGCCAACGGCCCCGGCGACCCGCAGCCTTGCGACTACGCCATCAGCGCCGTCAAGGAGCTGATCGAGACCGGCATTCCCACCTTCGGCATCTGCCTGGGCCACCAGATCATGGCGCTCGCCTCGGGCGCCAAGACATTCAAGATGAAGTTCGGCCACCATGGCGCGAACCATCCTGTGAAAGACCTGGACAACGGCCGCGTGAGCATCACCAGCCAGAACCACGGCTTTGCGGTCGACGAGAAATCGCTGCCGGCCACGCTGCGTCCCACCCACATCAGCCTGTTCGACAACACGCTGCAGGGCCTGGCGCGTACCGACAAGCCCGCGTTCTGCTTCCAGGGTCACCCCGAGGCCTCGCCCGGCCCGCACGACATCGGCTACCTGTTCGATCGGTTCACGGCACTCATGGAAAAGCACAAGACGGAAAAGACGGAGAAAGAGAATGCCTAAGCGCACAGACCTCAAATCGATCCTCATCATCGGCGCCGGCCCGATCATCATCGGCCAGGCCTGCGAGTTCGACTACTCCGGCGTGCAAGCCTGCAAGGCGCTGCGCGAAGAAGGCTACAAGGTCATTCTGATCAACAGCAACCCCGCGACGATCATGACCGACCCGGCCACGGCCGACGTCACCTACATCGAGCCCATCACCTGGCAGACGGTCGAGAAGATCATCGCCAAGGAACGGCCCGACGCGATCCTGCCGACCATGGGTGGCCAGACCGCGCTCAACTGCGCGCTCGACCTGTGGCGCAACGGCGTGCTCGACAAGTACACGGGCGCGGCCACCGGCAAGGCCGTGGAGCTGATCGGCGCCACGCCCGAGGCCATCGACAAGGCCGAGGACCGCCTGAAGTTCAAGGACGCGATGACCAAGATCGGTCTCGGTTCGGCGCGCTCGGGCATTGCCCACACCATGGACGAAGCCTGGGCCGTGCAGAAAACGCTCGGCTTCCCGACCGTCATTCGCCCCAGCTTCACGCTCGGCGGCACCGGCGGCGGCATCGCCTACAACCCGGACGAGTTCGAGACCATCTGCAAGCGCGGCATCGAAGCCTCGCCGACCAACGAGTTGCTGATCGAAGAATCGCTGCTCGGCTGGAAAGAGTACGAGATGGAAGTCGTGCGCGACAAGGCCGACAACTGCATCATCGTCTGCTCCATCGAAAACCTCGACCCGATGGGCGTGCACACCGGCGACTCGATCACCGTGGCCCCGGCGCAGACGCTGTCCGACAAGGAATACCAGATCCTGCGCAACGCCTCGCTGGCCGTGCTGCGCGAGATCGGCGTGGACACCGGCGGCTCGAACGTGCAGTTCTCCATCAACCCGAAGGATGGCCGCATGGTCGTCATCGAAATGAACCCGCGCGTGTCGCGTTCGTCCGCACTGGCCTCCAAGGCCACGGGTTTCCCGATTGCCAAGGTCGCTGCCAAGCTGGCCGTGGGCTACACGCTCGACGAGCTGCGCAACGAAATCACCGGCGGTGCAACCCCCGCGTCGTTCGAGCCGTCGATCGACTACGTGGTCACCAAGATCCCGCGTTTCGCGTTCGAGAAATTCCCTCAGGCCGACTCGCGTCTCACCACGCAGATGAAGTCGGTGGGCGAGGTGATGGCCATGGGCCGCACCTTCCAGGAATCGTTCCAGAAGGCCCTGCGCGGCCTCGAGGTGGGCGTGGATGGCCTGAACGAGAAAACGCAAGACCGCGAAGTGCTCGAAAAGGAACTGGGCGAGCCCGGTCCCGAGCGCATCTGGTACGTGGGCGATGCCTTCGCCATGGGCCTGAGCGTGGACGAAGTGTTCGCGCTGACCAAGATCGACCCGTGGTTCCTGGTGCAGATCGAAGAGATCGTGAAGATCGAACTCGAACTGGAAACCAAGTCGCTGGACGACATCGACAAGGACACGCTGCTCGCGCTGAAGAAAAAGGGTTTCTCCGACCGCCGCCTTGCCAGGCAGCTCAAGACCACCGACACGGCCATTCGCGAGAAGCGCCGCGCCCTGGGCGTGCGCCCGGTCTACAAGCGCGTGGACACCTGCGCGGCCGAGTTCGCGACCAACACGGCCTACATGTACTCGACCTACGAGGACGAGTGCGAAGCCGACCCGACCGACAAGAAGAAGATCATGGTGCTCGGCGGCGGTCCCAACCGCATTGGCCAGGGCATCGAGTTCGACTACTGCTGCGTGCACGCCGCGCTCGCCATGCGCGAAGACGGCTACGAGACCATCATGGTCAACTGCAATCCCGAGACCGTGTCGACCGACTACGACACGTCCGACCGCCTGTACTTCGAGCCGCTCACGCTCGAAGACGTGCTCGAGATCGTCGACAAGGAAAAGCCCCTCGGCGTGATCGTGCAGTACGGTGGCCAGACGCCTTTGAAGCTCGCGCTCGACCTCGAAGCCAACGGCGTGCCGATCATCGGCACCTCGCCCGACATGATCGACGCGGCCGAAGACCGCGAGCGCTTCCAGAAGCTGCTGCACGAACTGGGCCTGCGCCAGCCGCCGAACGCCACCGCGCGCACTGAACCCGAAGCGCTCGAAAAGGCCGCGGCCCTCGGTTATCCGCTGGTGGTGCGCCCGAGCTATGTGCTCGGCGGCCGCGCGATGGAAATCGTGCACGAGCAGCGCGACCTCGAGCGCTACATGCGCGAAGCGGTCAAGGTGAGCAACGACTCGCCGGTGCTGCTCGACCGCTTTTTGAATGACGCCGTGGAATGCGACGTCGACTGCATCCGCGACGCCGAAGGCGGCACGCTGATCGGCGGCGTCATGGAACACATCGAACAGGCCGGCGTGCACTCGGGCGACTCTGCCTGCTCGCTGCCGCCCTACAGCCTGAACGCCGACACCATCGCCGAGCTGAAGCGCCAGAGCGCCGCCATGGCGGCCGCGCTGAACGTGGTCGGTCTGATGAACGTGCAATTCGCGATTCAGCAGAAGGACGGCAAGGACGTCATCTACGTGCTCGAAGTGAACCCGCGAGCCTCCCGCACTGTGCCCTTCGTGAGCAAGGCCACCGGCATTCAGTTGGCCAAGGTTGCGGCACGCTGCATGGCCGGCCAGTCGCTGGCGTCGCAGGGCGTGACCAAGGAAGTGACACCGCCGTACTTCAGCGTGAAGGAGGCCGTGTTCCCGTTCGTCAAGTTCCCGGGCGTGGACACCATCCTCGGCCCCGAGATGAAGTCGACCGGCGAAGTGATGGGCGTGGGCAAGACCTTCGGCGAAGCTTTCGTGAAGTCGCAGATCGGCGCGGGCACGCTGCTGCCGAAGTCGGGCAAGGTCTTCATCTCGGTGAAGAACAACGACAAAGCGCGCGCGGTGGAAGTGGCGCGCGGCCTGGTCAAGCTCGGCTTCGTGCTGACCGCGACCAAGGGCACGGCCGCCGCCATCAGCGCGGCCGGCATCGAATGCGTGACGGTGAACAAGGTGACCGAAGGCCGCCCGCACATCGTGGACATGATCAAGAACAACGAGATTGCCTTGGTCATCAACACGGTGGAAGAGCGCCGCAATGCCATCACCGATTCACGGCAGATCCGCACGTCGGCGCTGCTGGCGCGCGTGACCACGTTCACCACCATCTTCGGCGCCGAAGCGGCGGTCGAAGGCATGGGCTTCATGGACGAGCTGGGCGTGATCTCGGTGCAGGAGATGCACGCGCAGCTGGCGGCCATCGCCTGAACGTCGCCATGCAAACGCAGCTCGTCGAACTGGACCTGACGGACTGGAATGCGGCCACGCCCAACGCGGCGTGGATCGCCGAGCTCGAAGCTGGCAAAGTGCTGTACTTTCCGCGCCTGGGCTTCGAGCTGCGGCCTGAAGAACGCAGCCTGCTGACGCCCAGCCTGTTGTCGCCCGACGTGCGCAACATCAGCCTCGACGCCAACGGCAAGCTCAAGGGCGCTGTCGGCGACGAGGCGGTGCAGCGCACGGCGGCGGCGATGGTAGGGCGCTTCCGGGCGCAAGCCACGCAGCTCGTTCACGGGTTGCTGCCGCACTACACGCCGGCCTTGCGCCTCGCCCCCACCAGCTACCGGCCGGCACAGGTCGAGACGCGCGTGCAGTCGTGGCGCGCGGACGACCGCCGGCTGCATGTCGATGCGTTTCCGTCACGGCCCAACTACGGCGAACGCATTCTGCGTGTGTTCACCAACGTGAACCCTGACGGTGCGCCTCGCGTGTGGCGCGTGGGCGAGCCGTTCGAAGACATCGCCAAGCGCTTTCTGCCGCGCGCCAAGCCCTATGTGCGCTGGCAGGCCAAGCTGTTGCGTGCCTTGCGCGTGACGAAGTCGTTGCGCAGCGAGTACGACCACTTGATGCTGCAGCTGCACGACGGCATGAAGTCGGACCTGGCCTACCAGGACAGCTCGCCGCAGGAAACCGCGAAGTTCCCGCCGGGTTCGGTGTGGGTGTGCTTCTCCGACCAGACCTCGCACGCCGTCATGGCGGGCCAGTACATGCTCGAGCAGACGCTTCATCTGGCTGCATCGAAGCAATACAATCCCGACTCGAGCCCGCTCGCCATCCTGAGCCGGCTGACCGGACGCACACTCGTCTGATCCTGTCCCTCACTCGACCGCCGAACGGCAGCGTTCGGCGGTTTCGCTTTATGGAGAAACAACAACATGGCAACCGTTCCTGTCACCAAGCGCGGCGCTGAAAAACTGCGCGCCGAACTGCACCAGCTCAAGACGGTGGACCGTCCCTGGGTCATCAACGCAATTTCCGAAGCGCGCGCGCAGGGCGACCTGAGCGAAAACGCCGAGTACGAAGTTGCCAAGGACCGCCAGGGCTTCATCGAAGGCCGCATCCAGGAAGTCGAAGGCAAGCTTTCGGCCGCGCAGATCATCGACCCGAGCGAGCTCGACGCCGGCGGCAAGGTGGTGTTCGGCTCGACCGTCGAGCTCGAGGAAGAAGAGTCGGGCGAGTCCGTGAAGTACCAGATCGTGGGCGAAGACGAAGCCGACCTGAAGCTCGGCCTCATCAACATTTCCAGCCCGATCGCACGCGCGCTCATCGGCAAGGAAGAGGGCGACACGGCCGAAGTGCAGGCCCCCGGCGGCCTGAAGCGCTACGAGATCGTGGCCGTTCGCTACCTGTGATGCTGCATCGATGAAAGACCGCATTGCGTTGATGCTGGCCGCCTTCTGGTGGGGCAGCCTCACCACGATCGGCTTTCTCGTGGTGCCGATGCTGTTCGCGCGGCTCGGCAACCCGTCGGTGGCGGGCAACTTTGCCGCCCAGTTGTTCGAGGCGCAGAGCTGGATTGCAATCGGCTGCGGCCTGATCCTGCTGATTCATTTCAGGGCCAAGGCGGACGAGGGCATGCACGCGCCGGTCATGACCGCCATGTTCCTCATCCTGGCCGCGCTGCTGCTGGCTTTGCTTCAGCAGTACGCCGTGGCGCCGCGCATCGTGGCGCGCGACAACCTCAAGCTGTGGCATGCCGTGGGAAGCGGCATGTACCTGTTGCAGTGGGTGTGTGCCGGCGTGCTGCTGTGGCGGATGGGCGCGCGCAAGCTGGGCTGAACGAGCCCGGATGAACGGCAGAGGCTGCAGCCGCAATGGCTGCGCCACCTCGCGTTTCTATTCTTTCCAGTATTTGGCGACCCAGGTCGCCGGCCGGATGTACCGGAAGGCGCGGTTCCGGCGCCCCGCCAGCGCGTCCGGCGGATTGCACTCGCCATGGAACACCATGATGCGGGCGTCCTCGGGCACGAAAGGCTCTTGCCAGTAGTTGGTCGGCCAGGTCGGAATGCCGTTGTACTTGAAGCTCGGGCACCAGGCCTCGGGCCAATAAGCCAGCTTGCCCTGCTTGTGGAGCACATCAGACAGGTAGGCCTGCTCGTTGCGGTAGTCCGCCTGCACCTTGTCCATGTTGGCGCGGAAGTACGCCAGCACGTCGGCATGCGCGCCCAGCTCGAAGCGGTAGACCGACGAATTGCCCGTGATCCGCTCGCGCCGCCAGGGACGCGCGTAGTCGTGGATGATCAGGAACTCGCCGGGTTGCTCGAAGAATGCGTCCAGGCTGCCCACGACCACCACGTCGAGGTCGAGGAAGAGGGCGGTGCCGCGCAGGCCGTGCAGGTCCTGCTCGAAGGTGGTGAGCTTCTTCCAGGCGCCATCGCGCTGGCCGGGGGCCAGCTGCAGGTTGAGCGGTGGAATCGGCAGGCACGTCACCTCGGGATGAACGCCGTTGCCGTCGTCGGTCAGGCACACGAACTTGAAGTCGCCGCGCAGATTGCGGCGGACCATGGCGTAGAGCCGGTTGACGTATTCGGGGCCGTATTTCGTGCCCCATTTCATGCAGAGGATATGGCGCTGGGCGCCTTGCACCGCCGCCAAGCTCAGTCTGCCTGGTTGCGCTTCTTGGCCGACAGCGGCCGCTTGGCCTTGGCGCGCTTGATGGTGCCGCCCGGGGTGAGACGCTGGTTGCCGAGCACGCGCAGGGTCTTGATTTCGGGACGCTGGCCGCCGCGCTTGCTGTACTTGACGATCTTCACGTCACGCGGGCCCGGCATGCGGTCTTCGTCGACCACTCGTTCTTTTTCAGGAATAGGGCGCCACAGCACCAGCAGCTTGCCGATGTGCTGGATCGGGGCGGCGTCGAGCTCGTCGGCCAGCTCGCGCAGCATGGCGTCGCGGGCGAGGCGGTCGTCGGAGAAAACGCGGACCTTGATCAGGCCGTGGGCCTTCAGCGCCGCATCGGCTTCTTTTTTGACGGCAGGGGTGAGCCCATCTCCACCGACCATGACGATCGGATCCAGGTGGTGGGCTTCGGCGCGGTGCACCTTGCGCTCGGCAGGGGTAAGTTGAATGGCGGACATCCCCGTATTATCGACGCGTACACGAAGAACCCCATGAGCACCAAAGCCAAAAGCAAAAAAGTCAATAAAGCGTGGCTTCACGACCATATCAACGACCCCTACGTGAAGCTCGCCGCGCGAGAGGGATATCGGGCACGCGCGGCCTACAAACTCAAGGAAATGGACGAATCGCTGGGGCTGGTCAAGCCGGGCCAGCTGGTGGTGGACCTCGGCTCCACGCCGGGCGCCTGGAGCCAGTATCTGCGCCGGCGCATGTCGCCTGACGGCGCCGCGGCCGGTTCGCTGAACGGCACCATCGTCGCGCTGGACATGCTGGCCATGGAGCCCATCGAGGGCGTGACCTTTTTGCAGGGAGACTTTCGCGAAGACGCGCTTCTGCAACAGTTGCTGGTGGTGCTGGCAGGCCGCAAGGCCGACCTGGTCGTCTCGGACATGGCGCCCAACCTGTCGGGCATCAGTTCGGCCGATGCGGCCCGCGTGGCGCACCTGATCGAACTGGCCATCGATTTTGCGCAGAACCACCTCAAACCCGAGGGCGCGTTGGTGGCCAAGTTGTTCCACGGGAGCGGCTATGACGACCTGGTGAAGCTCTTCAAGGCCAATTTCCGCACCGTGAAGCCCTTCAAGCCCAAGGCGTCGCGCGACAAATCGTCCGAGACGTTCCTCGTCGGAATGGGCCTGAAAGCCGTGGATACGCCTTGATACCTTGCCGAATAACGTTTGCAAAGAGTGCTCCCAGGGCGCAAACCCCTGTCAGCCTATGGCTGCATTAGGGAAATGCCCGCTTTTCGCAGCTTGAAAAGCCTAAAATGGGGCGCAATTGCGTACCCATAGCGCGTTTTTCATATCCTCGTCACGCGCTTTCGACTGGAGCTTCGTTTGAACAATCAGTGGTTTTCTAAAGTTGCCGTATGGCTCGTCATAGCCATGGTGTTGTTTACTGTTTTCAAACAGTTCGACACCCGTGGCGGCGTCGGGTCTGGCGCAGTCAGCTACTCCGAGTTTCTGGACCAGGTCCGAAACAACCAGGTCAAGAGCGCCATCATTCCCGAAGGCGCGGGCGGCGGCGAGATCGTCGCTGTCACCAATGACGACCGCAAGATCCGCACGACCGCCACGGTGCTCGACCGCGGCCTCGTGGGTGACCTGATCGACCACAACGTCAAGTTCGACGTCAAGCCGCGTGAAGAGGGCTCGCTCCTCATGACGCTGCTGGTCAGCTGGGGCCCGATGCTGCTGCTGATCGGCGTGTGGATCTACTTCATGCGCCAGATGCAGGGCGGCGGCAAGGGCGGGGCGTTCAGCTTCGGCAAGAGCAAGGCCCGCATGATGGACGAGAACAACAACACGGTCACGTTTGCCGACGTCGCAGGCTGCGACGAGGCGAAAGAGGAAGTCCGTGAAGTCGTCGACTTCCTGAAGGACCCCCAACGCTTTCAAAAGCTCGGCGGCCGCATTCCCCGCGGTTTGCTGCTGGTCGGCCCTCCCGGCACCGGCAAGACGCTCCTGGCCAAGTCGATCGCCGGCGAAGCCAAGGTGCCGTTCTTCTCGATCTCCGGCTCCGACTTCGTCGAAATGTTCGTCGGCGTGGGCGCGGCCCGTGTGCGCGACATGTTCGAGAACGCCAAGAAGAACGCACCCTGCATCATCTTCATCGACGAAATCGATGCGGTGGGTCGTCAGCGCGGCGCCGGCCTGGGCGGCGGCAACGACGAACGCGAACAAACCTTGAACCAGATGCTGGTCGAGATGGACGGTTTCGAAACCAACCTGGGCGTGATCGTGGTGGCTGCCACCAACCGCCCGGACATCCTGGACGCCGCACTGCTGCGCCCGGGTCGTTTCGACCGTCAGGTTTACGTCACGCTGCCCGACATCCGTGGCCGCGAACAGATCCTCGGCGTGCACATGCGCAAGGTTCCGCTGGGCCAGGACGTGAACCCGAGCGTCATCGCCCGCGGCACGCCCGGCATGTCCGGCGCCGATCTGGCCAACCTGTGCAACGAAGCTGCCCTGATGGCCGCCCGCCGCAATGCGCGCGTGGTCGAAATGCAGGACTTCGAGAAGGCCAAGGACAAGATCTTCATGGGCCCCGAGCGCAAGAGCATGGTCATGCCCGAGGAAGAGCGCCGCAACACGGCCTACCACGAGTCCGGCCACGCGCTCATCGGCAAGCTGCTGCCCAAGTGCGACCCGGTGCACAAGGTGACGATCATTCCGCGTGGCCGCGCCCTGGGCGTGACCATGAGCCTGCCGGCGCAAGACCGCTACAGCTACGACCGCGAATACATGCTGAACCAGATCAGCATGCTGTTCGGTGGCCGTATCGCAGAAGAAGTGTTCATGCACCAGATGACCACCGGCGCCAGCAACGACTTCGAGCGTGCGACCTCCATCGCCCGTGACATGGTCACCCGCTATGGCATGACCGATGCACTGGGCCCGATGGTCTACGCAGAGAACGAAGGCGAAGTGTTCCTGGGCCGCTCGGTCACCAAGACGACCAACATGAGCGAGCAGACCATGGAAAAGGTCGACGGCGAAGTGCGCCGCATCATCGACGAGCAGTACGCCCTGGCGCGCGGCCTGATCGAAGCGAACAGCGACAAGATGCACGCCATGGCCAAGGCGCTGCTCGAATGGGAAACCATCGACAGCGAACAGCTCGACGACATCATGGCCGGCCGCGCACCGCGCCCGCCCAAGGACTGGACGCCGCGCATCCCGCCTTCGGGCAGTGGTGGCAGCGGCGGCACGCCGGCGGTCAACCCTGACCCGGCGCCCACTGCAGCCTGAGGTGGCATCGACATCGCACAACAACGGGGCCTCTGGCCCCGTTTTTCATGGTGCCGGGCTGGCCTTGGCCGCGTTCTGGCAGACCTCGCGTTTTCGCATCGACCTTGCGCAGCCGCGCGTGATGGGCATCGTCAACGTCACGCCCGACTCTTTTTCCGACGGCGGTGCCCACGCGTCGACCCATGCGGCGCTGAAGCATTGCGAGCAGTTGCTGGCGCAGGGCGCCGATATTCTGGACATCGGCGGTGAATCGACTCGCCCCGGCAGCCCAGCCGTGTCGCTCGACGATGAACTGGCGCGCGTGCTGCCCGTGGTGCGTGAGGCCGTGAAGCTCAACGTGCCGATCTCCGTCGACACCTACAAGCCCGAGGTGATGCGCGCGGTGCTCGACCTGGGGGCGGACATCGTCAACGACATCTGGGCGCTGCGCCAACCCGGCGCGCGCGAGGCCGTTGCGGCGCATCCCTCGTGCGGCATTTGCCTGATGCACATGCATCGCGACCCGCAGACGATGCAGTCCGTGCCGATGACCGGGGACGTGATTCCACAGGTGCTCTCGTTCCTCGCCGAACAGCTGCGAATGCTGCAGGCGCAGGGCGTTGATTTTTCACGCGTCACGCTCGACCCCGGTGTGGGCTTCGGCAAGACCGTGGCGCAGAATTTCGCCTTGCTGGCGCGCCAGCGCGAGCTGCTCGCAGGCGGGCTGCCGTTGCTGCTGGGGTGGTCGCGCAAGTCGTCGATTGGCGCGGTCACCGGCATCGAGATGGCCGGCGAGCGCATCGTGCCGAGCGTGGCCGCGGCGGTGCTGGCCGTGGACCGTGGCGCGGCCGTGGTGCGCGTGCACGATGTGCGCGACACCGTGGCGGCGCTGGCGGTATGGCGCGCCATGAAGGCCCAGGAAACACAGCTTCAACTACAAGAACAGACAGAACAACCATGACCCGCAAATATTTCGGCACCGACGGCATCCGTGGCACGGTCGGCCAGTCCCCCATCACTCCTGACTTCGTGCTGCGCCTGGCGCATGCGGTGGGCCGCGTGCTCAAGAAGACCCAGGCCCGCCCGACGGTGCTGATCGGCAAGGACACCCGCATTTCGGGCTACATGCTGGAGTCGGCGCTGGAGTCGGGCTTCAATTCGGCAGGCGTCGATGTGGTGCTGCTCGGCCCGTTGCCCACGCCCGGCGTGGCGTACCTCACGCGCGCCCAGCGCGCCAGCCTGGGCGTGGTGATCAGCGCGAGCCACAACGCCTACCCCGACAACGGCATCAAGTTCTTCAGCGCCCAGGGCACCAAGCTCGACGACGCCTGGGAGCTGGCGGTCGAGGCCGTGCTGGAAGAAGCACCCGTGTGGGTCGATTCGGCCAACCTTGGCAAGGCCCGCCGGCTGGACGATGCGGCTGGCCGCTACATCGAGTTCTGCAAGAGCACCTTCGCCAACGACCTGACGCTGCGCGACATGAAGCTGGTGGTCGACGCCGCCCACGGCGCGGCCTACCAGGTGGCGCCCAACGTGTTCCACGAACTGGGCGCGGAAGTGATCAGCATCGGCGTGTCGCCGAACGGGTTGAACATCAACAAGGGCTTTGGCGCGACCCATCCCGAAGCGCTGGTTGCCGAGGTGACCGCGCAGAAGGCCGACTACGGCATTGCGCTCGATGGCGACGCCGACCGCCTGCAACTGGTCGACGCCGGCGGGCGCCTGTTCAATGGCGACGAGTTGCTCTACCTCATGGTGGCCGAGCGCGTTGCGCGCGGCGAGAAACCGGTGGGCGTGGTGGGCACGCTCATGACCAACAAGGCCGTCGAGGTCGCGCTGCGCAAGCAGGGCATCGAGTTCGTGCGGGCCAAGGTCGGCGACCGCTATGTGCTCGAAGAACTCGACAAGCGCGGCTGGATCCTGGGCGGCGAGGGCTCCGGCCACCTGCTGGCGCTCGACCGCCACACCACGGGCGACGGCATCGTGAGCGCGCTGCAGGTGCTGCAGGCCTGCGTGCGCAGCGGCAAGACGGTGGCGCAACTGCTCGAAGGCGTCACGCTGTTTCCGCAGACGCTGATCAACGTGCGCATCTCGCCCGACCAGAACTGGAAGGACAACCAGGCGCTGGCCAGCGAAACCGAACGCATCGAGGCCGAACTGGGCGACGCAGGCCGCGTGCTGATTCGTGCGAGCGGCACAGAGCCGCTGGTGCGCGTGATGGTGGAGGCGCGTGACGCGGCGCAGGCCGAGTCCTGCGCGCAGCGCCTTGCGGCCCTGTTGAAGCCTGCGCAATGACGCAGATCGGCGTTCGCCTAGTCGACTACCGCAACGCGGCGCAGGCCGCTGCGCTGGTCGACCTGCTCGACGGGTATGCCCGCGACCCCGCAGGCGGCGGCACACCGCTCGATGCGGCCGTGCTGCAGGGCCTGCCCGAGGCGCTCGCAGCGCGGCCACAAGCCTTCAGCGTGATCGCATACGAGGGCGAGCAACCCGTAGGCCTCATCAACTGCATCGAGGGCTTCTCGACCTTCGCCTGCAAGCCGCTGGTGAACGTGCACGACGTGGTGGTGCTGGCCAGCCACCGCGGACAGCGCGTGGCGCAGAAGATGTTTGCACTGGTCGAGCAGGAGGCGCGCAAGCGGGGCGCCTGCAAGCTCACGCTCGAAGTGCTGTCGGGCAATGCACCCGCGCTGCGCAGCTACGAGCGCGAGGGCTTCGCGGGCTACCAGCTCGACCCCGCTTTCGGCCACGCGCTCTTTCTGCACAAGAAGCTCTGAAATAAAAAAGGGCCGGGGCGAATTGATCGCCGTCGGCCCTTGTTCCAACCCTATCCCCTGTACATCTCCGAGGGGAGAGGGCGCAATTCAAGAATCAGAAGCGCGTCACCGGCATCTCGGCGTCAGCCTTGCCGGGCGCGTACTTGCCCAGCTCCCACTTGGCGATCGCGTTGCGGTGCACTTCGTCCGGGCCGTCCGCAAAGCGCAGCGTGCGCGCGCCGGCGTAGGCGGCTGCCAGCGGGAAGTCGTCGCACATGCCGCCGCCACCGTGCACTTGCATGGCCCAGTCGATCACCTGGCAGGCCATCGAGGGTGCAACCACCTTGATCATGGCGATCTCGTTCTTGGCGACCTTGTTGCCGGCCACGTCCATCAGCCAGGCGGCCTTCAGCGTGAGCAGGCGGGCCATGTCGATCTTGCAGCGGGCTTCGGCAATGCGCTCCTGCGTCACGGTTTGCGAGGCCACGGTCTTGCCGAAGGCGACGCGCGACGAAGCGCGCTTGCACATCAGCTCGAGCGCGCGCTCGGCCAGGCCGATCAGGCGCATGCAGTGGTGAATGCGTCCGGGGCCGAGGCGGCCCTGGGCAATTTCGAAGCCGCGGCCTTCGCCCAGCAAAATGTTGTCGACGGGAACGCGCACGTTCTCGAAGTGCATTTCCACGTGGCCGTGCGGCGCGTCGTCGTAGCCCATCACGTTGAGCGGGCGCACGATGCGAATTCCCTTGGCGTCCGCCGGCACGATGACCATGCTCTGCTGCGAATGGCGCGGTGCGTCGGGGTCGGTCTTGCCCATGGTGATGAAGACCGCGCAGCGTGGGTCGGCCGCACCGGAAATCCACCACTTGTGGCCGTTGATCACGTACTCGTCGCCCTGGCGCTCGATGCGCGTGGCGATGTTGGTGGCATCGCTCGAAGCCACGTCGGGCTCGGTCATTGCGAAGGCCGAGCGAATCTGGCCTTCCAGCAGTGGCTTGAGCCAGCGGGCCTTGATTTCTTCCGAGCCGTACCGCGCAATGGTCTCCATGTTGCCGGTGTCGGGCGCGGAGCAGTTGAAGGCTTCGCTGGCCCATGGCACCGCGCCCATGATTTCCGCGAGCGGCGCGTATTCCTGGTTGGTCAGGCCCGCGCCGGCGTAGCCGGAGGCCGAGGCGCTGTCGACCGGCAGGAAAAGGTTCCACAGGCCCTGGGCCTTGGCCTTTTCCTTGACCTTCTCCACCGTCTTCAGCGCAGTCCAGCGCTTGCCGGCGACGGTGTTGGCCGCCAGCTCAGCGCTGTACTCGGCCTCGGCCGGGTAGATGTTGTCGTCCATGAACGCCTTGACGCGTTTCTGCAGATCTTTGGTCTTGGCCGAGTATTCGAAGTCCATCTTGTGTCTCCTTGTAGGTCCTGTGTGGGTCCGGTGTGGGTGGGAGGCCGTTACGCCTTCTGGGCAAACTGCCAGGCCATGTCGGCCATGGGCCGTGCGCCGCGGGCCGACGCCACGGCTTGCTCGCTCGATGCGGTGCCGGCCTCGACCCGCTTGGCAATGCCTTGCAGGATCGCGGCCATGCGAAACAGGTTGTAGGCCTGGTAGAAGTTCCAGTCGGGCGCCAGCGCCTCGGGCGTGCTGATGCGGGTGCGCTCGCAGTAGCGGCGGATGTATTCGCTCTCGGTCGGAATGCCGAGCGACACAAGGTCCACGCCGCCGATGCCGCGCCCCGTGGTGGGCGGCATGTGCCACGACATGCAGTGGTAGCTGAAGTCGGCCAGCGGATGGCCCAGCGTGGAAAGCTCCCAGTCGAGCACCGCGATGATGCGCGGCTCGGTGGCATGGAACATCACGTTATCGAGGCGGTAGTCGCCATGAACGATCGACACCTTGCTCTCGTCGCGTGCGCTCGCCGGCATGTGCGCGGGCAGCCAGTCGATCAGCCGCTCCATGGCTTCGATGGGCTGCGAGAGCTCGCCGGCGCCGTCCGCCGAGGCCTTGTACTGCTTGCTCCAGCGCCCGATCTGGCGGTCGAAGTAGTTGCCCGGCTTGCCGTAGTCGGCCAGGCCGCGGGCCGCAAAGTCGACCGTGTGCAGTGCGGCGATCACGCGGTTCATCTCGTCGTAGTGGGCCGCGCGCTCGGCGTTGCTGAAGCCGGGCAATGACTGGTCCCACAGCACGCGGCCCTGCATGAACTCCATCACGTAGAAGGCGCGGCCGATGATGCCTTCGTCCTCGCACAGGCAGTGCATGCGCGGCACCGGCACGTCGGTGCCGGCCAGCCCGCTCATCACCTTGAATTCGCGTTCTACGGCATGCGCCGAGGGCAGCAGCTTGGCGACCGGGCCCGGCTTGGCGCGCATCACGTAGCTTTGCGACGGGGTGATCAGCTTGTAGGTCGGGTTCGACTGCCCGCCCTTGAACATCTCCACCGTCAGCGGCCCCTTGAACCCGTCGAGGTTCTTCTCGAGCCAGGCTGCGAGCGTGTCGACGTCGAAGGCATGCTGTTGCGAGACGGCACGGGTGCCGATGAAGTTGGAGAAGTCCTGGCTCATGTCAGTGTTCTAGCTTTCGGTTTCCGAGACGCGCATGAGGCCCGCCCGATCGAGCACCACCAGCCCGGCCGGTTCGATGCGGATCGTGCCCTCGCGCTCCATGGTCTTGAGTTCCTGGTTCACCCGCTGGCGCGACGCGCCCAGCAGTTGCGCCAGTTCTTCCTGCGCCAGCTGCAGCCCGATGCGCGTCTGGCTGCCGTCGTCCAGGTTGGGCACGCCGTAGCTGCGCACGAGGTGAATCAGCTGCTTGGCCAGGCGTGCGCGCAAGGGCAGGGTGTTGAGGTCTTCCACCAGACCGAACAGCGTTCGGATGCGGCGTGCCTGCAGGCGCATCAGCGCTTCGTAGAGCTCCACATGCGCGGCCAGGATCTTGTGGAAGTCGCCCCGCGCCACGCACAGGATGGTGCTGTCGCCATGCGCATAGGCATCGTGCGTGCGCCGGTCCCCGTCGAACATTGCCACGTCGCCGAACCAGATGCCCGGCTCCACGTAGGTCAGCGTCACCTGCTTGCCCGAGACGGCCGTCGAACTCACGCGCACCGCGCCCTTGGCGCAGGCAATCCAGTGTTCGGGCGGGTCGCCGCGGGCAGCGATCAGGTCGCCGTCCTTGTAGCGTTTGACAAAGGCGCATCGGAGGATGTCGTGCCGTAGCGATGGAGATAGGGAAGAAAACCAGCGACCACTGTTGATCGCTTCACGTTCTTCGATAGTAAGAATGGGGTCGTCCATTGGTCTGTCCTCTCGGCGACTGAAAAGGCGGGGGGTGTCACGGGAGCGACGCAGCGCGGCGTCACTCGTACTGCGGCGGCTTCTTGTCGAGGAACGCGGCAATGCCGATGCCCGCGTTCGCATGGTGCAGGTTGCGCACGAAGTGGTCGCGCTCCTGCGACAGCTGCGACGCGAGCGTGGCGCCACGTGCGTCGCTCAGCAGCTCTTTGATGCTCGCAAGCGAGTTGGGTGCGCGCGCGTTCAGCTGGGTGGCCAACGCCAGCGCGCCGGCCAGTGCCTGGCCGCTCTCGGTGAGCTCGTTGACCAGGCCCAGCGCGTGCAGCCGGGCCGCGTCGATGCGCTCGCCCTTCATGAGCCATTCGCTGGCCAACTGGCGCGGCAGCTGCCTGCCGAGGTGCCAGCTCAGGCCGCCGTCGGGCGACAGCGCCACGTTGCTGTACGAGGCGGCAAACACCGCGTCGCGTGCCGCCACCACGAAGTCGCAGGCCAGTGCAAGCGAGAAGCCCGCGCCCGCGGCCGCGCCTTCGACCGCCGCAATGATCGGCTTGGGAAAGGTGCGGATCGAATCGATCCAGTTGTGCAGGCCCTCGATGCTCTCGGCCTGCACCGATCGGTCGAGCTGGCGGTTGGCCAGCAACCGCTGCAGCGAGCCGCCGGCGCAGAACCATGCGCCCTCGCCCACGATGACCACGCTGCGGATCTCCGCGCTGTTCTCGGCGCCGTTGAGCGCCTCGATGCCCGCGGCGTAGATCTCGGGGCCCAGTGCATTGCGCTGGGTCGGGTTGGCGATGGTCAGCACCATGGTGCGGCCTTCGCTGGTGCTCTTGAGTTCGGCGGTCATGGGGTGTTCATTCTTCTTCGTGCAGCAGGCTCAGTCCCAGTGCGCCGCGGCGGCGCAGCCATGGGCTCGGGCGATAGCGCGGGTCGCCGTACACCGTCTGCAGGTTGAACAGCACTTCGAGCATGTTGGTCGGGCCGTAGAGGTTGCCCATGGCGAGCGGGCCCCGCGGATAGCCCAGGCCCAACTGCACCGCTGTCTCCAGGTCGCCCGGCGTGCACACGCGCTGCTGGCACATGTCGGCGGCAATGTTGACGATGGCGCCGATCACGCGCTGCGTGACGAAGCCGCCGCTGTCGCGGATCACGCTCACCGCCTTGCCGTCGCGTGCGAACAGGGCATGCGCCATGTCGCGCATGTCGCGGCGCGTGGCCGGGTTGGTGGCGAGCACGCGGCGCTTGGTGGCGGCGTCGTCGATCAGCATGTCGATGCCCACGGTGCGCGTGGCGTCCAGGCGCTCGACCGCGGCCACTGTGGTCACGTCGAAGCCCAGCGGCGCAACCAGAATCAGCGAATGCGCGGCGGGCGTCGCGCCGCTGTCGATCTGCGCGCCCAGCGTGTTCACCAGGCGCAGCAGTTCGGCACGGCGCGCGGCGCGCGGCGACACCCACACCGAAGGGCTGCCCTCGACCACCGGAGGCGCGGCCTCGGGCGTCTGCTGCATCACGCCGTCGGTGTAGCGGTAGAAGCCTTCTCCGGTCTTGCGGCCCAGTGCGCCGGCGGCCAGGCGCTGCGCGGTGATCACGCTCGGGCGAAAGCGCGGCTCTTCGAAGTACTGGTGGTAGATCGACTCCATCACCGGATGCGACACGTCGAGCGCGGTCAGGTCCAGCAGCTCGAACGGGCCCAGGCGAAAACCGGCCTGGTCTTTCAGGATGCGGTCGATGGTCACGAAGTCGGCCACGCCTTCGCCCACGATGCGCAGCGCCTCGGTGCCGTAGCCGCGGCCCGCGTGGTTGACGATGAAGCCGGGCGTGTCCTGCGCCTGCACGGCGCTGTGGCCCATCTGTTTGGCGTAGCCGGCCAGCTGGGTGCAGACCTCGGGCGCGGTCTTGAAGCCCGCCACCACCTCCACCACCTTCATCAGCGGCACGGGGTTGAAGAAGTGAAAGCCCGCAAAGCGCTCGGGGCGCTTCAGGCCGGCCGCAATGGCCGTGACCGACAGCGACGAGGTGTTGGTGACCAGCGTTGCGGTCTCGGCCACGATGCCTTCGAGCTCGCGGAACAGCGCGCGCTTGACTTCCAGGTCTTCGACGACCGCCTCGACCACCAGGTCGCAGCCGGCCAGCGCCTGGGCCGAATCGACGGCCTTCACCCGGGCGATGTACAGGTCGCGCGTGGCGGCGTCGATCTTGTTCTTTTCGTGCAGCTTGTTCCACTGGGCGACGAGGGCCTCGCGGCCGCGTTCGGCGGCGCCCGCGAAGCTGTCTAGCAGCAGCACGTCGCTGCCGGCCTGGGCCGCGATCTGCGCGATGCCGCGACCCATGGCGCCGGCGCCGACGACGCCTGTTCGGGTGTAGTTCACTGTCATGTGCTGGAGGGTTTCAATGGTTGAGTGGTGTCCGGGCCTGCCGCGCAGGCGTTGATGCGGGTGCCGCAAGGGTGCTGGCGAAGGCTTCGATTTTGCAGTCCCGCGCGCAGGGAGCGTGACGGGTTATACGCGGGGGCATGTTGGAGGCCCACGGAGGCGAACGGCCGATCAGGCGGGCCGGCCGCTGCGGTCGACGGCCACGCTGAGCGCCATGGCCACCATCATCACGCCGAAGCCGACCCAGCTCATCCAGGCGGCCGCGTCGTTGGCCAGCAGCCAGCCGCCGAGCGCCGCGCCCACGGCCTGGCCCGTGTAGATGCCCGAGCTGTTCAATGCCACCGAGCCCGGCGCAAGGGTGGGGGCCAGGCCCACCAGGCGGGCCTGCTGCGCCGAGTTGGCTGCGAAGCAACCCAACCCCCAGGGCACCAGCACCACGGCCAGCCACGCGAGCGTGGAGGCCAGCGGCCAGAGCAGCAGGCTGAGCGTGATCAGCGCGGTGGTGACCAGCACCATCCGCCCGGCGCCGATGCGGTCGATGAAGCGGCTCACCAGCATGTTGCCCAGCAGGCCGAAGGCGCCGAACAGGGCCCAGATCACGCTGAGCGTGGTGGCGTCCGCGCCGTAGCTCTGCTTGAGGATCGGGCCGAAATAACTCGACAGCACAAACTGCCCCGTGCCCTGCAGCGCGGTGACCGTGACGATGCCCATCAGCACCGGGCTGCGCAGCACGCGCGACCAGGCCGCGGCAGTCAGCGCGGCCGGGCGGATGGCGTTGGGCATGGTGAGCCAGATCGATGTCGCGCTGGCGACACTCAAGACCGCGATGGTCATGAACGCCATGCGCCAGCCCAGGTGCCCGCCGATCAACGCGCCGATGGGCAGGCCCAGCACCGAGGCGATCGACCAGCCCAGAAAGACGAAGGTGACCGCGCGCCCGCGCTGCTCGGGCGGCACCAGCAAGCCGGCGCAGGCGGCTGCCTGTGGCGTGAAGATGGCCGGTGCAATGACCGTGAGCATGCGCACCGGAAGCAGTGCGCCAAAGCTCGGCATCAGCGCTGAAAGCGCGTGCCCGGCGGCGTACCACAGCATGGTGAGGGCCAGCAGCCGGCGGCGGTCCCATCCCGCGACTGCGGCGGCCAGCAGCGGCGCGCCGATGCACATCACCACCGCAGCGGCCGTGATCAGCTGGCCCGAGGTGGCCACGCTGATCGACAGCGAGCTGCTGATTTCATTGAGCGTGCCCGGCACCACCATCACGCCGGTGCCGATCACGAAGTTGCCGGCAAGCAGCGCCCAAAGTGCGCCATTCGATGCGCTTTTGGACGCGCTTTTTGATGCGCCTTGCACCGCGCGCCGCGGCGCAGGCAGGCTCACCGACGGACCTGCAGCGCGCCGGGGTTCACGATGTTGGTGGGGTTGCCGTTGATGTAGCTCACGACGTTGTCGAAAGCCTGGCCGAAATAGCTTTCGTAGCTCTCCTGCTCCACATAGCCGATGTGCGGCGTGCAGATGCAGTTTTCCAGCCGCAGCAGCGCATGGCCTTGCAGCGGCGGTTCGCTCTCGAACACGTCGATGGCGGCCAGGCCGGGACGGCCACGGTTGAGGGCGGCGAGCAGCGCGTCGGCCTCGACCAGTTCGGCGCGCGAGGTGTTCACGAACAGCGCCGTGGGCTTCATGCGGGACAGGTCTTCGAGCGTGATGAGGCCGTTGGTCTCGTCGTTGAGCCGCAGGTGCACCGACAGCACGTCGGCGGCGGCAAAGAATTCATGGCGGTTCTGGGCCACCTGAAAGCCGTCGGAGCGCGCCTTGGCGCAACTGGCCTCACGGCCCCAAATGACCACCTGCATGCCGAACGCCTGCCCGTAGCGCGCCACGAGTTGGCCGATGCGGCCATAGCCCCAGATGCACAGCGTCTTGCCCTTGAGCACCGAGCCCAGCCCGAAGTTGGGTGGCATCGACGCCGACTTGAGCCCCGACTGCTGCCAGGCACCGTGCTTGAGATTGCTGATGTACTGCGGCAGCCGGCGCATGGCGGACATGATGAGTGCCCACGTGAGTTCGGCCGGCGCCTGCGGAGAGCCCGAGCCTTCGGCCACTGCCACGCCGCGTTCGGTGCACGCCGCTACGTCAATGTGGCCGGCAATGCGCCCGGTCTGCGAAATGAGTTTGAGCTTGGGCAGCTTTTCAATGAGCTGACGCGAAATCTGCGAGCGCTCACGAATCAGCACGATCACGTCGGCGTCCTTGAGACGGACCGACAACTGCCCGATGCCCTTCACCGTGTTGGTGTAGACCTTGGCCGCGTACGCGTCCAGCTTGGCGGCGCAGCGCAGCTTGCGCACGGCGTCCTGGTAATCGTCGAGGATCACAATGTTCATGGCGTGCCATTGTGCCTCGCAGCATCGCCATGTCGCAGCGATGAACGTTTGGATACCCTGCGCCAGGCGGCTTTCGGGGCCGCTTCCGCAGGGCTTTCCGGGGCGTTTGTATCAGTGCAGCCGCGTCGAGCGGTGTGCCGTGGCCATGATCTCGGCGGTTTCCAGTGCGGCCAGGCGGTCGAGCTCGGCACACACGTCTGCCATGCGACCGGAGATCACGACGCGGTCGTTGCGCTGCTGGCCCTTGCCGTCGACCACGCGAACCACGCGCAGCGGGCGTGCGGGTGCCGTGGCCACCGCAGGCGTCGCGGTGATGCCGCCGGCGCGGGTGGTGCAGGCGGGGCGCACGGCCACGTAGCGCAGACCGGCCGAGGTGTCGTTGGCATCGAGGTGGTCCCTGGCGTGGGGCCGGCGCGCTGGAATCAGGCGGTTGGCCAGCGACTGCAGCGGCATCCAGAAATCAGCAATGGCGAGGAGGGCGATTCCCATGTGAACTCCAAAAAAGTATGAGGTTGAACACAGGCAGGATTTCTTGAATCGGCCGCGACAGGGTGATGGCGACCTTGCGCCATACGCCCGCCACCTGTCGAGGCCGGATGAGGTGCTGCTGCTGGCAGCAGGCCGCGAGGCCTACATCAGCATGGTGTTGCGGATGAGGCCGACCGCCAGGCCTTCGATTTCGAAAGGCTCCCCGGGCTGGACGATGATGGTCGGGTAGTCGGGGTTCTCGGCGTGCAGCTCGATGACCAGCTTGTTGCGCTTCAGGCGCTTCACTGTCACCTCTTCGCCAAGGCGCGCAACCACGATCTGGCCGTTGCGCGCTTCCTTGGTGGCCTGCACGGCGAGCAGGTCGCCGTCCATGATGCCGGCGTCGCGCATCGACATGCCGCGCACCTTCAGCAGGTAGTCGGGCTGGCGCTGGAACAGCGTGTTCTCGACGTAGTAGGTCTTGTCGACATGCTCTTGCGCCAGGATAGGCGAGCCGGCTGCAACGCGGCCGATGAGCGGCAGTGCCAGCTGGGCCATGCCGGGCAGCGACAGCGAGAACTGGCCGCCTTCGCGGTGGCGCGTTTCATTGAGCGAGCGCAGGGCGTCGCCCTTGAGGCGAATGCCGCGCGAGGTGCCGCTCACCAGCTCGATAACGCCCTTGCGGGCCAGCGCCTGCAGGTGTTCTTCGGCGGCATTGGCCGACTTGAACCCCAGCTCGTTGGCGATTTCGGCGCGCGTGGGTGGGGCGCCGGTGCGGGCGATGGCGCTCTGGATCAAGTCCAGGATCTGCTGCTGGCGGGCTGTAAGCTTCACTGCGAACTGCATATGTGGTTCCTTGCGGCACTGGCTAGATATCCAGTACCTGTATTTTTAACCAGTTTTTAAAAGTTGACAAGTCATGGTCAGTTCCTTTTCGGCTGAAGTGCAACGCGTGGTGGTTCTGGGCACTGGCGGCACCATCGCCGGCAAGGCCGCCAGCAGCGGCGACAACATCGGCTACACGGCCGGGCAGGTGGGCGTGGCCGACCTGTTGGGCGGCATCGATGCGCCGACTGGCGTGACGCTGGTGGCGGAGCAGGTGGCGCAGGTGGACAGCAAGGACATGTCCTTCGAGATATGGCGGCAACTCGCGCAGCGCTGCGCGCATTGGCTGTCGCAGCCCGACGTGGCGGGCGTGGTGATCACGCACGGCACCGACACCCTGGAGGAGACGGCGTTCTTCCTGCACTCGGTGCTCGCAGCGGCCAAACCGGTGGTGCTGACCTGCGCGATGCGCCCTGCAACGGCGCTCGCACCGGACGGACCGCAGAACGTGCGCGACGCCATCAGCGTGGCCGCAACCAAGGGTGCGCAGGGCGTGACGGTGGTGTGTGCCGGCACGGTCCACAGCGCGGTGGACATCCAGAAAACGCACACCTATCGACTCGACGCCTTCGGCTCGGGCGACGCAGGGCCGCTCGGCTATGTGGAAGAAGGGGGCGTGCGTCTTGTGCGCTCATGGCCCGAAGGCGGCGCATCGCAGGCGTCGAAGGTCTTCGGCGCGGGCGCGGTGACGTGGCCGCGCGTGGAGATCGTCATGAGCCATGCGGGCGCGAGCGGCGCGGTGATCGATGCGCTCATGAGCATGGTCAACCCAGATCCCTTGCGGGGCCTGGTGCTCGCAACCACCGGCAATGGCACGGTGCATCACGCACTGGAAGAGGCGGCGCTGAAGGCGCAAGCGGCGGGAATTTCGGTGGTTCGCGCGACGCGTTGCATGAGCGGACGGATCCTGCCCAAAGCAGGCGAGCAGTTGCGCGATGCGGGCGCGCTCACGCCGGTGAAGGCGCGCATCGCGCTGATGCTGGAACTGCTCGGGGAATAAAAAAGCCGCCCTGTGAAAGGGCGGCTGCGATATCAGCTGCTCAGTGCGGCCAGCGCACGCTGCGTGATTTCGTCGACCGTGCCCACGCCCTTGATGGCGCGGTACTTGGGCGCGGCGGCGGGGTCGGTGTTGGCCCAGGCCGAGTAGTAGTCCACCAGCGGACGGGTCTGCTGGCTGTACACGTCCAGCCGCTTGCGCACCGTTTCTTCCTTGTCGTCTTCGCGCTGGATCAGTTCCTCACCGGTCACGTCGTCCTTGCCTTCCACCTTGGGCGGGTTGAACTTGACGTGGTAGGTGCGGCCCGAAGCCGGGTGCGAGCGGCGGCCGCTCATGCGCTCGATGATGTCGCTGAAGGGCACATCGATCTCGAGCACGTAGTCGAGCTTCACGCCGGCCGCCTTCATGGCGTCGGCCTGGGGAATGGTGCGCGGGAAGCCGTCGAACAGGAAGCCGCTGCCGCAGTCGGCCTGCGCAATGCGTTCCTTCACCAGGTTGATGATCAGGTCATCGCTGACCAGCGCACCCGCATCCATGATGGCCTTGGCCTGCAGCCCCAGCGGCGTTCCCGCCTTGACCGCGGCACGCAGCATGTCGCCGGTCGAGATTTGGGGAATGCTGTATTTCTGGCAAATGAAGGCCGCTTGCGTGCCTTTGCCCGCCCCGGGCGCGCCCAGCAAAATTAGTCTCATGGTGTCCTCGGACGGTTCTTAGATTTTGTGTCGCACCCGGCGTCGGCCCCAGGGCTGGGCAAGGCGGAATTGCTTCGAGGATAGCATGCGGGTCCTTGCGGAAAGCTCCGCGGTTCCCGCAAGTGACACGGCCTTTTCAGGCCCCGCACGCAATGCGAGCTTTCAGGCCTTGGTGCTGGCGGCAAAGACGGCGCGTACCCGCGCAAGGTCTTCCGGCGTGTCGATGCCCGGACCGGGCGCGACGTGGCTCACATGCACCGCAATGCGATGCCCGTGCCACAGCGCACGCAACTGTTCCAGGGCCTCTGTGGCCTCGACGGGCGCCGGCGGCAGCGACGGAAAGCGGCGCACAAAGCCCGCGCGATAGCCGTAGATGCCGATGTGGCGCAGCGGTGCCGGCGTGGGCAGCGCGGTGGGCGCGGTGCCCTGGGCGGAGCCGTCGCGCCACCACGGCACCGGGGCGCGGCTGAAGTACATCGCGTTGCCTTGCGCGTCGAGCACGGCCTTGACCACGTTCGGGTTCATGAAGTCTGCGACGGAATCGATCTCGTGCGCAGCGGTGCTCATGGCGGCTTCGGCATGGGAGGCCAGCGTGGCCGCGACCGCGTCGATCAAGGCGGGGTCGATCAGCGGCTCGTCGCCCTGCACATTCACCACGATGTCCTCACCGTCCAGGCCGAGTTGCTCGCAGGCCTCGGCCAGCCGGTCGGTGCCGCTGGCATGGTCTTGGCGGGTCAAGATGGCCTCGACGCCGTGCGCCTTGCAAGCCGCGACGATGGAAGGATCGTCGCCGGCAACCACCACGCGCGCCGCGCCCGATTCGCTGGCGCGCTGCGCCACGCGCACCACCATGGGCACGCCGGCGATGTCGGCCAGGGGTTTGTTGGGGAGCCGTGTCGACGCCAGCCGCGCTGGCACCAGAACGGTGAAACTCACAGCCCCAGCTCTTCGTCGGACAGCGTGCGTGCTTCGTTCTCGAGCAGCACCGGGATGCCGTCGCGCACCGGGTAGGCGAGGCGTGCACTGCGCGAGCAGAGCTCCTGCTTCTCGGGGTTCCAGGTCAGCGGACCCTTGGTGACAGGGCAGACGAGCAGTTCAAGCAGCTTGGTATCCATCGAGCGATGATAACTTTGCGTCGAGGGCGCTGAGGAATTCCGGGGACGGCGTGAACGCCAGCGGCACGGCCAGTGCATCGGGCGCCTTGCGCCACAACTTGACGGCATCCTTTTCTGTGCAGACGAGCATTTGATCGGCGGTGGCGCGGCGTTGCCAATCGCTGAAATCATGGTGATCGGGCAGGGCGATGGTCTCGGCCAGCGTGAGGCCGCACGCGCGCAGCATGTCGAAGAAGGCCTCGGGCCGCGCGATCGCTGCCAGCGCGATCAGGGGCTGACCGACGAGGCTGCTCAGCGGGATGTGGCGACCGTCCCGGGTCAGCGCATCCGGCGCAAGCTGGCGCTTGGCGGTGTAGCCGCTGGCGAAGGCGGGATGCGCTCCGCTGTGCAGCACCAGGTCGACCGGGCGCGGCCAGGCTTCACGCAACGGGCCGGCGGGCAAGCGCCACCCATTGCCGATGCCGCGGTCGTCGAACACGCAGATCTCGATATCGCGCGCCAGCGCCAGGTGCTGCAGTCCGTCGTCACTGACGATGACCTGCGTGGCCGGATGCCTGGCGAGCAGTGCGCGCGCCGCCTCGATGCGCTTGCGCGCCACGAACACCGGCGCCCGGGTGACATGGTGGATCAGCGCGGGTTCATCGCCCACGTCGAGCGGATCGCTGTCGGCGAGCACTTCACGGCAGTCGTCGGTGCGCCGCCCATAGCCGCGCGACACCACGCCCACCTGCAGCCCGCGGGCACGCAGGTGCTGCACGACGGCCATCACCACCGGCGTCTTGCCGGCGCCGCCCGCGATCACGTTGCCGACCACGATCACCGGCACCGGCACGCGTTCGGCCCGAAGCCATTCGAGCCGGTACAGCAAGCCCCGCAGGGCGAAGATCGCGCCATACAACAGTGACAGCGGCCACAGCACGCAGGCCAGCGGGCCGCGCCGCAACCATGCGCTCTGCAGCCGCGAGGCCGAAGAAGGCGCGCCGGTGTTGCTGCGGCCTTCGGAAGCAGGCACTCAGCGGCCGGCTTGCGCCGTCGACTGTGCCGCGAAGGTGATCTGCATCAGGCCGGCGCGGCGTGCGGCCTCCATGACCGTCACCACCGCCTGGTGCGGGCTGGTGGCGTCGGCGCTGATGATCACGACGCTGTCCTTGCCGCCGGTGGCCGCGGCGGCAAGCGCGGCCGCCACGGTCTCCACGCTGCGGTCGGGCAAAGCAGTCTTGTTGATCGCGTAGCGGCCGTCGGCCGACACCGACACGATCACTTCCTTGGGATAGTCGCGCTGTGCATCGACGTCCGCCGTCGGCAGCCGAAGCTGCATTTCCGTGAACTTGCTGTAGGTGGTCGACAGCATCAGAAAGATCAGGATCACCAGCAGCACGTCGATGAACGGGATCAGGTTGATCTCCGGCTCGTCGCGCGCGCCGTGGCGGAACTGCATGCGGGCGCGGGTCATGACAAGCCTCCGCCGGGCCGCGCGGCACACGCAGTGGCAAGCGTGGGGGCCCTCATTTGCGCAGGGCGTTCAGGTGGCGGGCAAAGCGTTCGCCCGACAGCTCGAGGTTCAGCAGATATTCGTCGACGCGGGTGCGAAAGTAGCGCCAGAAGATCAGCGTGGGAATTGCCACGATCAGGCCGAAGGCGGTGTTGTAAAGCGCAATCGAAATGCCGTGCGCCAGTTGCGCCGGGTTGCCGGCACCCAGTGCGCCGTTGACCGGCGACTGCGAGCCGAAGATTTCGATCATGCCGATCACCGTGCCCAGCAACCCCAGCAGCGGCGCGGCGGAGGCGATGGTGGCCAGCGCGGGAAGGTAGCGCTCCAGCTTGTGCGCCACGGTGCGGCCCGAGGCCTCCATGGCGGCGCGCAGGTCGTCTTCGGTGCAACGCGGATTGGCGTTCAGCGCGCGCAGGCCGGCGGCCAGCACCTGGCCGAGCATCGAGTTGCGTTCCAGCTTGGTCACCACGTCGGGCCCCGGAATGGCGCCGTGCGACACGGTGATCGTTTCGTCGAGCAGCTTCGGCGGCAGCACCTTCACGGTCTTCAGACTCGTGAAACGTTCTATAACCAGCGCGAGCGCAATGACTGAACAGGCGAGCAAAGGCCAAATGGGCCAACCCGCGGCAACTATGATGGAAAACAAAGAAATTCCTCCGGCCCGTAGACTGCAAATGCGCGGCGATTATCCACCGAGCCCACCATCGTCACGCGCCTTGTTTCGATGTCGGCAACGACGCACAGATTCTGTGGATAACTTTGTGACTAACCTGCTGCGCAATGCCTCTGAACCCGCATGGGGCGGCCTTTTCGCTAGAACGACTGAATTTTGAGCAGCACTTTTTTCAATGAAATCAATGGCTTGCACGAGGAACCGTGCACTTGTCCCGCTGTGCAAGCCGAATGTTGCGGGTCTGCCGCCTGTTGTGGAAGAGTGGCCCCCGGCCATGCGTGCGGGGCGTGAACTTGCGTGACGCGAATTCGGCGCCCGGACCGCGTGTGTGGGCGGTCGGCGCACTGTGCCGCGCGGTGGCCGATGCGCTCGATGCGCGCTTCAATCCCGTCACGGTGCGCGGTGAGATTTCGGGCTTTTCGCGGGCTTCCAGCGGACACTGTTATTTCTCGCTGAAGGACGAATTCGGCCAATTGCGTTGTGCGATGTTCCGCCGCGCAGCCGGTTTGCTCGACTTTTCACCTCGCGACGGCGACCAGGTCGAGGTGCGCGGACGCCTTGCGGTCTACGAGCCGCGCGGCGACCTGCAACTGGTGGTCGAGAGCCTTCGGCGTGCCGGGCAGGGTGCCTTGTTCGAGCAGTTCGTGCAGCGCAAGGCGAAGCTGGAAGCCGAAGGGCTGTTCGACCCGGCGCGCAAGCGGCCATTGCCGACCATGCCGCGCGCGGTCGGCGTGGTCACCTCGCTGGGCGCAGCGGCGTTGCATGACGTGGTCACGGCGCTGCGGCGGCGTGTTCCGCACATTCCGGTGGTGATCGCGCCTGCGGCGGTGCAGGGGGCCAACGCGCCTGGCGAACTGGTGCGCGCGCTGCAGTCGCTCTACCAGTTCGAGCCTGCCGTCGACGTCATCCTGCTGGTGCGTGGCGGTGGTTCCATCGAGGACCTCTGGGCCTTCAACGACGAAGCCCTGGCCCGCACCATCGTGCAAAGCCCGGTGCCGCTGATCAGCGGTGTGGGGCATGAAACCGACTTCACCATCGCCGATTTCTGCTCCGACCTGAGGGCGCCCACGCCCACGGCCGCGGCGGAGCTGGTCAGCGCGCCGCGTGACCTGTGGCTCGGCGCGCTCGAGTTGCTCGACGAGCGGCTGAGCGACGCGCTGGGCGGGCGTCTCGATGCGCTGGGGCAGCGTCTTGACCAGGCGGCTGGGCGGCTGGGGCGGCCCTCCAACCTCGTGGCGCGCCAGCAGCTTCGCCTGGCCCACCATGCGCAGCGCCTGCAATACGCGGTGGCGTCCAGGCGGGAGCGGCTGGCGCAGGTGCCGCGTGCAATCGCGGCCGATTTCCCCGTGAAATTCGAGCGCGTGCTGACGCAGCGCCGCGAGCGGCTGGAGCGAGTCGCCTTGCGTCTGCGGCTGCTCGACCCCGCACTGGTCCTGCAACGCGGCTACGCGTGGCTCACGGACACGGACGGTCGTGCGATCGTCAGCGCCGCGCAACTTGCGCCGGGTGATGCCGTGAAGGCGCGGCTTGCCGATGGCGAGGTCGACATGAGCGTCGCCCCGCGGGGTGGCGCAGGTTAGCCAGAGCGTCACACCGCCGCGCGGCGCAACGGGCCCGCGTCCGACGCAACATCAATAATTAATTCCTAGAATCCCACATTCCCACAACCAACCCACGAGAAAAAACCATGGAACACGTGCTCCCACCCCTGCCGTACGCACTCGACGCACTGGCACCTGAATATTCGAAGGAAACCCTCGAGTACCACTACGGCAAGCACCACAACGCGTACGTGGTGAACCTCAACAACCTGCAAAAGGGCACCGAGTTCGAAGCCCTGACGCTGGAAGAAATCATCAAGAAGGCCAGCGGCGGCATCTACAACAACGCCGCGCAAATCTGGAACCACACCTTCTTCTGGAACTGCATGAAGCCCCAGGGCGGCGGCGCTCCCACCGGCGCGCTGGCCCAGGCCATCGATGCCAAGTGGGGCAGCTACGACGCGTTCAAGGAAGCCTTCGTGAAGTCGGCCGTGGGCAACTTCGGCTCGGGCTGGACGTGGCTGGTGAAGAAGGCCGACGGCTCCGTGGACATCGTGAACACCGGCGCCGCCGGCACGCCGCTGACCACCGCCGACACCGCGCTGCTGACGGTGGACGTGTGGGAACACGCGTACTACATCGACTACCGCAACCTGCGCCCGAAGTTCGTCGAAACCTTCCTGGCCAAGCTGGCCAACTGGGACTTCGCGGCCAAGAACTTCGGCTGAGCCTGAGCTTCGCGCACAAAAAAGCCGACCCGCGGGTCGGCTTTTTTATGGGCCACTCATTTCGGGCAGCGAATGCTCAGCGTTTGGCGGCCGAGAACAACTCGCCACTGAGCTTGGCGCCCTTCTTGATGTTCTTCTTGGCAAACCAGCCCTGGTTCATTTCGAGCACATAGCGCACCGGCTCCAGCGAACAGTGCGAGTTCTCGGTCATGGGCTGCATGTCGACCAGGTTGACGATGCGCCCGTCGTCGGCCACGAAGGCGGCGGTGAGCGGCAGGATCGTGTTGCGCATCCAGAAGCACTGCGTGGCAGGCTGCTCGAACACGAAAATCATGCCCTCGGCCTGCGGCATTTCCTTGCGGAACATCAGACCGATCTCGCGCTGCAGCGGCGTTTGCGCAATCTGCGTGTCGATCTTGTACAGGCCCACCGACAACTGCGTGCGCGGCAGGTCGGTCTGGGGCTGCTGCTGGGCATGCGCGGGCATCACGAAAGACGCGGAGGCTAGGAGCAGGGCGGCGAGATGCTTGAACATCGGACAACTCTTTCACGGCGGGGTCAGGGCCCGGCCTCAACCAAAAAATGCCAATAAAAATGCCCGCTGATGCGGGCATTGCCGGTGAGCGCGAAAGCTTACACCTTCTTGGCGGCGGCCGTGTGGGCCTTGGCCACGTGACGAACCTTGTGCTTCTTGGCAACTGCGTGCTTCTTTGCCGACACGTGCTTGGCAACCTTGGGAGCTGCGGGAGCGGTCTTGGCGGGTTCGGCTTGTTGAGCGAAAGCACCGGCAGCGAAGAGACCGGCGATCAGGGCTGCGAGCAGCTTGTTCATGAAGACATCCTTTGAAATTCGTTGATCTGGATTGCCCTTCCTGCGGAAGGTAGACATTCAACGGCCCCTGCGTGGTGTGGTTGACAGTCATCTGGCTGCTCAGGGCGAAAAAAAAGCGCTCCGATGGAACGCTTTTTTCGAGGCCGGCCGAATTACTTCGGGGTGGCGCCTTGGGTCGACTTGCGCTTGACGCTGCCGTCCTTGTTGCGACGACGCTGGTCGCGGGTTTCAGCGCGCTTTTCGCCGGAAGCCGCAGCCTTGTCGGTACCGATGGCGCCGCCTTCGGGCGTCTTGGCTTCGTCGCCGGCCGGAGCCTTGACCATGCCTGCGGGCTTGGCAGCCTTCTTGGCTTCAGCGCGTTGCTGTGCCTTGCTGTTGGTGGCGTTACCTTGTTCGGGCGTCGTACCAGCCGGGTTTTGGGCATAGGCGCCAGCGGCAAACAGGCCAGCGATCATGACTGCGAGAATTTTGCTCATTGATGATTCCTCTATCGAGAATTGGTTGGAAACGCCTCCCGGCGAGCAGAAGGTCAGCCACTAACGAGGCCGATGGCCCTACGGTTGACAAACGCTTGCTGATGGGTTGCGTCTAAAATGTACAGCGATTTGTTCACGGGCTGTACAGCGAATCCACTCCGTGTCTGAATTCGCTGACAGTTGTCAAAATTAAGTCAATGCCGGAGCCATTCCCCCTCATGTCCAGTTATCAGCACATCAAAGTCCCGGCCGAGGGTCAGAAGATCACGGTCAACGCAGACAACTCGCTCAATGTGCCTGACGAACCGGTCATCCCCTACATCGAAGGCGATGGCACCGGACTGGACATCACCCCCGTCATGCTGAAGGTGGTCGATGCGGCGGTGGCCAAGGCCTACGGCGGCAAGCGGAAGATCCACTGGATGGAGGTCTATGCGGGTGAAAAGTCGACCAGGGTCTACGGCCCCGACGTCTGGCTGCCCGAGGAAACGTTGCACGCGGTGCGCGACTACATCATTTCCATCAAGGGCCCGCTGACCACGCCCGTGGGTGGCGGCATCCGCTCCCTGAACGTCGCGCTGCGCCAGGAACTCGACCTCTATGTCTGCCTGCGCCCCATCCGGTACTTCAAGGGCGTGCCCAGCCCGGTGCGCGAGCCGCACAAGACCAACATGGTCATCTTCCGCGAGAACTCGGAAGACATTTATGCCGGCATCGAATTCGAAGCCGAAAGCGACAAGGCCAAAAAACTCATCAAGTTCCTGCAGGACGAGATGGGTGTCAAGAAGATCCGCTTCCCCAACACCTCGGGCATCGGCGTGAAGCCCGTGTCGATCGAAGGCACCGAGCGCCTGGTGCGCAAGGCCCTGCAGTACGCCATCGACAACGACAAGCCCAGCGTCACGCTCGTGCACAAGGGCAACATCATGAAGTTCACCGAAGGTGGCTTCCGTGACTGGGGCTACAACCTGGCCGCCAAGGAGTTCGGCGCCGAACTGATCGACGGCGGCCCCTGGATGAAGTTCAAGAACCCGCGCACGGGCAAGGACATCACGCTCAAGGACAGCATTGCCGACGCTTTCCTGCAGCAGATCCTGTTGCGGCCCGCCGAGTACAGCGTCATCGCCACGCTCAACCTCAACGGCGACTACGTGTCCGACGCGCTGGCCGCGCAAGTCGGCGGCATCGGCATTGCGCCGGGCGGGAACCTGAGCGACACCGTCGCCATGTTCGAAGCCACCCACGGCACCGCGCCCAAGTACGCCGGCAAGGACTACGTCAACCCCGGTTCCGAGATCCTCTCGGCCGAAATGATGCTTCGCCACATGGGCTGGAAGGAAGCGGCCGACCTCATCATCAGCGCGATGGAGAAGTCGATTGCCAGCAAGAAGGTCACCTACGACTTCGCACGGGCGATGGAAGGTGCGACGCAAGTGAGCTGCTCGGGCTTCGGCAACGTGATGATCGAGCACATGTAATTGCCACGCTGCGTCACCGGCGTCTTGCGATGCCGGACAAGAGGCTCTTGAATTTCCCAGGCGAAATTCAAGAGCCTTTTTGTTTGCTCATTGATTCGCTCGCGGCGTATTGATCTGACGCTTTAGTAATACAAAAAGAAAAACGCTCCGGACAAATTTCACAGATCAATCGGCCTCTTTTTCGGCGTAACGATTGGTAGAAACTGTGCGTGCTCCGCACCGCAACAAGGCCTCCAGAATCGCGCCCATTCCAGAAAGCATAGGGAGTGCGAAATGGGCAAGATGAATGAGAAAACGGGCTCGGGTGTCGAGGCTGCGGCCGCTACATCTTTCGGCGTGGTTGTGCAATGCGCCAAGCCCGGAGCCGCCCCATGAAGGTCGCTCGCCGCGCCTTGTTCGGCAAGCTCAACCTCACGCTGTTCAGAGCCATCGAGTCCGCCACCGCCTTCGCGCGGCTCAGAGGCAATCCCTACGTCGAATTGGCGCACTGGCTGCACCAGCTCTGGCAGCTCACCGACAGCGACCTGCATCGCATCTGCCGGCACTACAAAGTCGATTCACAGGCCATCGCGCAAGACATGGCGTCCGCGCTCGCGGCACTGCCTTCGGGTGCGACCTCCCTGTCCGATTTTTCGCACCACATCGAATCGGCCATCGAACGTGCATGGGTGCTGTCGAGCCTTGAGTTCCAGGACCGCTGTGTTCGCAGCGCCTGGTTGCTGGTCGCCTTGCTGCAGACAGCCGAGCTGCGCCGCGTGCTGCTCGCCATCTCGCCCGCGTTTCAGCGCATTCCAGCGGATCAGCTGAACGACGCGGTCGGCGCCATCATTGCCGGATCCCCCGAGCAGCATGAGGTGGCGCACGACGGCTCTGGCTTGCCGTCCGCGCTGCCGGGCGAAGCCAGTGGCGCGATCTCCGGCGCCGCGGTGGGCTCGGGTGCACTGGCCAGGTACTGCGCCGACCTGACCGAGCGCGCGCTGAGCGGGCAAATCGATCCGGTTATCGGCCGCTCGCACGAGATTCGCACCATGGTCGACATCCTGCTGCGTCGCCGGCAGAACAACCCGTTGTTGACCGGCGAGGCCGGCGTGGGCAAGACGGCCGTTGTCGAAGGCCTCGCGTTGGCCATCGCAAGCGGCGAGGTGCCTCCGGCACTGCGAGGCGCTCGGCTCCTCAGTCTCGACGTGGGCGCGCTGCTGGCTGGTGCCAGCATGCGGGGCGAGTTCGAGTCGCGACTGAAGTCGTTGCTCGACGAGGCCGGCAAGTCCGTCCAGCCGGTCATTCTCTTCATCGACGAAGTGCACACCCTGATCGGCGCGGGCGGGCAGGCAGGCACCGGCGATGCAGCCAACCTGCTCAAGCCGGCGCTGGCGCGCGGTACTTTGCGCACCGTGGGCGCCACCACATGGAGCGAGTACAAGCGCCATATCGAGAAGGACCCGGCCCTGGCCCGGCGCTTTCAGGCCTTGCAGGTCGCGGAGCCGGAGGAGGCTGCCGCCATCGAGATGGTGCGCGGGCTCGTCACCACGTTTGCCGCCCACCATGGCGTCACGGTGCTTGACGAAGCCGTGAGGGCCGCGGTGATGCTGTCGCACCGCTACATTCCTGCGCGGCAGCTTCCCGACAAGGCCATCAGCCTGATCGATACCGCATGCGCGCGCGTGGCCATGTCCTTGCACACGCCGCCGTCCGAAGTGGCTCTGCTTCGCGCGCAAGTGGCGGCCTTGCAGACCGAGCTCGAGCTGCTGGCCAAAGAGCATCTCGTCGCACAGAGCAGCGACAGCCGCGCGAAGGCTGTGCTGGCGGCCAAGGTGAAGCTGGTGGCTGTCACCGGCGAACTGGCCTCCCAGGAAGCCCGTTGGCGCGAGGAGTTGGCCGCGGTGCAGCAGATTCATGCATTGAGACGCAGTGAGGGAGAGCGCCAGGAGAGCGCAGCAGAAGAGGCGGGCTGCGCCGGGAGCATGCAGCTCCCGGCGCAGCTCATCGCCCTCGAGCAAGGGCTTCACGCGCGCCAGCAGGATGCACCGCTGATCTTTGCCCAGGTCGACGAATCCGTGGTGGCCGCCATCGTCGCCGACTGGACCGGTATTCCAGTCGGGCGCATCGTGAGAGACGAAGTTGCCGCGGTCTTCAGCCTTCAGTCCAGGCTGGAGGAGCGCGTCATCGGCCAGAGCCGTGCTCTCGCCGCAATCGCCGAGCGCGTGCAGATCGCGCGGGCCCGGCTTGCCGATCCGCACAAACCGGTGGGTGTGTTCCTGCTTGCGGGACCGTCCGGTGTCGGCAAGACCGAAACGGCCTTGGCCTTGGCGCAGGTCATGTACGGCGGCGAGCAGAACCTCATCACCATCAACATGGGCGAATTTCAGGAGCCGCACACCGTGTCGACCCTGAAGGGCTCGCCCCCGGGCTATGTGGGCTACGGGGAAGGCGGTGTGTTGACCGAAGCCGTGCGGCGCAAACCATACAGCGTGATCCTGCTCGATGAAATCGAGAAGGCGCATCCCGATGTGCACGAAATCTTCTACCAGGTGTTCGACAAGGGCTGGATGGAAGACGGCGAAGGGCGGCACATCGATTTCAGGAACACCACCATCCTGCTGACAAGCAACACAGGCGCGGAACTCATCGAGACGCTGTGCGAGGACGATGCGCTCATACCCGAGGTCGAAGCCCTGTGCGAAGCGTTGCAACCCGTTCTGCGCACGGTTTTTCCAGCCGCGTTCCTGGGGCGGATGTCCGTGGTGCCGTACCTGCCGCTTGGCGCACGCGCGTTGGGCGACATCGTCGCACTGCACCTGGACCGCGTGGTCGACCGCATGAAAGAGCAGCACGGCATCGAGCTGACCTATGCACCCACTGTGGTCGCCGAGGTCATCGCGCGCTGCGGAACCCACGAGACCGGTGCTCGCCGCCTGATCGGCTTCATCGAGCAGAAGCTGCTGCCCATCCTCTCCAGGCAATGGCTCGATGCCCTTCACGAGAGGCGAACGATCACCCGAATGTGCCTCGATGTCCAAGTATCGAGCCTTCCCGGTCAGGACTTGCAAGGAGGGCACCCCATCGTCTGCCACACCGAATACGCCTGAGTTTTATTTTTTCTTCAGCAGGGAGTTTCATGGCCAACAACAACAGCAGTCAGAAGTTCATCGCCCGCAATCGGGCGCCACGCGTGCAGATCGAGTACGACGTGGAAATCTATGGGTCGGAAAAAAAGATCGAGCTGCCCTTTGTCATGGGTGTGCTGGCCGATCTTTCCGGCAAACCAGCCGCGGCGTTGCCGCCGGTCGCCGAGCGCAAGTTTCTGGACATCGACATCGACAACTTCGACGAACGCATGAAGGCGATCCAGCCGCGCGTTGCGTTCGCAGTGCCCAACACGTTGACGGGCGAGGGCCAGCTCATGGTCGACATCACCTTCGAGAGCATCGATGACTTCTCGCCGGCCGCGGTGGCGCGCAAGGTCGAGCCGCTCAGTCGCCTGCTCGAGGCCCGCACCCAACTGGCCAATCTGCAGACCTACATGGACGGCAAGGCCGGCGCGGAAGGGCTGGTCAGCAGGCTGCTGCAAGACCCGGCGCTCATGAAGTCGCTGAGCCAGGCCCCCAAGCCACTGCCGCCGGCCACTGTGGCCAGCAACGACGAATCGCCCCTCGGGTCGGCGTCCTGATCCACCGCACGGAATCCAAGATGAACCTCACCACCGACCAAATGCTCGGCACGTCCGAGACGGCGCTGTACGGCAATCCTTCCGACTTCGCGTCCCTGTTGAACAAGGAGTTCAAGCCCAAGACCGACGAAGCCCGCGATGCGGTCGAAGCCGCCGTGCGCACGCTGGCCGAGCAGGCCCTCGTCAACGCCGCGACCATGACCGACGATGCCTACAGCAGCATCGAGGCGATCATTGCCGAGATCGATCGCAAGCTCTCCGAGCAGATCAACCTCGTGCTGCACAAGGACGAATTCCAGAAGGTCGAGTCCGCATGGCGCGGCATGCATCACCTGGTCTACAACACCGAGACCGACGAGAAGCTCAAGATCCGCTTCATGGACGTGTCCAAGGATGAAGTGCGCCGCACGCTGCGCCGGCACAAGGGCATCGCGTGGGACCAGAGCCCCATCTTCAAGCGTATCTACGAAGAAGAGTACGGCCAGCTCGGGGGTGAGCCCTACGGTTGCCTGGTCGCCGACTACTACTTCGACCACACGCCGCCCGACGTCGAGCTGCTCGGTGCCATCGCACGCATTTCCGCCGCATCGCATGCGCCCTTCATCGCGGGGTCGTCGCCGTCGCTGCTGGGCATGGAGTCCTGGCAGGAGCTGGCCAATCCGCGCGACCTGGCCAAGATCACATCGAACCTCGAGCACGCGCCTTGGAATTCGCTGCGCAGCACCGAGGACTCGCGCTATGTCGGCCTGGCCATGCCGCGCTTTCTGTCGCGGCTGCCGTATGGCGCAAAGACCAATCCGGTGGACGAGTTCGACTTCGAGGAAGAAACCGAAGGTGCCGACCACCGCAACTACGTGTGGAGCAACGCGGCCTACGCCATGGCCGTCAATATCAACCGCAGCTTCAAGCTCTACGGCTGGTGCACGATGATCCGCGGTGTCGAGTCGGGCGGCACGGTCGAGAACCTGCCGTGCCACACCTTTCCGACCGACGACGGCGGCTTCGACATGAAGTGCCCGACCGAGATCGCCATCTCCGACCGCCGCGAGGCCGAACTCGCCAAGGCCGGCCTGATCCCGCTGGTGCACCGCAAGAACACGGACCACGCGGCCTTCATCGGCGCGCAGTCGGTGCAGAAGCCGCAGGAGTACATGGACCCCGACGCCACGGCCAACGCCAACCTGTCGGCGCGGTTGCCGTACCTGTTCGCCAGCACCCGCTTTGCGCACTACCTCAAGTGCATCGTGCGCGACAAGATCGGCTCGTTCAAGGAGCGCGAGGACATGCAGCGCTGGCTCAACGAATGGATCATGCATTACGTCGACGCCGACCCCGCCAACTCGTCGCAGGAAACCAAGGCCCGCAGGCCACTGGCCGCCGCGGAAGTGGTGGTGGAAGACGTGGAGGGAAATCCGGGCTTCTACAGCGCGAAGTTCTTCCTGCGACCCCACTTCCAGCTCGAAGGCCTGACCGTCTCGCTGCGGCTCGTGGCCAAGCTGCCGTCGATCAAGCAAGCAGCCTGATTGCAGCGCTGCCCGTCATTCGATGAAGTGGCGCGCAGACGCCACCCTTGCATCCGCTCAACGCGCCCCCCAGAGCGCTTGAGCACTCGTCACATCCAAAAAACAGTTTCAGGGAGTTTTCATGGCGCAAGACATTTTTCTGAAGATCAACGGCATCGAAGGTGAATCGCACGATGCCGACCACAAGAACGAGATAGAGCTGCTGGCCTTCAACTGGAAGGCTTTCCAGGAGTCCACCATGCATGCGGGCTCGGGCGGTGGGGCCGGCAAGGCCACGGTCGAGGATCTGGAGTTCGATCACTACGTCGACCGCTCGAGCCCCAACCTCATGAAGTATTGCCTGACCGGCAAGCACATCCAGGAAGCCAAGCTCACCGTGCGCAAGGCGGGTGGCAATCCGCTGGAGTACCTCAAGTTCACGTTCAGCGACGTGATCATCACAGCCATTCAGCCCTTCGGTTCGAACGCCGACGAGATGCGCGTCAAGGAGCGCGTTCGCCTGTCGTTCTCGAAGATCAAGCAGGAGTACGCGGTGCAGAACGCGCAAGGCGGCAGCGGCGGTGCAGTGACGGCTGGCTACGACATCAAGGGCAACAAGGAGTCCTGAGTCCCTTTTCGCTCGGCCCCTGGCTTCGTGCCAGGGTTTCCGACCTCGGGTCCAGCGGCGCGTTTGGGCGTGTTGCGCGGACTCGAGGTCGGATTTTTCGACGAACAGCCCCACGTCTCCTTTACCTGGTTCCTCATCCCCCATGCTCCTCCACGTGCCCGGTCTTCGGCGGCTTTTTGCTGCCCACACACCCGCGGTAATGGCGCTTGCGCTGGCCGTTTCGCTGCCTTGCAATGCCCAGTTCTCGTATCCGCGGGAGCAGACCAAGCTCGACATCACCATCGCGGCCGATGCAGGCGTCAACCCCGACGACAAGGGCAGGGCGGCGCCAATCCTGGTGCGCATCTACGAGCTGAAGTCCGAAGGCAGCTTCGAGTCGGCCGATTACTTCTCGCTCAACGCGAACGACAAATCCGTCCTGGGCGCCGACTTGCTGGTTCGCGACGAATTCATCCTGCGGCCCGGCGATGTGAGGACGCTGCGACGCAAGTCGCACCCCGACATCGCGGCCATCGGCGTCACGGCCGGCTACCGCGACCTGGCGCAGGCCGATTGGCGCACCGTCCAGAAGATCGATCCCGCGCCAGAAGCCGCCTGGTACCGCGCGGTTTTGCCGGCCAACAAGCTCAAGCTGCGGATCGATCTTCAGTCCAAGGGCATTCAGCTGTCTCCCCTCCAGTGAGCCCAAGCGGCTCGCAAGCACAACGATCGAACGCATGAGCTGGTACAACAAAGTCGCCTGGAGCGAGGGGCTCTTCCTGCGCCCGCAGCTGTTTCAGCAGCAGGAGCGGTATCTCGAGCATCTCGCGCACAAGCGCGCCGCGTCGCTGGGCCCGTTCTATTGGGGCTTCACGCACTACGCCATCGACGCGGAGTCGCTGTCGCTGGGCAAGCTTGTGTTGGGAAGTGCCACAGGCATCTTTTCAGACGGCACGCCCTTCGATGCACCCGGCCAGACCCTGCCGCCGGCGCCGCTCACCATCCTGCCCGAACACCTGGAGCAGGTCATCTACCTGGCCGTGCCCATTCGCACGCCCAACGGCGAGGAAACCACCTTCGACGATGCCTCGGCCTCTACCGCGTCGCTCGCTCGTTTTTCGGTGTTCGACACCGAACTGCGCGATGCCAATTCCGTAGGGCAGGGGCCCAAGACGGTTCAGCTCTCGAGGCTGCGGCTGCGCCTGCTGCCGCAGCGCGAACTCACCGATGCCTGGATCGGTCTGCCGCTGGCCAAGGTCACGGTCCTGCGGTCCGACGGCAGCATTTCGATCGACTCCCGGCTGATTCCCCCTGTGGCGGGCTACGGTGCCAGCCCGTTGCTGTCGGACTGGGTCACCAACCTGCACGGCCTGTGCAGATTGCGCGCCGAGTCGCTCGCGGCCCGGCTCAGCGGAAACGACGGCAAGTCGAGCGAAGCGGCTGAAGTGTCGGACTTTCTGTTGCTGCAGATCCTCAATCGCTACGAGCCGCTGTTCGAGCACCGGCTGCGCGTTCGGGAGACCTCGCCCGAAACGGTCTACACCGCGCTGCGCACCTTCAGCGGAGAACTCGCCACCTTCGTTCGTGCCAGCACACGGCGTCCCTCGGCGCACCCGGCCTACCAGCACATCGACCCGCATCTCTCGTTCAGGGAACTGATGGGCGACGTGCAGGCCTTGCTCAACGATGTGCTGGTGCGCAGCGCGCAGAGCATTCCGCTCGCCAACCGTGCCAACGGTGTGCGTGTTGCCAGCGTCGAGCCGGCTGAACTCCAGGGCTTCTCCAGCCTGGTTTTCGCAGTGGCGGCCCACACGCCGCCCGACGAGCTGGCCAGTCAGTTTCCGGCGCGCTGCAAGGTCGGGCCCAGCGACCGGCTCGGCGAGCTCATTCGCTCGCATCTTCCGGGCATTCCGCTGCAGACCCTGCCGGTGCCGCCGCGGCAGATCCCGTTCAACGCAGGCTTCGTCTATTTCCAGATCGAACCGCGCGGCCCTTTGTGGGAGCACATGGTCAAGCACGGCGGGCTGGCTTTGCACGTGGCGCAGGAGTTTCCGGGGCTGCGGCTGGAGCTCTGGGGCGTGCGAGAGAAGTGACGCATCGGAGTACGCCATGACAACCCCCATCACCAGCCTGCAGAAGCAATACGTCCGGCTGCTCGACGGCAGCGCGTCAGCCATGACCATCGCCGCCGCGGACATCAGCTGCGGCGCGTTCGTCGATGTCGCATGGCGCCACCTCACATTCGTCGGGTGCGACTTTGGTGGGGACGGCAATGTCCAGCTGAGCGCCATGTCCGACTGCACATTCGTGCAGTGCAGGTTCCTCGGGCCGAATCACGATTTCGGCGTCATGACGAACGTGACGTTCAGCAGGTGCCAATCGATCGGCCGTTCTGTCTTCTGTGGCCGCGACGGCAGCGCCGACGTGCTGTTCGACCAATGCACCTTTTCAGGCGGCGATTCGGCCCCCGTCGGCTACGAAGGCATCGGCTGCACGGGCGAGGTCGTGTTTCGCAACTGCACAGGCAGGGGCGATGTGCTGGTGGCTGGCACGCTGCTCACCATCGACCACTGCCAGTTCGACAGCATGACCTTCGTTGTCGGACGCGGGCGCAAGCGCGGCGCACCGCTGGCCGCAACGGTGGTCGTCGACAACTCGCAAGGCACGGGTGTGTGGCGAATGGTCGATGGCCGCATGAAGACCAGCCACATCCGCAACAGCAGCTTCGAGCAGATCGTGAACGACGGCTCCGATTGCGCGGCCTGACGGCACGTGCTGTTTTCTTGCTGAACCGCTCATTCCATCCATCCGCACCCCCATGTCATACAAAGAAAAAATCGACGACGTACTCGAAGGTGTCGGCAGGCAGGAGCCTCATGGCGATCCCCTCGATGGGGCGCCTGTGCCGCATGACAAGGCCGAAGCGCCTCGGCTCGTTCCAGAGCCTTCCGCGCAAGATCGACTGGCCGCTGTGTCCGCGGCGCAGAACCCGCTGCTGGAGGCCGCGCAGCCGTTGCTGCGGGCGCTGGCCGACATGCCAGCGGAGTTGAGCCATGAGAGCGTGGACGTTCTCCAGCGCTTGCTGGCACGGGAAGTGGTGAGTTTCCAGGCGCTCTGCAGCAGCGCGCAGATCAAGCACGAGCACGTCGTGGCGGCCAGCTACGCGTTGTGCACCGCCTTGGACGAGGCGGCCAACAGCACCGGATGGGGCGGCGGGAAGGGCGCGGAGGCAGGCGTCTGGGCCGGTCAGCAGCTCGCGGCAAAGTTCCATGGCGACACCAAGGGCGGCGACAAGTTCTTCCTGCTGGTCGGCCGTCTGGCCGCAAGCCCCCAGGAGCACATCGATCTGCTCGAACTCATGTACCAGATCCTCGGCCTTGGTTTCGAGGGGCGCTTCAGCACCGCCGCCAACGGGCGCAGGCAACTGGAGACCGTTCGCCACCGGCTGTTCGGCCTGCTGGGCACTGCGCGCGGCGATGTTCCGCAGGCGCTTTCTGCGCACTGGAAGGGCGCGGGAGCTGGCAAGTTCCGTGTGCTGCGAAGCGTGCCGGTATGGGTGAGCAGTTCGCTGCTCACGCTGATCCTGTTCGGTCTCTTTGCCTGGTACAAGTACCAGCTCCTGCATCTCAGTGCCGATGTGGAAGAACGCATTGCGGCCATCGGCCGCATGCGGCCGCCCCCGGCGCCCCCCGCACCGGCGGTGAAGCCGCTGCGTCTGAAGGAGCTGCTTGCGCCCGAGATCGAGCGCGGCACCGTCAGCGTGGACGAAGACGACCGGCGCAGCGCGGTCACGTTCAAGGGCGACGACATGTTCGTGCCGGGGCAGGCGCGCCTGAACGCAAAGATCCTGCCGCTGCTGGCCAAGGTGGCCGACGAGATCAACCAGGTCTCCGGCACGGTGAAAGTCACCGGCCATTCGGACAACCAGCCCATCAAGACCCGCGAGTTCCCCAACAACCAGGTGCTGAGCGAGAAGCGAGCGGCCGCCGTGGCCGCCGTGCTGCAGGGGAGGGGCGTGGTGGCATCGCGCCTGCAGACCGACGGTCGCGGTGACACGGTGCCGATGTCCGACAGCGCCACGGCTGCAGGCCGCTCCAGAAACCGGCGTGTCGACATCGTCGTCACCCAAGGCGACGGGAATGGCTCGGCGCAACAGGCAGTTCCCGCCGCCGCAGTACCGGTCACCCCTGCAGCCCCGGTCGCCACCGGGCGCTGAAGAAGAAGCAAGAAGCCCTCATGCAATATCTCAAACAGTTCCTGGCCTTCCTCTTTTCGCGGCAGATGCTCGCCTTCGTGGCCCTGGTCCTGCTGGCCGTCGCGATCTGGTTCGTCGGCCCCTTGCTTGCCGTCGACGGTCTGCGTCCGCTGGCCTCGGCGGGCGTGCGCCTGACCTTCATCGTATTGCTGTTGGTGCTCGGCATGCTCTGGCTGGTGTCCGGTCCGTCCAGCCTGGTGGGCGTCGCGGCGCTCTGCCTGCTGGTGTGGCACGCCGGCCCGTTGCTGGCCATTGGCGCGGCCAAGCCGATGGCGCCGGCCTGGGTCCGCGCAGCAATCATTGCTGCTGTGCTGTTGTCGTGCGCGCTCTACTGGCTCTATCGGCTCTGGCAAGCCTTGCGAAACAACGAAGACCTGCTCACCCGATTCCTGAGTTTCGGGCGGGAATCAGGCAAGGACGACACAGCGAAGGAAGAAGTCAAGACGGTGACCGCCGCCGTCAAGCAGGCCATGACCCAGCTCAGGAGGTTGCGCGGCAGCGCAGGACTGGCGCGGGTGCTCGAAGGCAAGCGCTACCTGTACGCGCTGCCCTGGTTCATGATCCTGGGCAGTTCCGGTGCGGGAAAAACCACGGCGTTGCTCAATGCCGGCCTGCAGTTCCCCATGGCGCGCCAGGCGGGGCGCACGTCCAGGCGCATGGTGCTCAGCGCCAACGGCGGTACGCTGCACAGCGACTGGTGGTTCACCAATGACGCGGTGCTCATCGACACCGCGGGGCGCTACGCCACGCAGGACAGCAACGCTGTCACCGACCCCGTGGAGTGGCGCGCCTTTCTGGGCCTGCTGCGCAAGCACCGCCCACGCGCGCCGCTCAACGGCGTGATCGTCGCACTCGACGCGGGCGAACTCCTGACCATGAGCGCCATGGCGCGCGCCGAGCACGCCGGCATGCTGCGCGACCGGCTCGCCGACTTGCGCGAGGAACTGGGCATTCGTTTTCCGGTGTACGTCGTCGTCACCAAGATGGATCTGCTGCGCGGCTTTTGCGAGTACTTCCAGTCCCTCACGAGCGAAGGGCGCACCCAGGTGTGGGGCTTCACCTTGCCCGAGCCGGGTTCGAAGAACGCCCGCGGCGCGGCACCGGTGCGTGAAGCGCTGCGCACGCAGGTCGAAGCGGAACTGGCGTTGCTCAAGGTCCGGCTCGCGGCCGGGTTGCGTTCGCGGCTGAACGAAGAGTTCGATGTCGAGCGCCGCAAGCGTCTGTTCGCGCTGCCCCAGGAAATGGCGGGCCTGGCGGAGCCGCTCGTGCCTGTGCTCGACGAGATATTCCTGGCCTCCCGTTTCGACAGGACGCAGTTGCACGGCATGCTGCGGGGCGTCTATTTCACGAGCGGCGCGCAGACCGATCTGGACGTCCCGGCCGACCCGGAGACCTTGTTCCAGCGGCTTCAACGAAGCGCGGGCGTGGCAGCGCCCAAGGCAGCCGGCTCCAAATCCACGGGCGGGCAACAGGGTTTCTTTCTTCAGGACGTGCTCACGAAGGTGATCATTCCCGAAGCGCATCTGGTGCGGCCCAACCTGCGCTGGGAGTTTCGTTTTCGCATGCTGCGGCTTGCCGGCCATGCGCTGTCTTTGGTGGTCTTTCTGTGGTTGGCCGGCGCGCTGGCGCTCAGCTTCGGCAACAACCGGCAGTACCTGCAAACCGTGAGTCAGCGCACCGACGTGCTGTCTGCCCAAGTGCGCGCGTTGTTCGCCAGCTTCAAGCCTGCGGGCGTTCCCGACGTGCTCAACGGTGCCCGTGAGCTCCCAGGCTATGCGGGGCTCGACATCGACAGCCCGCCTGGCGCCTTCCTGTACGGCCTGTACACGGTGCCACCGGTGCTGAAGGTGACCGGCGAGACCTATGCCGCGTTGCAGGACCACATGCTGGTGCCGACCTTACTGAAGCGCATGGAGGCGGTGCTTGCACAGAGCGTGAAAGACAACGACACCCGCACTGCCTACGAAACCCTGCGCGTCTACAAGCTGCTGCACGACCGGGAGCGCTATATGAAGGGCGGCGCACGGGACGTCCGCAACTGGGTGCTCAAGGACTGGGAGACAGCCGACAGCGCCGTGGCCTTCGGCGGACGTGCCTCCATGATCGGCCATGTCACCGCCTTGTTCGCCGGCGACCGGCCGGTGCAGTCGGCGTCGCTGCCCAACGACGCCCTGGTGCGTGCGGTGCAGGAGTTCTTGAACAGCAACACCTCGACCCAGCGTGCCTACGAGCGCGCCAAGGCCGCCATGCTCCCCGAAGCCCCCCAGGAATTCACGCTCGTGCGTGCGGTCGGGCCGCAGGCTGGCACCGTGTTCTCGCGCGCCGGCGGGCTGCCGCTCGAGAAGGGCATACCGGGGCTCTTCACCTATGACGGCTACCACGAGGTCTTCAACAAGCGATTGCCCGAGTTCGTGGAACGTGCGCTCGATGACGATGCCTGGGTCATGGGGCGTGGTGCCGTGGACGGCAAGAAGCCCCTGCAGTTGCTGGACGACGCGGCGCGCAAGCTGCACAACGCGCCCCTGTTCGACGACATCCGTCGGCAGTACCTGGTCGAGTACGCGAAGCACTGGGAGGGCTTTCTCGAATCGATCCGCGCGGTCGGTGGCACCGACGCCGCCAGCACCAGCCTGGGTTTCGACCTGAACGTGCTGCGGCAGTTCGCAGCACCGGACTCGCCGTTGGCGCGCCTGGCGCGCGCGGCCGCCCGTGAAACCACGCTGTCGCGTCCGCTGGTCGTTCGCAGCCAGGAAGAGAAAGGGTTTCTCGACAAAGCCACCGACGCGCTCGACAAGCAGACCAGCGCGCTGGGCAGAAACCTCGGCATTCGCGCGGAGGAGCGGCTCGAAAAGCAGATCGTCGACAGCCGGTTTGCCGCACTGCGCGAAATCGTCACTGGCCAGGCGGACATCGGCGCGGGGAGCCCCGGGGCCGTAGGCGCCGCAGGCGGCAAGCCCGGATTGGAAGCGATCTCCGGCTTCGTCAACGAGTTCTACACCTTGCTGGTCGTGGCCGACACGGCGCTCGCGGCCGGAAGCGTGCCGCCCGGCGGGGCCGAGGTCGGTGCGCGGCTGCGGCTGGAGGCCGGAAAACTGCCGGCGCCGTTTCGCGAAGTGCTGACCGCGCTGGCCAGCAACGGCAGCGACAAGGTCATGCAAGGGGCTGCGGGCATCTTGCGAAGCCAGGCCCAGTTGCAGCTCGACCGCATCATGGGCCTGATGGCCATGCAGGTCAGCGAACCCTGCAAGCGCGGGGTGGAAGGGCGCTATCCGCTCGCCGCAGTGGCGCAGGATGCCTCCATCGAAGACTTCACCCTGGTATTTGCCGTGGGCGGTGCCGCCGATGAGTTCTTCAACAAGCACCTGTCGCCTTACGTGGACACCAGCGTGCGTCCGTGGCGCTACAAGGACCCGAACACCGCCAACGCCATGGGGGTCGCCGATGGCGCCGTGGCCGGCACCGCACCGGCGCCGGCCACGGCGGGCCCCACCTTGCTGGGCGAGTTGCTCAAGCTGCTCGCCCAGGGCGGGCCGAACCTTGACGCGTTCTACCGCGCGCAACAGATCCGCGACCTGTTCTTTCGCGATGCGGGAGGCAAGAAGTTCGCCTGGAAGATGGAACTGCGCGTGCTCGAACTCGAACCTGGCATCACCGATCTGGGCATCGACATCGACGGGCAGGGACAACGCTACATCCACGGCCCGGTGCAGGCCTTTCCCGTCAATTGGCCTGGGCCGCGTGGGGGCGCGATGGCGGAGATCATCGCCAATCCGCGCATCTCCGCACCCACCTCCACGTTGCTGACCAACGGTCCGTGGGCGCTCTTTCGCCTGCTGGAAAAAGGACGCATCGTGAACACGGCGACGCCAGGGCGCCTGAGCGTCGAATACGTGTTCGACGGGCGCAAGGCGCTGATCGACATCAACTCCGGCAGCCAACCCAATCCGCTCAACAGCGAGGTGCTCAAGGGCTTCCGCTGTCCCGGCAGGGCGGCCTGACCATGTGGGCCGCACTGCGGGGCGACTGGCGCATCACACCGCCCGCTCTCTGGGGCAAATTGCCAGGGCACTCCGACTTCGTGCGCGGCGGCATGCGCCACGGAGAGCAGGAGGCGTGGGTGTCGTGGCTGGACGATCAAGAGCTCCACGCAAGCGCTCGTGCCGCGACGCGGGCGCTGGCCGTGCCCATCGCCTTTGTCTTGCCTCCCGGCACTCTGGCGTTTGCGCGGCGAAGGTTTGTGCTGGGCGTGATCGCGCCGTCTCTGGACAGGGTGGGGCGGCACCATCCCTTGGTCGTCTACCACCAGGCCCACCCGCGATGGGTGCGCCGGCACTTCGAGGCGCAGTCGGGCCAGCCGCGCGACTGGCAGTTCTGGTTGGCACGTGCGCTGGCCCGCCACGCGCGATCCGACGGGCCGGGTGACCTGGAAGCCACGCTGTGCACGGTAAAGACCCTGTGGCGCAGCCATGGGCAGGCAAGCATCGCGTCCGCGGACGACGCCCAAGCCGAGGCGCATGCCCGCCACGCACGCGCGTTGCTCGACCGGTGCGCGGACGCCGCGCCCCCAGACGACCTTGGCGAACAATTGCACGGCGTTCGTTATCTGCCATGGGCCGACTGGCCGCAGCGCTTGTCGGGCCCGGGTGCCGAAAGTGCGTTCTGGCAGCAAGACGCCCAAGGGCGCTTTGTCGGTGCGGCCAACCAGCTGCACAGGCTCTGGGGCGTCGCGCCATGAACACCTCATTGCCCGAGGACGCCCCCTTGGAAAACGGCGACGTCTCGCCGCTTCGCCTTCGGCTCACCCACAGCCATGGCGAGCTGCGCAACAGAACGCTGCACATTCCCCCTGACGGCGCAGGCATGGCAGAAGCGCTCGAACGCTGTGGCGAGAGACAGGGCGATGTCCAGTGGCGACTTGCCAACCTGTGCCGCATCCGGTTGAACGGCAGCGCCCAACGCTGGCATCTGCAGAACAACAGCTACACATTGATGTGCGTGCGCAACGGCGAACGGGTGCCGCCCGGACGTCCGGTGCTTTTGGCCGAGGGCGATCAGATCGAATTGGGGTTGCTGCGCTTCGTGGTGGAGCCTTGGGAGGCACCCATGCTCGAAGAAAAACCGTTCGATCCGGTGATGGCCGCCCCGGCTGTGGACAGCCAGGAGTCTGCTGAACAGCCGGCGTCCGACTTCGAGTGGAGCGACCTGGCCTCTGACTCTGGCAACAGCGGAACGACATCGTCCCATCACGACGCGCCCGCCGACCCCTTCTGGGTGCTCGGGCTTGCCGGCACGACGTCGCGGTCGGCCGCGGATGTGTTGTCGGGGTTGCTCGGCGAGTCGCCGCAATCGGCGGCAACGTCGACGCCCGTCGGCACCGCGGAGCGGCCGAGCGCGGCTTCCCACGGTGTCGCTTCCTTGCTCGACGAGTTGCACGAGGAGTTCGTTCGTGTCGTGCGAGATCCCGGCCAGCTCGCTGGCCGTGCGGACTGGGAGGGGCTGTTGTTCGCCCACGCCGACCCCGAGCCCGCGCCCTCGCTGGACGAGCTCCGCAAGCAGGCCGAGCCCTATCCGCTGCTGCGCGACATCCTGCAGCCTCGCGAAGGCATCGACCGCGTCATTGAAGAGTTCGAGCCGCTGGGCCGTTCCGGCCTGCTCGAAGCGCAGCCGAACGAAGACGTGTTGGGGCTCTTCGCCCCTGAACTCACCTCCGAAGGGGCCCGTGCCGCGAGCATGCCGTTGCCCAGCCTCACGCGACGGGAGCACCACGCCCTGTCGCCGGACAGCCATCTGCGACTCGGCCCGGCCCGCGCCATGCCGGACGATGCCGATCAAAGGGGAGGGGCCGCGTGACGCGCGACGCCGGGCTCGCCCTTCAGCCCATGCTTGCGCGGCTGCGTCAGGCGCCGTGGCGGTTCGGGTTCTTCTCCTTGCTTCGTCGGCTCGGCGCAGTGCACGAGCAACAACCGCAGATAGGGCTGGCGAGGCGCCCGCAGGAAGAGCCGTTTCGCCTGGGCCAGGCGGCGTCGCTGGCTTTCGCGCCGCGGGAGATCTGCGAGGCCGTGTTGCCCGGGAAGGTCGAGCATCGGGTGCCCGGCGCGACCAACCTCCGCCAGGGGAACAACCCGCTGCTGCCGATGGTGCGTGTGTATGGGCTGGGCATGCTGGGGCCCAACGGACCGCTGCCGCTGCACTACACCGAGATGGTTCGTGACCGCAGCGAGAACCACAACGACACGACGCTCGCGGACTTTCTCGACCTGTTCCACCACCGTTACCTCACGCACATGTACCGCGCCTGGGCCCAGAGCCAGGCCGCTGCGGGGCTGGACCGGGCGAGCGACGAGGTCTTCAGCCGCTACGTGGCGCGCCTGACCGGCCACGACCCGTTGGAAATCAAGGACTCTGTGCTGCCCGCGCACGCCCGGCTCGCCGCATCGACGCACCTGAGCCGGGAAGCGCGCAACCCCGACGGGCTGGCCGCCACGCTGGCGCGCTTCTTTGCGGTGCCGGTGCAATTGCAGGAGTTCGTGCTGCACTGGATTCGCATCGATGCCGACGACCGAAGCCACCTGGGTCAGGCGCGTGCCTCGAGCGTCATGGGCGTGGGCGCGATCGCGGGTGAGGTGGTGGCCGACCGGCAGAACAAGTTCAGGCTGGTGCTCGGCCCGCTCAGCCTGCAGCAGTACCTGCGTTTCACGCCACAGGGGCGCGACCTGCCAATGCTCGTGGAGTGGGTGCGAGGCTTCGTCGGCTACGAGTTCGTCTGGGAGGTGGAGCTTCGCGTGCGCAATGACAGCACGCCACCTGCGCGCCTCGACGATGCCGAAAAGCTCGGCTGGTCCACCTGGCTCGGCGGAGCGGAAGAAAACACGCGGGCCGCCAGCTACAGCGTCGGCATGGTCTTCGAACCCGAAGCGTATGTCGGTTCCTGTTCACCCCGCGACGGCACGGCCGCCGCGCATTGATCGAGTCAACTGCTTGCCGCACCATGACCCTTGTTACCCCCATCGTCACTCCCCTCGCCACCCCTCTCGACACCTCCTTGGCTGCGCTGTCCACGGTGCCCCTCAGTGCCGAGCACCCGTGCGGGCCCAGCCTCGAATACGACGCGGAGTACGCCGTGCTGCTGTCGCGCATGGCCCCCCGCGGCGATGCGCAGTACGGCGAGTTCGTCGGCCTGGCGGAAGCGCCGAACTGGGCCGAGATCGAGCGCGACTGCCGACGCCTGTTGCTGCGGACCCGGGACATCAACCTGCTGGTTTGGCTTTGCCGGGCCCGCACGCGCCTGGCCCAGGCGGCGGGGCTCGCGCAGTCGCTCGCGGCGCTGGCCGACGCCTTGCGGGCCTGGCCCGACGCCATCCACCCGCAGCTCGTTGTCGAAGGCGAGCGCGATCCGGCGGTGCGTGCCAACGCGCTGGCGGCGCTGACCGACCCTGAGGGTTTGATGGCCGACGCGCGCGAGATCGTGGTGACGGCGAATGCCGCCAGGCACCTGAGCGTGCGCGACATAGAGCGCGCCTTCGCCGTGCCTCGGCCGTCCGGCGCCCTGAGTGCCGAAGCGGTGGCACAGCAACTGGAAGGGTTGCGGCAGTTGCAGGAAGACGACGCTGCCGCCCCGGTGAACCAGCTTTCGCAAGCGTCGAAGGCGGTGCGCGAGATCGCGGCCTGGTGTGAAGCCACCCTCGGCGACGACGCGCCGTCGTTGCAGGCGCTGCTGGAGGTCTTGAGGCCCTTCGAGGCGCCACAACCGGTTGTCTCCATGCCATTCAGCGAGCGAGCCGAATCAGTCGGACCGGCCGAGCGCGCCCCCGGCCTACCGACACTACTGCGCGGCGACGTGCGCAACAGCATCCGCGCGGCCCGCGAATGGTTCGAAACCCATGAACCGAGCAGCCCGGTCGCCGTACTGCTCCGGCAGGCCGAGCGCATGGTGGGTCGGCGTTTCTCGGAGCTGGCGGACGTGATTCCGCTGGAGCTGGTGCGCAAGTGGGACGCAGGCGGGGAGGCACCTTGATGCACGACTTTCCGTTCGGCGTTGCCGCCATCTGCTTTGTCGTCGGGATGCTGGGGGCCGCCTTGGGCACCTGGCTCTGCATGCGCAGCGCCCGCGTGCGGCTGGAAGCTCAAAGGCATGCGCTCGAGCTGGCCCGGGACAAGGCGGCACGCGACGTGCAGCAGGCCTTGCTGTGCATTCCGCAATGGATGCAGCAAACCGTTCGCGTGGAACTCGAATTGCTGGGCAGGCAGCAGGCGGAGCGCTGGAAGGACCTGGTGCGTGAACAGCAGCGTTGGCACACGGAGCAGGACCGTTTGCATCAGGCGCAATGGCATGCGGTGCTCGCGGCTTCCTCTGGCCTGCGCCGTCAGGACGCGGTGCCCGCCGCGCCGGCGACCCCTCCCAAGACGCCGCCGGCGCCGTTGCGTGCACGGCTGCCCGAACCGCAAAAGGCTCCACAGGCTGCGCCACCGCTGATGGCCACCCAGCCACCAGCTGAGAAGGAACTGACCGACGAAGAAATCGATGCCTTGCCGCCCGATTTGCCGGCGCCAGCGCCGCCGCCCGGCAAAAAATGGCCCGCGCCCAGAAGGCCCGTGCTGCGCAATATATAAAGGACCGGCTGCCAGCCGGTTTTTTTATTCCTGATTTCATTTGTCGCACACGGCGCAAGGCTCTTGATTTGTCGAATACGCGCCACCAAGTCTTTCTGCGTCGGCACGGTGCTTGCACGCTCTATAGAATCTTTTTCATGGCAACGAGAATTCCTAAAACTCCGAACACCCCACCGGCGCACAAACCGGCCGGGGATGACGGAGATTCGGTCGTCCTGGAACGTCGGCCGCAGAAAACTGCGCCGCCCCAGATGTACCAAGTGGTGATGCTGAACGACGACTACACCCCCATGGAGTTCGTCATCGTCGTTCTGCAGGAATATTTCAGCAAGGATCGCGAAAGCGCGACCCAGATCATGCTCAAGATCCACCTCGATGGCCGCGGCGTCTGTGGGGTCTATTCCCGCGACATGGCGGCCACCAAGGTCAATCAGGTGATGGAGGCTGCCCACCAGGCAGGGCATCCGCTTCAGTGCGTCAGCGAACCAGTTGCATGAACCCGTTGAATTGCGCAAGCTCCAACCCATCTGAGAACTTATTTACAGCAAGGCAAAAGGAAATCACATGATTGCCCAAGAACTGGAAGTCAGCTTGCACATGGCCTTCGTCGAGGCCCGGCAGCAACGCCATGAGTTCATCACCGTAGAGCATCTGCTGCTCGCTTTGCTGGACAACCCGAGCGCCGCGGAGGTGCTGCGTGCCTGCTCGGCCAACGTCGACGACCTGCGGGCGTCGCTCACCAACTTCATCAAGGACAACACGCCGCAGGTGGCGGGTTCCGACGATGTCGACACCCAGCCCACGCTGGGTTTCCAGCGCGTCATTCAACGCGCCATCATGCATGTGCAGTCCACCGGCAACGGCAAGAAGGAAGTCACCGGCGCCAACGTGCTGGTCGCGATCTTCGGTGAGAAGGACTCGCACGCCGTGTATTACCTCCACCAGCAGGGCGTGACCCGGCTGGACGTGGTCAATTTCATTGCCCACGGCATCAAGAAGAGCGATCCGCCCGAAGCCGTCAAGGGCAGCGGCGAAGCGCCTTCCAGCGAAGGCGAAGAGGGCGGCGGCGAGCGCAACGAGAAGGCTTCGCCGCTCGAGCAGTTCACGCAGAACCTCAACCAGATGGCCAAGGACGGCAAGATCGATCCGCTCATCGGGCGCGAGTACGAGGTCGAGCGCGTCATTCAGATCCTGTGCCGCCGGCGCAAGAACAACCCGCTGCTGGTGGGTGAGGCCGGCGTGGGCAAGACTGCCATCGCCGAAGGCCTCGCATGGCGCATCACGCAGGGCGAAGTGCCGGAAATTCTGGCCGAATCGCAGGTGTTCTCTCTGGACATGGGCGCGCTGCTGGCGGGCACCAAGTACCGCGGTGACTTCGAACAGCGCCTGAAGGGCGTGCTCAAGTCGCTCAAGGACCGGCCGAACGCCATTTTGTTCATCGACGAAATCCACACCCTCATTGGCGCGGGCGCAGCCTCCGGGGGCACGCTCGACGCGTCGAACCTGTTGAAGCCGGCGCTTTCCAGCGGCCAGCTGAAGTGCATCGGCGCCACCACCTTCACGGAATACCGCGGCATCTTCGAGAAGGACGCGGCCCTGTCGCGTCGTTTCCAGAAGGTCGACGTGGTCGAGCCGTCGGTGCAGGAAACCGTCGACATCCTGAAGGGCCTGAAGTCGCGCTTCGAAGAGCACCATGGCGTGAAGTACGCCGTGGCCGCCCTGCAGGCTGCCGCCGAGCTCAGCGCCAAGTACATCAATGACCGTCATTTGCCCGACAAGGCCATCGACGTCATCGACGAAGCCGGCGCCGCCCAGCGCATCCTGCCGCCGAGCAAGCGCAAGAAGACCATCAGCAAGACCGAGGTCGAGGAAATCGTGGCGAAGATCGCGCGCATTCCCCCGGCCAACGTCAGCAACGACGACCGCGGCAAGCTGCAGACCATCGAGCGCGACCTGAAGAGCGTGGTGTTCGGTCAGGACAAGGCGCTTGAAGTGCTCGCCTCGGCGGTCAAGATGGCGCGTTCGGGCCTGGGCAAGGGCGACAAGCCGATCGGCTCGTTCCTGTTCTCCGGCCCCACGGGCGTCGGCAAGACCGAAGCGGCGAAGCAGCTGGCCTACATCATGGGCATCGAGCTGATCCGCTTCGACATGTCGGAGTACATGGAGCGTCATGCGGTGAGCCGCCTGATTGGCGCGCCTCCGGGCTACGTCGGGTTCGACCAGGGCGGTCTGTTGACCGAAGCCGTCACGAAGAAGCCGCATTCGGTGCTGCTGCTCGACGAAATCGAGAAGGCGCACCCGGACATCTTCAATGTGCTGCTGCAGGTCATGGACCACGGCACGCTGACGGACAACAATGGACGCAAGGCCGACTTCCGCAACGTCATCATGATCATGACGACCAACGCGGGCGCCGAGACCATGAACAAGGCGACCATCGGCTTCACCAACCCGCGCCAGGCGGGCGACGAAATGGGCGACATCAAGCGCCTGTTCTCGCCTGAATTCCGCAACCGGTTGGACGCCATCGTCAACTTCAAGGCGCTCGACGAAAACGTCATCCTGCGCGTGGTCGACAAGTTCCTGCTGCAGCTGGAAACCCAGCTCACCGAGAAGAAGGTCGACGTCACGTTCAGCGACAAGCTGCGCAAGCACCTGGCCAAGAAGGGCTTCGATCCGTTGATGGGCGCACGGCCGATGCAGCGCCTCATTCAGGACACGATCCGTCGTGCACTGGCCGACGAACTGCTGTTCGGCCGCCTGACCGACGGGGGACGCCTCGAAGTCGACCTCGACGACAAGGACGAAGTGCTGCTCGACATCCAGCCGCATCCGAAGAAGGAAGGCAAGTCCAAGCCTGAAGCGGAAGAAGCCGCAACCGGTTGAAAGAACCGGGCGGTTCACGGCCGATGAGGCCGCGGGCCCGACGCCAAAGCGCCTGAAAAGGCCGGTAGCATTCGCGCTGCCGGCCTTTTTCTTTGGCCGCGCCCCTCCCCAGACGCTGTCTCCCACCTCTGTCTTCAACCTCTTTCCCCGCCTTGATCCTCCCCGTTATCAGCCCCGAATGGAAAACCGGCCTCTCCCTGGCGTGGAGCGGCTACATCGCCGTGCTGTCGATCTGGATCGTGATGCAAAAGCGCGCGCCGGTGTCCACCATGAGCTGGATCCTGTCGCTCGCGTTGCTGCCGTTCGCGGGCTTCGTGGTCTATTACTTTCTGGGGCCGCAGCGCCTGCGCAAGCAACGGCTCAAGCGGCTGCGCAGCCGGGCCAGTGCCTCCGCCCAGGCCGACGTGGCGCGGCTGCGCGACGCCGGGCAGAACGCGCCGCCCGCACTGCAGCAGATGGCCAGGCTGGGCACGGCGACCTGCGGGCTGCCGGTGTCGAGCGCGGTCGATGTCGAACTGCTCTCGGGCGGCGCGCGCACCTTCGACGCCATCTTCGACGCGGTTCGCGCCGCACAAGACCACATTCACCTCGAGTACTACATCTTCGAGCCCGACAGGATCGGCACCGCGCTGCGCGACCTGCTGGTCGAACGCGCCAAGCAGGGCGTGACGGTGCGCCTGCTGATCGACGCGCTGGGCTCCAAGCGCATCGGGCGCAAGTTCATGGCGCCGATGCATGCGGCCGGCGTGAAGGTGGCGCTGTTCCATGACACCAAGATCGGCCGGCGCCTGCGCCCGGTGACCAACTACCGCACCCACCGCAAGATCGTGGTGTGCGACGGCCGCGTGGGCTTCACGGGCGGCGTGAACATCACCGACGAGGAAGACAAGCGCACCAACCCCGACGCGTACCACGACGTGCACCTGCGCATCGAGGGCAGCGCGGTGCGCTGGCTGCAGACCACCTTTCTGGAAGACTGGACCTACGCCACCGGAGAAGACCCGCGCGGCATCGACGACACGCTGAACGCGTTGCTGCCGCAACTGGAGGCGGGCAACATTCCGGTGCAGATCGTCACCAGCGGCCCCGACAACGCGATGGAAGCCATCCACCGCATGCATGTGGAGGCCATTCATTCGGCCACCACCCGCGCCTGGCTTACCACGCCGTACTTCGTGCCCGGCGAGCCCGCGCTCATGGCGCTCACCAGTGCCGCGCTGCGCGGTGTCGACGTGCGCCTGCTGGTGCCGCGGCGCAGCGATTCGGCCGTCGTGAGCGCGGCGGCGCGCTCGTACTTCGACGAGCTCATTGCCGCGGGCGTGAAGGTCTGGGAGTACAAGGCGCGCATGCTGCACTCCAAGACCCTGGTGGTGGACGACCATTGCGCGATGATCGGCACCGCGAATTTCGACAACCGCAGCTTTCGCCTCAATTTCGAGGTGTGCGCGGTGGTTTATGGTCCTGAACTGGCGCGGCCGCTGGCGTCGCAGTTCGAGACCGATCTGCACAGCGCCGGCGCGGTGCGCGCCCACCGGCCTCAACCTTTCTGGCGCCGCCTGGGCGACGCCATTGCGCGATTGTTTTCACCCCTGCTCTGAATGAACCACACCTTTCTCTGGCACGACTACGAAACCTTCGGCGCCGTGCCGCGCCGCGACCGCCCCTCGCAGTTTGCCGCCATCCGCACCGACGCCGAGCTGAACGAAGTCGGCGAGCCGCTGATGATCTATTGCAAGCCCGCGCCCGACTACCTGCCCAGCCCCGAGGCCTGCCTGATCACCGGCATCACGCCGCAGGTGTGCCTGGAGCGCGGCATGCCCGAGCATGAATTTGCCGCGCACATCGAAAAAGCCTTCTCCGAGCCCGGCACCATCGGCGTGGGCTACAACACCATTCGCTTCGACGACGAGGTCACGCGCTTCCTGTTCTGGCGCAACCTCATCGACCCGTATGCGCGCGAATGGCAGAACGACTGCGGCCGATGGGACCTGCTGGACGTGGTGCGCCTCACCTACGCGCTGCGGCCCGACGGCATCCAGTGGCCGAAGAAGGAAGACGGCAAGCCCAGCTTCAAGCTCGAAGACCTGGCGCGCGCCAACGGCCTGCTGCACGAGTCGGCGCACGATGCGCTCTCCGACGTGCGCGCGACCATCGCGCTGGCGCGGCTCATTCGCGACAAGCAACCCAAGCTGTTCGACTTTGCCTTCAGCCTGCACAAGAAAGACCGCGTGGCCACCGAGCTGGGCTTGCCCGCGATGCGCGAAACCGCCAAGCCCTTTCTGCATGTGTCGGGCATGTTCCCGGTCGAGCGCGGCTGCATCGCCATCATGTGGCCGCTGGCCAGCCACCCGACCAACAAGAACGAACTGCTGGCCTGGGACTTGGCGCACGACCCGAGCGAGCTGCGCGACCTGGACGCCGACACCTTGCGCCTGCGCCTGTTCACCCGCAGCGCCGACCTGCCCGAAGGCATGGTGCGCCTGCCCATGAAGGGCGTGCACCTGAACAAGTCGCCGATGGTGGTGGGCAACCTGCGCACGCTGGCGCCCGGCATGGCCGAGCGCTGGAACATCGACCTCGACACCGCCATGCGCCACGCCGCCATCGCGCGCGACCTGCCCGACATGAGCGCCATCTGGTCCCAGGTGTACGCCCGCCCGAAAGAGGCCACGCCGGACGTCGACGAAGACCTCTACGGCGGCTTCGTCGGCAACGCCGACCGCCGCCGCCTGAACCAGCTGCGCGCGCTGTCGCCCGAAGAGCTGGCCAAGGACCGCACCGGCTTCGACGACAGCCGACTCGACGAGATCCTGTTTCGCTACCGCGCGCGCAACTGGCCCGCACTGCTCAGCGAAGACGAGGCCGAGCGCTGGGAGGCGCTGCGCGTGGCCAAGCTGTTCAAGGGCGAGGGCGGGGCGCGCACCATCGAGATGCTGTTCAGCGAAGTCGATGCGCTTTCGGAGAACGCCGACGAGCGCGGCGAGGAGATTCTTGGCGCGCTCTACGAGTACGCCGAGGCGATCGCGCCGGAGGCCTGATCGCGCAGGTTCGCCCTCGAGCCTGAAGACCGGGCAGGGCGGCGAGGGCAGCCGGGCGGCCAGGGCGGCCCGGCGCCTACAGCTTGATCCCCGCGCCCTTCACCGTAGGCCCCAGCACCTCGACCTGCTCCTTCACGAAGCCGTTGAACATGGCCACCGATTCCGGCTTGGCCACGATGCCCAGTTCGGTCAGCTTCTTCTGGATCTCGGGCCTCACCAGCACCTCGTTGCAGGCCGCGTTGAGCCGTGCCACCACGTCCGGCGGCAGCCTGGCCGGGCCCGAGAGACCGAAGAAGTTCTCCAGCACCAGCCTGGGCTGCTGAAGCTCGACCATCGTGGGCACGTCGGGCATCAGCGGGGAGCGCTGCGTGCCCGTTACCGCCAGCGGCACCAGCTGGCCGCTCTTGAAGAACGGCACGTACGAGGTGATGACGTCGATGCCCACCGGAATGGTGTTGGCGATCAGGTCGGCGGTCATGGGCGCGCCGCCGCGGTAGGGCACGTGCACCATGTTGATTCCGGTGGTCTTCTTGAGCAGCTCGCCGTGGATGTGGCCGATGGAGCCCGGCCCGCCGGAGCCGAAGTCCATGCGGCCGTCCTTGCGGGCCATGGCCTCGAAGTCGGCGTAGCTCTTGATGCCCGACGGCTTGCTCGCCATGACCACCAGCGGCGCCGCGCCCAGGTAGGCGATGTGCGTGAAGCCCGTCACCGGGTCGTAGGGCTGCTTGTCGAGCGTGAACGGGCCGAGCGCGATGGGCGTGGTGTTCGACAGCATCAGCGTGTAGCCATCGGCCGCCGCGGACGCCACCTGCGCACCGCCGATGGTGCCGCCCGCGCCGGGCTTGTTGTCGACCACCACGGGTTGGCCCAGCTTCTTCGTGAGCTGCTCGGCCATCACGCGCGCCAGCACGTCGCTGGAGCCGCCGGGCGGGAAGGTCACGAGGATCTTGATGGCACGGTCGGGCCATTGAGCGAAGGCCGGCAGCGCGGCCGAAGCCACGCCCGCGGCCAGGAGTTGCAGCGCGCCGCGGCGCGTGGGACGAAAGGGGGGCATGGCGTTCTCCGTTGACGGTTAAGAAGAAGGCCTTTAGCAGGAATCGGGCCGCCGACTTATGCTGCCGCATGCCAGCAAACGCCACCGCCAGCGCCACTCCGAGCACCACTGCCAGCGCCACTGCCAGCGCCACTGCCGACACCACCGCGCTCGCCGACTTCGCCACCCGCCACCCCAGGCTCTTCGTGCTCACCGGCGCGGGCTGCAGCACCGAGTCGGGCATTCCCGACTACCGCGACGTGAAGGGCGAATGGAAGCGCCCCTCGCCTGTCACCTACCAGGCGTTCATGGGTGAGGAGCTGACGCGCCGCCGCTACTGGGCGCGCAGCCTGATCGGCTGGCCGACCATGGCCGGCGCCCGCCCCGGCGCGGCGCACCGCGCGCTCGCGCAGATGGAACAGGCCGGCCGCGTCGGCCTGCTGCTGACCCAGAACGTCGATGGCCTGCATGACGCCGCCGGCAGCCGCGCCCCCATCGACCTGCACGGGCGCATCGACACCGTGCGCTGCATGGCGTGCGAGCGGCGCATGCCGCGCGCCGCGTTGCAGCTCGAGCTGCGCGCGCGCAACCCGCACTGGGCCGCGCTGGAAGCCCGTGCCGCACCCGACGGCGACGCCGACCTCGAAGGCCACGACTTCGCCGCCTTCGACGTGCCCGCGTGCGCGCACTGCGGCGGCTTGCTCAAGCCCGACGTGGTGTTCTTCGGCGAGAGCGTGCCGAAGGAGCGCGTTGCGGCCGCCTTCGCTGCGCTGGAAGAAGCCGACGCGGTGCTCGTGGCCGGCTCGTCGTTGATGGTGTATTCGGGCTTTCGTTTCGTGCAGGCGGCTGCCGCGGCGGGCAAGCCGGTGGCGGCGGTGAACCTGGGGCGCACGCGGGCGGATGAGTTGCTCACGCTGAAGGTCGAACGCCCGGTGGGCGAGGCGCTGGCGGAGCTGGCCGACCAACTGCGCTGAAGGCCAATCTAGGGACGCGCGTTCGCCTTGGCCTTGCCTTTGGCCTTGGTCTTCACCTTGGGCTCGGGCGCAGCCGGCTGCATGTGCGCAATGAAGGCCTCGGGCGACAGGCTCCCGGTGCAGGCCGCATAGCTGGCGTAGTCCAACGCGTCCACACAGCCGATCTCGCGCAGCACCCGCTTGAAGGCGGCGGCGTGATCGGGGTGCCGCAGGTTCCTGGGCCGCATCGGCACGCGGCCTGCCAAGGCCTGCTGCAGCGGTGTGCGGTCCAGCATGCCGATGCCCATGCCGCTGTCGGTTTCCTCGCCGATGGCGGCATCGGCCAGCCGCTGCCAGCCGAAGCCCCAGTAGAAGAACGCATGCGCCTCCTGCGTGGGGGCCGTGCCGACGCCGCAGGGAAAGTCGATGTCGCCCGGCACCAGCGTCTTGCGCCCGACGACGGGGAACTGCCCCCAGAAGAGCTCGTTGTCCATCATGGTCTGCGCCGGCAGCAGCGGCCATGCGCAGAGGGTTTCGATGCCCGGGTCGCGCTCGGCCGAGGCGCCATCGAACAGCCGCACGATCAGCGGCACCGCCATCACATAGCCCCATGGATGGTCCGGCGGCAGCAGGCCTGCCGCGCGAATGTCCTTGAGGCTGCCCAGCAGCAGGCCGAACCCGTAGCGCGTGTCGTCGATGCGAAAGCGAAAGACATCGCCCGCGCCGTACTTGAGTTGCTGGCGCGGCGCGGACTTCATCTCGGCAATCTCCGCGCGCAGCCCGTCGCAGATGCGCGTCATGCGCGCGCTCAGGTAGCCGCGCAGCTCGGCATGGTTGTGCAGCTGGTCGTCCTGCCAGAAATCGATGGCGCGCATGTTGCGCGTGTTGAGCGCACGCACGCCCGATTGCTCGAGCCGCTCGCCGATGAACGAGACATTGAACCAGCGCCCGTTGGCCAGCTCCGTCATGAGCAGCACGGCCGCGGTGATCTTGCGTTCCTTGCCGCGCGCGGTCTTGGGCAGCAGGAAGGCGCGCTCGCGTGTCTCGAGCGCCACGTCGACTTCGACATAGCCATCGGCGCTCGCGCGGAAGAACTTGCGCAGTGTGTCGCCGTCGAAGAAAACCACGGTGTCCTTGAACATCACGCGCTCCCAGTGCGGCGGCACCGGGTCAAGGCCGACGCTCTCGCGCTCCGCGTTGTCGAGTTCGAAGACGGGGTGAGACGAAGGCGTGGAGGGCAGCTTGGGCATGCCCTCCATCCTAGTTGCCGCAGATGCCGCAGATGCCGCAGTTGCCGGAAATGCCGGAAATGCCGGAAATGCCGGCGATGCCGGCGATGCCGGGCATGACCGCGATACGGGTCAGGCCGGCCCGGCGCTCAGGCCGCGCGCTTCAACGCCGGCGCATCCACCTCGTAGTACGCCTGCCGTTCCTCGATGGCGTTCCAGCCGATCACTTCCTTGAACGCCGGCATCGTCGTCTGCCCGCTCGGCAGTCCGTCGACGTCGCCCGTGCGGCGCTCCGACAGCACCTGCAGGTTGGCTTGCAGCGCATGCACCGTGCTCATCAGCGTGACGATGGGGTAGGTCGCAAAGGCCGCCACCGACTCGATCTGCGCACGGCTCAGCTTGGCCATCCACAGCCCCTGCATCAGCTGCAGCGACAGGCGCCGGCCCGTAGCCTCCTTGAGTTTCACCAGGTCGTCGAAGCCCTTGAAGGTGCGCGAGATCGGCTGGATCAGGTCGGCGCCGGCTTCAGCGTACTGGCACGCGCGGTCGGTGGCTTCCGAAGGGTCGATGGCATCGGTGCGCGCCACGATCAACAAGTCGGGGTCCTGGCGCGCATCCACCGCCGCGCGAATCTTTGCGACCGCGTCGCGCACCGGCACCAGCGGCATGGTGGTGGCGGCCGCGGGGCAGCGCTTGGGGCTGAACTGGTCTTCGATGGAGATCGCGACCACGCCGGTTTTTTCGAACTCGCGCACGGTGCGCGCCACGTTGATGACGTTGCCGTAGCCGGTGTCGGCGTCGGCAAAGATCGGCTTCTTCACGATGTTGGCAATGCGGTTCACCACGCCCACGTTTTCGGTGAGCGTGTACAGCTCCACGTCGGGCTGGCCCAGCAGCGAGGCCGAGATGCCGAAGCCGGTGGTGAAGATGCCGTCGAAGCCCGACTGGTCGACAAGCAGCGCCGACAGCGCGTCCTGCGCGCCGGCCATCCAGAAGGTGGGGCCGGAGGTGATGCGCGCGCGCATCGTCTTGCGAACTGAGGTCATGGGGGAATTGCTCCTTCAGGAAAGTGGGCGAATCAGCGCTTGACGGGGTCGATGTACCCGCCGAGCGACACAAACTTCTGGTCTTTCAGTTCCATCAGCGCCACGCCGGTCTGGCCGCGCCGCGCATAGCCGCCCGCGCTGAGCGGCTGGAACGAAATCTTCGGGCCGATCTTCTGGTCGAAGCTGGCCATGCCGTCCAGCGCGGCCACCACCTTGGCGCGGCTGGGCTCGTTGCCCGCGCGCTTGAGCGACTCCACCGCCACGGCCGCGGCCGAGTAGCCCATCAGCGCCGTGGAGGAGGGCGCCGACTTCGGGTACAGCCTGGTGTAGCGCGCAAAGAAGTCCTTGATGGCCGGGTTGTCGCCTTCCACCGCGTCGTAGTACGAGGCCACGTACAGCTTGGCCGGGCTCTTGCCCAGCAGCTCCACAAACTTGGGGTCGTTCAGCCCGCCCGCGCCAAACACGGTCGGCTTCCAGCCCAGCTTTTCCGCGCCGCGGAAAAACAGCACCGCCTCCTGGCCCAGCGCATAGACGATCACCACGTCGGGCTCGGCCTGCTTGAGCTTGAACACCTGCGAGGTGATGTCGGTGGCAAAGCGCTCGAAGCTCTGCGCCTCCACCAGCTTCAGGCCGTGCTTTTCGAGCTGCTTGCTCGCAATGTCGTAGGCCGGCTTGCCCCAGCCGTCGTTCTGGTAAAGCATGGCGATCTTCTTGGCCTTGAGCTTGTCCACCGCGTAGTCGATGTAGGCCGCCGTTTCGGTCGACTGCGGCGAGGGCAGCACGTACAGCAGCTCGCGCGGCGGCGTGCTGGTCAGGTCGGAAATGCTCAGCGCGCCGATGGTCGGCACCTTCTTGGTGGAGCTGTATTCGTAGGCGCTGATGTTGGTGGCGTGGCCGATGTTGCCCACCATGGCCAGCACGTTGTCGCGCTCGATCAGCAGCTTGGCATTGGCCACCGACTTCGCGGGCTTGAGCTCGTCGTCGTAGGTGATGAGCTTGATCTTTCGGCCGTTCACGCCGCCTTGCTCGTTCACCATGTCGAAGTAGGTGCGAATGCCTTCGTCCACCGCCTTGCCCATGTAGGCCAGCGTGCCCGACATCGGCTGCGAGGAGCCGAGCACGATCTCTTTGTCGAGCACGCCCTCGGCCTTGTTCTCGAGGGCGAAGGCCAGGTTGGGCAATGCGGCGGCGCACAGCAGGGCGGCGCCGGTGGCGAGCACGGTGCGGCGGGAAGCGATCTTGTTCATGGGTGTTGTCTCCTGTCGTTGATGTGGGGGAATCTTTTTGCTCAGCCGCCCAGGTAGGCGCGGCGAATGTCCTCGTTGCCGGCCAGCTCCGCGGCCGGCCCGTGCATGACGACGCGGCCGGTCTCTATGACGTAGCCCTCGTCGGAAATGTCCAGCGCAATGTCGGCGTCCTGCTCCACGATCAGCAGCGTGAGCCGCTCGCGGTCGCGAATGTCGCGCAGCGTGGAGAAGATGGCGTCTTTCAGGATGGGCGCCACGCCCATCGAGGGCTCGTCCAGCATCAGCAGGCGGGGCTTGGCCAGCAGGCCGCGCGCAATGGCCAGCATCTGCTGCTCGCCGCCCGACAGCGTGCCCGCGCGCGAGGTGATGCGCTCTTTCAGCCGCGGAAAATAGCCCAGCACGCGCTCGATGTCCTCGCGCACCTCGCCGGCCGGTCGGGTGTAGCCGCCGAGCACCAGGTTCTCCTTGACGGAGAGCTGCGCGAACACCATGCGGCCCTGCGGCACGTGCACCACGCCGCGGCGCACCAGCTGTTCGGTCGGCACGTTGGCGATGCTGCGCCCGTCGAACACGGCGGTGCCGCCGGTCACCGGCAGCAGGCCGGAGAGCGCGCGCATCAGCGTGGTCTTGCCCGCGCCGTTGGCGCCCAGCACGCACACGATGCCGGCCTGCGGCACCTCGATCGACACGCCGTGCAGCGCGCGGATCTTGCCGTAGGCGGCGCTCAGGTTGTCCACGCGCAGCAGCGGTTCGCCGCGCTTGGGTTCTTCAACGGCGTTTGCCACTCTTGCCTCCTCCGAGATAGGCCTCGACCACGGCCGGGTTCTGTTCTATTTCGCGCGGCGAGCCCTGCGCCAGGAAGGCGCCGTTGTGCATCACGGTGATGGTGTCGGAGATCGACATCACCAGCGGCATGCTGTGCTCGATGAGCAGCAGCGTGGCGCCCGTGGCCTGCTGCAGCCGGCGCAGCGTGTCGCCCAGCGCGTCGATCTCGCGGTTGTTCATGCCCGCGGCGGGCTCGTCCAGCAGCATCAGCACCGGCTCCAGCGCCATGGCGCGTGCCAGCTCCACCAGCTTCTGCGTGCCGTAGGGCAGGTCGCGCACCAGCGTGTGGGCATGCGCGCCCAGCTTCAGGCTGTCGATGATCTGCTGCGTGCGCTCGCGCTGTTCGCGCTCCTCGCGGCGCTGGCGCGGCAGCCGCAGCAGCGCTTCGGCCAGCGTGCAGCGCATGGCGCCCGAGCGCGCGATGAGCACGTTGTCGAACACCGTGAGTTCCGCGAACAGCTCCAGGTTCTGAAAGGTGCGTGCAATGCCCAGGCGCGAGATCTGGTGCGCCTTGCACTTGAGCAGGTCGCGCTCGCCGCGCGCGGTGCGCAGGCGCATGGCGCCCTTTTGCGGCGTGTAGAAGCGGCTGATGCAGTTGAGCATCGTGGTCTTGCCCGCGCCGTTCGGGCCGATCAGCGCGTGCACCGTGCCGGGCATCACGTCGAAGCTCACGTCCTGCACCGCGACGATGCCGCCGAAGCTCATGCGCACGTCCTGCAGCGACAGCAGCGGGGCTGCGCCGGCCGGCGGTTGCGCCCGGGTGGCGACGGGTGCGCCGTCGATCATCGCCCTCATCGCGGCACCTCCGAAGCTGCGGCCGTGTCCGCGCCCGGCACCTTCTTGCGCTTGAGCAGGCTGGCCAGCCCGTCGGGCAGGAACATCAGCGCCAGGATCATCGCCACGCCGTACAGCGCGCGCTGGAACTGGTCGAAGCCGAAGTAGGTGAGCAGCTGCGGCGCGCCAATGACGAACACCGCGCCCAGCACCGAGCCCATGATCGACCCCAGCCCGCCGACGATCACCATCGACACGAAGCTGATCGACACCATGATGTTGAACAGCGACGGATCGATGAAGCGCACCACCGGCGCATACAGCGCACCCGACAGGCCCGTGTAGAACGCGCACACGCCGAAGGCGATGAGCTTGAGCCTGGTGGCGTTCAGGCCCAGCGCGCGCGAGGCCGTCTCGCTGCCCTTGAGCGCCAGAAAACCGCGGCCGAAGTGGCTCTGCGACAGGTTGCGCGCAACCCACAGCGCGGCACCCAGCACCACCGCCACGAACAGGTGGTAAGCCCGCTCGTCCAGCGCAAAGCCGAACAGCGTGGGGCCGGGCGCGCCCATGCCGTTCTCGCCGCCCGTGAGCTCGCCGCCGGACTTGGCGATTTCCACCGAGATCATCACGAAGCCCAGCGTGGCGATGGCCAGAAACACTTCTTCCAGCCGCAGCACCGGCAGCGCCAGCAGCACGCCCACCACGGTGGCAATGGCCGCTGCGATGAGCATCGACAGCACCAGCGGCACACCGAAGTGCGTCGTGAGAATGGCGCTGCCGTAGGCGCCGATGCCGAAGAACACCGCACCGGCCATCGAGATCAGGTTGGTGTAGCCGGTGAGGATGTTGGTGCCGAAGGACGCGAGCGTGTAGATCAGCACCAGCGTGAAGATGTAGAGCACATAGCCGCCCGGAATGAGCGGTGCGAGCACAAAGAGCAGCACGAAGGCGAGCGGCGCCAGCCAGGGCCGCGAATCGAAAAGGCGTGTCATGGGGTTTGCCTCAGACTTTCTTGACCTGGCGCCGCGCCAGCAGGCCGTGCGGACGCAGGATCAGGATGGCCAGCATCACGATGAAGGGCACCGCGTCCTTCCATTCGGAGGACAGGTAGGCGCCGGTGAGGTTGGATGTCACGCCGATGATCACGCCGCCCAGCAGCGCGCCCGGCATGCTGCCGATGCCGCCGAGCACGGCCGCCGCAAAGGCGAAGTGCAGGGCGCTTTGCATCATCGAGAAGTGCACGAAGGTGAGCGGCGCAATCAGCAGGCCCGCGGCCGCCGCGATCACATGCGACAGCGCCCAGGCCAGCGAATAGATGCGCTTGATGGGTATGCCCATGAGCCGCGCGGCCGTGGGGTTTTCCATGGTGGCCTGCATGGCGATGCCCAGCCGCGTGAAGCGAAAGAACGCGAACAGCGCGCCGGCCAGCGCCGCGCACACGCCCACGATGCCCAGGTCGATGCCCGAGACGATCACGCCGCCCACGTCGATGGGCGCGGCCGGGAACACGCTGGGCAGCTCCTGCGTGTCCTTGCCCCAGATCCAGATGGCGAGGTCGCCGAAGATCAAGAAGAGCCCTAGCGTGCAGATGGCCGACGACAGCAGCGCCTTGCCGATGAAGCGGCGAATGATGAAGCGCTCGATCAGCATGCCCAGCGCCGCGCCGAACAGCAGCACGATGGGCACCACGGCCCACATCGGCAGGCCCAGGCGCACCAGCGTGCAGGCGGTGAAGGCCGACAGCATGGCCGCCTCGCCGTGCGCAAAGTTGAGGATGCCGGTCGCCTTGAACACCATCACGATGCCCAGGGCAATCAGCCCGTAGATGGCGCCCAGGGCGACGCCGCTCACGATCATCTGGAGCATGCGGTGCGCTCCAGGCTCAGGCCACGGAAGACGTGGCGGGCGCAGCAGGCGACTGTTCGCCCTGCTTTGCCAGCCGTGCCTTCAGGTACGGAATGAAGCCGCCGGCCTCCAGCGTGCCGCGCTCCACCGACGACAGCCGCTCGAACGGCAACTGCCTGCCGCTGCCAAGGTTGGTGACGGTGCTGGCCTCCCAGTCGACCTTCAGCTCGTCCCAGCGCGTGGCCATGCCGCGGATGCCGGGGCAGGTGACCAGCGGAAAGCCCATGCTGATCTCGCCACGAAAGAAGCCCGGCGAGAACGACTCGGCAATCACGCCCGCCACGCCCAGGTGGCGCATCGCGCGCATGGCGGGGTAGTGCGGGTGGCCGTAGCCGAAGTTGTGGCCGCCCACGAGCAAGTCGCCCTTCTTCACGGACTTGGCAAAGCCGGGGTCGTAGCTCGTCATGGTGACGGCGGCCAGCTCGTGGATGTCGGTGATCTTGATGTTCTTGATGCCGACGATCAGGTCGATGTCGAAGTCGTCTTCCTGAAAGATCCAGGCCGCGCGGCCGTGCAGGTTGGGCATGCTCATGCGGCGCTCCCTTCGAGGGCACGGGCTTGGGCTGCTTCAGCGAGGTACGGCCGCGGGTCGGCAATGCAACCTTCCAGCGCGGAGGCCGCCACCACCGCCGCATTGCAGATGAAGATTTCCGAATCCGCGCTGCCCATGCGGCCGGGCGTGTTCAGCGTGCCGGTCGACACCGCGCGCTGGCCGTCGCTCATGGTGGCGATGCGGCCGTAGCAGTAGTCGCAGCTCGACGAGCTGATGAACGCGCCCGCGTCCACCAGCGTGGCAATGAGGCCTTCGCGCGCGGCCTGCGACATGATGGCCTGCGAGGTCGGCACCACGTGCAGCTGAAAGCCCGGCTTGATGCGGCGCCCGCGCAGCACGTCGGCCGCGGCGCGCAGGTCTTCGAGCCGGCCGCTGGCGCAGGAGCCGAGGTAGCCGGTGTGCACCTCCAGGCCCACGTACTCCGACAGGTCGCGCGTGTTGGCCGGGCTGGGCGGTGCCACCACGATGGGGGTGAGCGCGCTCACGTCGATGGTCACTTCGCGGTCGTACACGGCGTCGGCGTCTGGGTACACCGGGTCGAGCGCAATCTTGGAGCGCCCTGCCGCATAGGCCATGGTCTTGGCGTCGGGCGCAATCAGCATGGTGGTCGCGCCCAGGAACATGGCCTGGCCGCAGACGGTCTGGCGGCCTTCGATGCTCATCTCGTCGATGACCGGCCCGCACAGCTCCACCACCTTGAAGCGGCACGACGAAGGGCCCAGCACGCGCACCATGTGGTGGAACACGTCGCGCGCCATCACGCCGGGTTGCAGCGTGCCGGTGAGCGTGATCTTCACCGTGCCGGGCACGGTGATCGCCATGGTTTCGCTCACGAAGGTTTCGAGCACGCTCTTGCGCGCGCCGATGGCCAGCGTGCCGAAGGCGCCCAGCTGGCTCACATGGCCGTCGAAGTGCACCGCAAAGGCGCCCGGCGTGGCGTAGCCCAGCTCGGCCGACACCTGGTGGCCGATGCCTTCGCGCTCGTGCACCGGCACGCCCTGTTCCTTGCCCCAGGCGCGGGTGACCTTGTGCAGCTCTTCTTCCTTGGGCGCGGTGGCCGGCACCATGTGGTCGATGAAGAGCACGAAGCGCTCGGGGCTCGGCACCTTGTCCACGCCGAACTCTTCCTTGGCCTCCTTGAAGAACACGTCGGTGTAGCCGGGGAAGTCGTAGGCGATCACGAAGTCGGGACGGGCCAGCACTTCTTCGCCGGCGCTGACGCTCTGGCGGCCGGCCACGCGGGCCAGGATTTTCTCGGTCATCGTTTGGGGCATCTGCATTCCTTGGTATCCACAATGTGGTGACATGTGTTGCTGTCTCCCATGAATTACAGACGCGCAGGCCTTTGGCATCGGCTGAGGTAAACCCTTAAATATCCACAATGTGGATGCAATATAAAGCGACACCTAAGAGACAAATGCAGAGGGGCAAACATGGCAGGCAAAGAATCACCACAAGGTGAGAACGCACGCACCGGCACGCAGAGCATCGAGCGCGTGGTGGGCATGCTCCGCGTTGTGGCGTCGCGCGGGCGGCGCGGCATGCGCATCGGCGAAATCGCGGCGACCAGCGGGCTGCCGCAGTCGACCTGCGCGCGCATGCTGGCGCGGCTTGAAATCGAAGGCCTGGTTGACCGCGACGTGGCCACGCGCAAGTACTTTCTGGGGCCGCTGCTGCACGAGCTGGGGCTGCTCGCACGCCCGCGCTACCGCCTGAGCGACCTGTGCGACGGCGCGCTGCACCGGCTGGCCGACCTCACGCAGGACACGCTGTACCTCAGCGAGCGCAGCGGCATGGAGGCGGTGTGCACCAACCGCGCGCTGGGCGACTTTCCGATCAAGGCGATGCCGCTGGACATCGGCATTCGCCGCCCGCTGGGCGTGGGTGCCGGCGGGCTGTCGATGCTGTGCGCCATGCCCGAGGCGGAGGCCGAGGCCATCATCCAGGCCAACGGCCACCGCTACGAAAAGTTCGCCTCGTTCACCGCCGACTTCCTGCGCGAAGCCGTGGCCCAGGGCCGCGCGCAGGGCTACGCGTTTCTGGACAGCGCGGTGACGCCCGGCACGGGCGCCATCGGCATCGCGTTTCCGCGCGAGAACCCGGTGGGCGCGATCAGCATCGCGGCCATCTCGGGGCGGCTGGGCGCGGACCGCCGCGACGACATGGCGCGCGAGTTGCGCCGCGAGGTGCGCAAGGTGGAGGCGGCGATGCTGGGCACCGCCGCCCCTGCAGTGGCAGAGGAAAGCTGACTCAGCCCGCGCGCTGCGGCGTCATCCAGCTGGTGGCGTTGCCGCGCCCTGCGATGTGCAGGCTGGCCGTGGCCGCAGGCGTTTCCGCCAGCAGTTGCCCCTTGCGGAACACCTTGAGCCGCGTGGCGCGCAGCCGAATCGCCTCGACCGGGTCGCGCGCCTGCAGCAGCACGAAGCTGGCCGCGCAGCCTGCCGCAATGCCGTAGCCCTCCAGGTGCATCACACGCGCGGCGTTGGTCGTCACCGCCTCGAAGCACTGGCGAATGCCGGCCTGGCTGGTCATCTGCGCCACGTGCAGGCCCATGTGCGCCACTTCGAGCATGTCGCCCGAACCCATGCCGTACCAGGGGTCCATCACGCAGTCGTGGCCGAACGCGACGTTCACGCCGGCGGCCATCAGTTCCGGCACACGCGTCATGCCGCGGCGTTTGGGGTAGGTGTCGTGGCGGCCTTGCAGCGTGATGTTGATGAGCGGGTTGGCAATGACGGCCACGCCGCTCTGCGCGATGAGCGGCAGCAGCTTGCTCACGTAGTAGTTGTCCATGGAGTGCATCGACGTGCAGTGCGAGCCCGTCACGCGGCCCTGCAGGCCCAGGCGCTGTGCCTCGAAGGCCAGCGTTTCGATGTGGCGCGACAGTGGGTCGTCGGACTCGTCGCAGTGCATGTCGACCAGCTTGCCGCGCTCGGCCGCCATTTCGCACAGCAGCTTCACGCTGGCCGCGCCGTCGGCCATGGTGCGTTCGAAATGCGGAATGCCGCCCACCACGTCCACCCCCTTGTCCAGGGCACGCTCGATGTTGGCCACGCCGCCTGCGGAGCGCAGCACGCCGTCTTGCGGAAACGCGACCAGTTGCAGATCGAGGTAGGGCGCGACCTGTCGTTTCACCTCCAGCAGTGCATCGACAGCGAGCAGGCTGGGGTCGCTGGTGTCCACGTGCGTGCGCACCGCCAGCAGGCCTTTGGCCACGGCCCAGTCGCAGTAGGCCAGTGCACGTTCGATGAGGGCATCGGCCGTGAGCAGCGGCTTCAGTTCGCCCCACAGCGCAATGCCTTCGAGCAGCGTGCCGCTCTGGTTGACGCGCGGCAGGCCGTAGCTCAGCGTGGCGTCCATGTGAAAGTGGGGGTCGACGAAATGCGGTGCGAGCAGCAGGCCTTGTGCGTCCAGTGTCTCGTGCGCGGGCGCGGTGAGCCCCTCGGTGACTTCGGCGATGCGCCCGTCCTGCACCGCAATCGACATGTGGGTGCGGCCGTCGGGGAGGGTGGCGTTGGTGATGAGGAGGTCGAGCATCGTGGTGAGGTCTCTGGAGGGCGGGTGATCGGTATTTTCTGCCCCGATGTCGCTGGAGTGCGAGTGGGTCTTTGAAAAGCCTGGGATGGGGGCTTTGCTCGGTGCGATTTCGGGGCACGCTCGGGGTCCGTTCAGGGCGGCGCTCACGCCGACGGGGTACCTTGCTCCGCGAATGTCCCCCGGGGCTGCGCCCCTCCTCCTTTATTTCGCTGCGCAAGGCACCCCATCGACGTGAGCGTTTTCGGAGCCGGGGTTGATCGTGCGATCACTCAGAGCGTGCCCAAGTGCACAGGGCGTCGGGTACTCCCCGCAGCGAAATAAAGGAGGAGGCCGCAGGCCGGGGGACATTCGCGGAGGGGAGTACCCGGCGGCCTGTGCACACGCCCTGAACA
>NNBV01000846.1_pt1 | contig 98869 bp, 83 predicted proteins | sample 1173771 | NCBI WGS metagenome assembly NNBV01 (sample SAMN07173938, study PRJNA388173) | plant metagenome | isolation source: symbiotic tissue sample KVS11 | place: Norway: Troms, Kvaloya island | reverse complement strand
GGCTGGTGGCGCGGGGGCGGTCCGCGCGTGGCAGCCTTCCGCCCGGGCGAGCATCTCCTTGACGGCCTCCGGCGTCAGCACGCCGGCCTTGACCAACTGGCTCGTCAGTTCGGAGACGAGCGCCAGAAGGCCTTCGATCTGCAGATTTGCGGGGTGCATCGGCGGGGTCTCTCCTCATCTGGTCGTAGACGCGCATTGCCTGCCGCAGGCAGGCATCGGCAATCCGGTTCGGCGGGGGAGGCGGGGGATGGCTGGCAGGCAAAGCTGGCACCTCCATCGTTTGGAGACGATCCAAACTCTGCCAGTGATACGCCGACTGCGGCTGAATGTTGAGATGTCTCTGACGGACGTCGCGGCGGCGAGGTTCGCGAATTCGGCGCGGCCAGATCCGCTCCGGGAACGCAATCAGCGACCGGGCTGCCTCAATTCACCCGAGCTTGCGGCGGGGGATCCTTATCACGTTGCTGTGATGGCGCCCTGCTGGCACGGCACGTCGCCAGTGCCGATAATCGAGCGCAAACTGGCGGGAAGCATCCCGAAATCTCGCGTTTAGACGGAGAAAGCTGCTCTCTGGCGGCGTGTCACGCAGCGTGATCAGCTGTTCTTCGGGCGTTGGCGGATCGCGCCGGCTGCGCTTCAATCCGTTCCAATTAAAGACTGACCGGCGCGCCGTGACGCATGTCGGTCCTGCGGTGAGGCGCGTTGGCGCTCTCGCCGTCCTTCTTGACCGAAAACCGGGAGGTCTGCGGTGGCGAAGCTCAATGTGAACGGCAAGATGCTCGATGTCGAAGCGGCCGGCGATACGCCGCTGCTCTGGGTCATCCGTGAGCAGATCGGCCTGACGGGCACGAAATACGGCTGCGGCGTCGCCCAGTGCGGCGCCTGCACGGTGCATATCGACGGCGTCGCGACGCGCGCCTGCGTGCTTCCGCTGAGTGCGGTCACGGCCGAGCAGAAGATCGTCACGATCGAGGGGCTCTCCCCCGACGGCAAGCATCCGGTCCAGCAGGCCTGGATCAAGCACGAGGTGCCGCAATGCGGCTTCTGCCAGAGCGGCATGATCATGGCGACCGCCGCCCTGCTGCAGGCCAATCCCAAGGCGACCGAAGCCGATATCGCGGCGGAGATCACCAATATCTGCCGTTGCGGCACCTATGCGCGGGTCAAGACCGCGATCCTCGACGTCGTCGCCGGCGGCACGCTCGGCCGAGGCTGAACGCTGCCCGTTTCGCATTCCCCAGCGTGGGGTCGAACGCGGCAGGTCATCGAGCACCGCCGCCTCCCTCGCGTCCAAGCCAATCCGGAGGACGACATGACATCCGCCTCGACCGCTTCTTCCAGCACCAGCCTGTCCCGTCGCAGTCTGCTCGCAGGCTCCGGCGCGGCCGTCGGCGCCTTCAGCTTCGGCTTCGCCATCCCCTTCGGCGAGGCGCAGGCGCAAGGCGCCGTGCCCGAGATCAACGCCTGGGTCGTGATCCATCCCGACGACAAGGTGGTGATCCGCATCGCCCGCTCCGAAATGGGGCAGGGCACCCTGACCGGCCTCGCCCAGCTCGTCGCCGAGGAGCTGAACTGCGACTGGTCGAAGGTCACGACCGAATACCCGACGCCCGGCCAGAACGTCGCGCGCAACCGGATCTGGGGCAATTTCTCCACCGGCGGCAGCCGCGGCATCCGCGAATCGCATGAATATGTCCGCAAGGGCGGCGCCGCGGCCCGCACCATGCTGATCCAGGCGGCCGCGAACGAGTGGAAGGTGCCGGCCGCCGAATGCGCGGCCGAGAACAGCGTGATCACGCACAAGGCATCGGGGCGCTCGCTGCGCTACGGGCAGGTCGCCGCCGCCGCCGCCAAGCTCGACGCGCCCAAGGACGTCGCGCTGAAGGACCCGAAGGACTGGACCATCGCCGGCAAGCCGCTGGCCCGGCTCGACACGGCCGACAAGACCACCGGCGCCAAGATCTACGGCATGGACCTGAAGATGCCGGGCATGCTGAACGCCGCGATCAAGGACTGCCCCGTCTTCGGCGGCAAGGTGAAGAGCTTCGACGCCGCCAAAATCAAGGCCATGCCGGGTGTGAAGCACGTCCTGCCGGTTGGGGAAAGCGCCGTTACGGTGGTCGCCGACACCTGGTGGCAGGCCAAGACCGCGCTCGACGCGCTGCCGATCGTCTGGGACGAGGGGCCACATGCCAAGGTCTCCAGCGAAAGCCTCGCCGCTTGGCTGAAGGAGGGGTTGGACGCGCCCGAGGCTGTCGTCGGCAACCAGAACGGCGACGTCAAGGCAGCCTTCTCCTCTGCCGCCCGCACCATCGAGGCGGTCTATTCCTACCCGTTCCAGAACCATGCCTGCATGGAGACGATGAACGCGACCGCGCTCTACACGCCCGAGAGATGCGAGGTCTGGACCCCGACGCAGAATGGCGAGGCGGCGCTGGCCGCGACCGCCGAAGCCTCGGGCCTGCCGATCGCCAAATGCGAGGCCTACAAGATCGATCTCGGGGGCGGCTTCGGCCGGCGAGGCGCGGTGCATGACTGGGTCCGCCAGGTCGTCGCCATCGCCAAGCAGATGCCCGGTACGCCGGTGAAGCTGATCTGGTCGCGCGAGGAGGACATGCTGCATGGCCGCTTCCACCCGCTGACCCAGTGCAAGATGGTGGGCGCGCTCGACAAGGACGGCAATCTGACCGGGCTGCACATGCGCATCTCGGGCCAGTCGATCGTGGCGGGGATCTTCCCGCAGAACATCCAGAACGGGAAGGACCCGGTCGTCTTCCAGGGCCTCAACCCGCCCGGGCCGGAGGCCTCGATCGGCTACACGATCCCCAATCTCCTGATCGACCACGCCATGCGCAATCCGCATGTGCCGCCGGGCTTCTGGCGCGGCGTCAACCTGAACCAGAATGCGATCTATCTGGAATCCTTCCTGGACGAGTTGGCCCATGCCGCCGGCAAGGACCCGCTCGAGTTCCGCCGCTCTTTGATGAAGAACCACCCAAAGCATCTCGCCGTGCTCAATGCCGCGGCCGAGAAGGCGGAATGGGGCAAGCCGCTGCCGGCCGGCGTCTTCCGCGGCATCTGCCAGACCATGGGCTTCGGCTCCTATGTCGCGGCCGTTGCCGAGGTCTCGGTCAGTGACGACGGCAAGCTCAAGATCCACCGCATCGTCGCGGCGACCGACCCCGGCCATGCGGTCAACCCGGCGCAGATCGAGCGCCAGGTCGAGGGCTCCTTCGTCTACGGACTCTCAGCCTCGCTTTACGGCGAGATCACTATCAAGGACGGCCGCGTCGAGCAGGAGAACTTCGACACTTACGAGGTGATGCGGCTGGAAGCGATGCCCGCTGTCGAGACGGTGCTGGTGCCGTCGGGCGGCTTCTGGGGCGGCGTCGGGGAACCGACGATCGCGGTCGCGGCGCCCGCCGTGCTGAACGCGATCTTCGCCGCCACCGGCAAGCGTGTCCGCAACCTGCCGATCAAGAACGCCGATCTGAAGAAGGCGTGACGGCGTCAGGCATGCTGTCGCGGCTGCTGCGCGCAGGCGCTGTTCTGTTGGCCGGCGGCATCGCGCCGGCCAACGCGCTCGAACCTTACACGGTCGTCGGCGATGCGATTTCGCGTCCGCTCGGCGGCCTCGTCGGGAACGCCGCGCGCGGCGGGGCGCTGGTGCGCGATCGCGAACGCGGCAACTGCCTGATCTGCCATCAGGGTGCGGATCCGTCCGAGCCCTTCCAGGGCACGATCGGCCCGCCGCTCGCCGGCGTGGGGACTCGCCTCGACGCCGGCCAGATCAGGCTGCGGTTGGTCGATTCCGCCAGGCTCAACCCGCAAACCGTGATGCCGCCCTATTTCAGGACGGAAGACCTGCATGATGTCGCCCTGCCGTACCGGGGCAAGCCGGCCCTCTCGGCCCAGGAGATCGAGGATGTCGTCAGCTATCTCGCCACGCTCACAACGTTCTGAGGCAGGGCCGAACCGTCGCGGCGTGCTCGCGGGCGCGGCAGCGGGGCTTGCGGTCGCGGCGTTGCCGGGCCGAGCCGCGGCCGAGACCGAACTGACGCAACTGATCGCGCGCGTCACCGAAGGTGTGGCGCCCGAACGCGGCCGCATCACATTGTCGATTCCAGCGCTGGCCGAGAACGGCAATTCCGTGGACACCCGCATCGTCGTCGAGAGCCCGATGACGGAGGCCGATCATGTCCGCTGGATCCACCTCATCGCCGAGAAGAACCCCTTTCCAGACATGGCGCGCTTCCATCTCGGTCCGCGCGCCGGCCGCGCCGAGGTCGCGACCACGCTGCGGATTGCGCAGTCCCAGAAGGTCGCGGTCGTGGCAGCGCTGAGCGATGGACGCTTCGTCATGACCGATGCCGACATCGTCGTGACGCTGAGCGCCTGCATCGACGGCGGCTGAGGAGAGTGAGATGAGTTTCAACGCCCGCATCACCATGCCCACTGACGCGAATGTCGGCGAGATCGTCGAGATCAAGGTACTGACCCGCCACCCGATGGACCGGGGTGGGCAGTCAGACGGCAAGGGCGGCACCGTGCCTCGCAAGATCCTGAACCGGCTGACCGCGACCTATGCCGGGCAACAGGTCTTCCGCTTCGACATGCACACCGGCGTCTCCGCCAACCCCTTCGTTTCGTTCACGACGCGAGCGGTCGCGACCGGCGACATCGTCTTCGAATGGCGCGAGGACGGCGGCGCGACCTTTACGCGGACCGCCCGGCTGATTGTGACGTGAGGGTGGCGACCACCAGTCTCCGATGCTCGCATGGCTCCGTCCCGACACGCAGTCAGGACAGGCGACAAGCGATCTCCGTGACGTGAAAATAGGATTGAAACTCTCGGCGTCATTCCAGACAAGCCGCGTCAGCGGCGCCGATCCGGAATCCATCGTAAAGCGCATCGCCCCACGATGGATTCCGGGTCTTCCCTTCGCTGCGCCCCGAATGACGGCGTTCCTTGAAATCATGGCGACGCTATTTCTGCTTTTAGCCGGGCCCGCCTCGGCCGAAATCAAGTCCGGCAGCACCTTCCTCTCGCCCGAGATGGCCCGCCAGCAGGCCGACGAAACCCGCAATCCGGCATTCTTCTGGGTCGAGCAGGGCCGCGAATTGTTCAGCCGCAAGCCGGCTCCCGATACGCAGGCCTGCAGCGGCTGCCATGCCGAGCCGCAGCAGAGCCTGCGCGGCGCGGCAACGCGCTACCCGCAGGTCGATGCCGCAACAGCCAAGCTGCTCAACCTCGAGGGCCGCATCGAGCAATGCCGGGTCGAGCGCCAGGGACAGCCGGCCTTCGGGCATGAGAGCGCCGAACTGCTCTCGATGACGGCCTATGTCGCCTCGCTCTCGCGCGGTCTGCCGGTTGATGTCAGGACGGATGGCGCGGCAAATCCCTTCTTCGAGGCCGGCAAGGCCTTTTTCGAGCGCCGGCAGGGTCAACTCAACCTGTCCTGCCAGCAGTGCCATGACGGGCTCGTCGGCCGGAAGCTTCGGGGCGATACGGTGAGCCATGGCGTCGGCACCGCCTATCCGGCCTATCGCCTCGAATGGAACGATGTCGGCTCGCTGCACCGGCGCCTGCGCGCCTGTTCGCTCGGCGTGCGCGCGACCCAGTTCGACCATGGCTCGCCGGAATATCTGGCGCTGGAACTCTACCTTGCCGCCCGGGCGAAGGGCCTTCCGGTCGAGACGCCGGGCATCCGGCGCTGATGCGTGTCGCGCTGGCCATCTCGGTTGAGGGAAATGGGGACGCAGCGACCGATTTTGGGATGGGGCGCACTCCCCAGCTCTGGCGCGGACCGACATAACGGGCGCAGAAATGGCAATGCGGCCGGGCGGGACGGGACGACATGCGGGTTTTTCTCGGGAAGGCATTGAAGCGCACGGCCATCGTCGCGGTGATCGTGGCGGTCTCGCTGCTGGGCCTGCGCATCTATGACACCCAGCGCGGCGCACCCCTTGAACCCTGGCATACCCATATTCCCAAGGAGCTGTCGATCGCCGAGCTCGATCGCGGCAGCTGGCAGGACTATCTCAAGGCCGAGAGCGAAGCCTTCGCGGGCGTGCGCGCCGAGGTGACGCAGAAGCTCGACGCCGAAGAGCGCGTGCCGGTGAACCGCTATTTCGACGGCAGCCCGATCTATCCGGCCCGCTTCGCGCAGGACTGGAACCGCTCCTATGTCCTGCAGCCGGACGGGCCGCCCAAGGGCGCCGCCGTGTTCCTGCACGGGCTGACCGATTCACCCTACAGCCTGCGCCATATCGCGCGGCAGTATCGCGAGCGCGGCTTCGTGGCTGTCGCCGTCCGCCTGCCCGGCCATGGCACGGTGCCGGCTGGTCTGACCGAGGTCGAATGGCAGGATTGGCTCGCCGCGACGCGGCTGGCCGTCCGCGAGGCAAGGCGCCTCGCCGGTCCCACGGCTCCGTTGCATCTCGTCGGCTTCTCGAATGGCGGTGCGCTCGCCCTGATGTATGCGCTGGAGGGCCTGGAGGACGCGAAGCTGGTGCGGGCCGACCGCGTCGTGCTGATCTCGCCGATGGTCGGCATCACCGCCTTCGCACGCTTCGCGGGCCTGGCAGCCCTGCCGGCGATCCTGCCGGCCTTCGCCAAGGCGGCCTGGCTCAGCGTCCTGCCCGAGTTCAATCCGTTCAAGTACAACTCCTTTCCGGTCAACGGCGCGCGCCAGTCGCATCTCCTGACCGCCGCCCTGCAGCAGAAGATCCTGAAGCAGTCGCGCGAGGGGCGCCTCAAGGACCTGCCGCCGCTGATCACCTTCCAGTCGGTGATGGACTTCACCGTCTCGACCCGCGCGATCATCACCTCGCTCTATGCCCATCTGCCCGCCAATGGCAGCGAGCTCGTGCTGTTCGATCTCAACCGGAGCGCCAAGTTCGGCCCGCTGCTCAACACCTCGGCCGACACGCTGCTCGGCCGCATGCTGCCGCCCGTGCCGCGGGCTTTCCGGCTCTCGGTCATCACCAATGCGAGCCCGGATTCGAGCGAGGTCGTCGAGCGGGTGACGGAGGCCGGCGCCAGCGAGGAGACCGAGCGTGCGCTCGGCCTGTCCTATCCGCGCGACGTGTTCTCGCTCTCGCATGTCGCGCTGCCGTTTCCCCTGACGGACGGCCTCTACGGCATGACGCCCGATCCGGCCGATGATTTCGGCATCCAGCTCGGCTCGGTCGCGGCGCGCGGCGAGCGCGGCACGCTGATCGTCAACCTCGACTCGCTGCTGCGGATGTCCTCCAACCCGTTCTACCCCTATCTGCTGGGCCGGATCGACGAGCGGCTGGGGGCGCCGATGGGCGCGGCGGCGGAGAAGTAGCGTTCGTCGTCATTGCGAGCGCAGCGAAGCAATCCAGCGTTTCGCTCGACGTCCCCTGGATTGCTTCGCTGCGCTCGCAATGACGCTGGAGCGGAAGCCGCCCCTCAAAACCGCCAGATCAGCGGCACATAGAACACCGCCATCACGAAGAACCAGATCATCAGCGGCAGGCCGAGCTTCCAGTAGTCGCCGAAGGCGTAGCCGCCCGGCCCCATCACCATGAGGTTGGTCGATGTCGCGATCGGCGTCATGAAGGAGGCCGAGCCGGCGATGCACAGGCTCATCAGGATCGGCCGGGGCGACACGCCCATGCTGGCCGCTGCCGCCATCGCTATCGGGATCACGATCATGGTCGTGGCCGTGTTGCTCATGATCTGGCCGAGGCAGGCGGTAAGCAGGAACAGCCCGGCGAGGAAGACGATCGGTCCGCCGCCGCCCGTCGCCGCGACGAGATGGCGCGCGGCGAGATCGGCCGTACCCGACTGCACCATCGCGATCGAGAGCGGCATCATCGCGCCGATCAGGATGATCGTGGTCCAGTGGATGGCGCGGTAGGCCTCCTCGACCGATAGGATGCGCGAGCCGATCAACCCGAGCGCGCAGAGCAGCGCGGCCACTGCCGGCGGGACGATGCCGGTCGCCAGCAGGATGACCAGCGCGGCGAGCGCCGCGATCGCGACGCCGGCGCCCGCGCCCATCGGCACGGCCTGGCGCCGGACGAGGTCTGGCGAATTGACGACGAGCACATCGGCGTCCGCGAGCCGCAGGTCGAGCGCCTTCCAGCTGCCCTTCAGCAGGACTGTGTCGCCCGCTTGCAGGACGGGGTCGGCCAAATCGAGATCGACGCCGCCGCGCTGGACCGCGAGCACGATCAGGTCGCCGCCCTCCGTGGTCATGCCGGGATGAACGGCCCGGCCGATGAAGGCCGAGCGCGGCGGGATCACCACCTCGGCGAGGCCCGTGCTGCGGTTGAGCAGCGCGCTCGCGGCATCGCCGTCATCAGCCTCGTCGCGCGGGGCAAGGTGCCGGGACGCGCAGAGCCGCGCCGCCGCCTCGGCCTCGCCCTTGACCAGCAGGTAGTCGCCCTCGCGGATCGGCTCGGCCCCGCGCGAGACGCCCGAGCGACCGGCCTGCACGGTGACGAGTTCCATCCGGCCTTGTTGCTGTGTCAGGTCGATCGCGGCCGGGGCGATGCCGATCAGGTCGGACGTCGCCCGCACGCGCAGATGAAAGAAGCCGTCGGTCAGCCCGTAATGCTCGACCAGCGTCTGGGCGTGGCGGCTGAAATCGGCAGGCAGGCGGGCATTGCCCTGCGCCAGCAGGAGTCGTCTGCCAAGCAGCAGGATGATCAGCATCGTCCCGGCGAGCAGCGGCACGCCGACCAGCGCGAACTCGGCGAAGCTGAACCCGGCCACGCCGGTATCCTCCAGCGCTTCCGAGACGAGGATGTTCTTGGGCGCCCCGGTCAGCAGGATGTTGGCGCCGGCATGGGCGGAAAAGGCGAGCGGCATCAGCAGCAAAGACGGCGATTGCCGCAGCCGGATCGCCGCCATCACCACGACGGGCATCAGCGCCGCGACCGCGCCGCCGCCGCTGATCAGCGCGGTCAGGCAACCCACTGCGGCCATGATGATGACCAGCAGGCGATTCTGGCTCTCGCCGGCGCGCGCGATCAGGATCTGCCCGGCCCAGGCGGTGACGCCGGTTTTCTCCAGCGCGGCGCTGACGATGAACAGGCTCGCGACGAACATCACCGCGCGATCACCGAAGCCGGCCAGCGCCTGCTCCAGTGTGACGACGCCCAGCGCCCAGAGCGACAGCGCCGCGCCGATCGCGACCACCACCACCGGCAGCCGGTTCCAGGCGAACAGCGCGACCGTCACCGCGACGACGAGGGCTGTGCTTTCGATGGCGTTCACGTCGTGGCGTCCCGTGATGTGGGGTGAGAAGGTTGCAGCCGCCGACAGGGCCGCGCCGACACCGCTTTATGCAGGCAGCAGGAAGCGTCCGCCAAGCAGGATCACGAGGGCGAGGATCACGAGCCCGGCCACGGGCCAGCGCCGCAAGCAGGCGTCCAGTCGCTCGATTGCGGCCAGCAGGCGTGCGAAGCGTGGGGCCTGCCGTTCGGCAAGGACCAGGATGTCGCCCTCCGGGATGGTGCCGGCGAGACCCGCGAAACGTCGTGATAGGATGAAGATCGCCGCCCCCAGCAGCATCGGCCAGGCCAGTTTCCAGAGCGCGCCGATCTCCCAGGCGCTCGCGAGCGCGTCGCCCGAAACAGCGGGATAGAGCCACCACGGGATGGCCAGCGAGGCGACCGCGGCGGCGAGGAAGGGCGCGGTCTCGCCTTGGGGGGCGATCCCTTCGGGATTCCCGGCGGTCTCCCGCAGCATCATGGCGATGAAGTGCAGCATCAGCATCGTGCTGCCGGCCGCAGCGAGCGAGACGGCGACGCCGAGGGCGCCGTAACCCAGCATCGGCTTGACCGCGAGCTTGGCCAGCGCGCCGCTGGTCAGCGGCAGGCCGGCGAGACTGAGCGCCAGCAGGCCGGTCAGCAGCAGCACCGGCCGCAGCCGTGCCCCACCAGAGGCGAAGGCGACGCCGACCGCGAGGAACAAGCCGCCTTTGACCAGCGTGTGATGCACCCCATAATAGGCCGCGAGCCCCGGCGCCGAGGTGTCTCCTGCGGCCAGCCCGGCGCCGATGATCGCGGCGACCAACCCCATCTGGCTGACGGTGGAATAGGCCAGGATCGTTTTGGGCCGCTGCTGCGTGATCCCGACGGCCGCGCCGTAATAGGCGGTGACGATGCCCAGTCCCGCGAGCGCGCAGCCCCAGGCCGGCAGGGCGCTCTCGAAAGGCAGGAACCGGATCAGCCCGATCACGCCCGCCTTGACCACGACGCCGCTGAGCACGGCCGAGGCCGGCATCGGCGCGGCCGGATGGGCCAGCGGCAGCCAGACATGCAGCGGGAAAAGCCCCATCTTCAGCACGAAGCCGAGCATGAGCAGCGCGACGATGCCGTCCCGCATGGCCGAGCCCGGCAGGGCCGCGACCGCGTCGACGATCAGCGGATTGGGATTGGGATTGCCGGCTGCCAGCATCACAAAGGCGAAGAGCAGGAAGGCCTCGCCGAGCAGCGCCAGCACCATGTAGACGATACCGGCCCGCTTTGCCGCGCCGGTCTGCTCATGCACGACAAGCCCGTAAGCCGAGAGGCTGACCAGCGTGAATAGCAAGTAAAAGCCGGCGATGTCGGCAACGATGAAGACGCCGAGGCTGCCCGCCAGCGTCAGAATCCACCAGCTTGAAAAGCCGGTCATGCCCGGCTTGCCGCGCAGATAGGAGGCGGCATAGGCGCCAGCCGCACTCCACAAAAGCGCCGCCCCGCCGAGCAGGATCGCGCCGGGCTGGTCGAGCGCCAGCGTCATCCGGAACGGAACGGGGAAGGAGATCGCGGTGCCGGCCGGCAGCAGCCAGGCGGCTAGCAGCGCCGGAGCCGGCGCCAGCACCAGCAGCGCCGGGGCGAGCACCCGGAACGGGCGAAACAGGCAGCCGGCCACCATGGCCAGCGGCACCAGCAGCGCAGCCGTGAGAAGCACGCCCGCGCCGCTCATGGCGACACCGCAAGCGTGACGTCCGGGCGGCCGATCTGGAGCAGCCCGAAAGGCTCCAGCGGCAGGAAGCCGAGCGCCACCGCCAGCACCGCCAGGACCAGCGGAATGATCTCGAGCCGCAGCGGAATGGCCTTGCGCAACACCAGCGGCTGCGCCGGCGTCGCGAGAGCGCGGTCCATTACGCGGAAGACGTAGGCACCGGCGAGAAGTCCGCCGGCCAGGATCGTCAGGGCGAGCCAGAGATGCCCGCCGATGGCGGCCGCCGTCAGCAGTAGGCATTTCGCGATGAAGCCGCCGCTCGGCGGGATGCCCATCAGCGACAGCCCCGCGAGCCCGAAGGTTGCCGCGCTCAGCGGGAGCACACGGCCGAAGCCGCCGAGATCGCGGATTCGGTCATGCCCGATCGCCTCCGCGACGATGCCGGCCGCCATGAACATCGCGGCCTTTGCGAGCGCATGCGAGGTCAGTTGCAGCGCCCCGCCGGTCCAGGCGATCGTGCCCCAGGGCGCGGCTCCGTCGCCGCCGGACGCCAGCGGGAAGACGATGAAGAGATAGCCGATCTGCGCCACCGTCGAATAGGCGATCATCAGCTTCAGCCGTTCCTGGCGCAGCGCCATGACGCTGCAGAACAGGATCGAGGCGGCGCCGAGCACGGCCAGCATCTGTCCCGCGAGGGCCGCCGCCTCGGGCGGGGCGATGTCGAGCACCAGCCGCAGGATCAGGAAGATCGGGGCCTTGATCACCAGCGCCGAGAGCACGGCGCTGGCGGCCGCCGGCGCCCCGGCATGGGCTGGCGGCAACCAGACATGCAGCGGGAACAGCGCCGCCTTGGCGAGCAGCCCCGGGATCATCAGCGCCAACGCGATATGGATTGCCGGCCCGTGCTGGCTCGCGCTGGCGATCAGCCGGATGTCGAGCGTGCCATAGGCGCCGTAGAGCAGTCCCGCGCCGAGCAGATAGAGCAGCGAGCCGAGCAGCGCGAACATCAAATAGCGCAGCGCCGCGGCAATCGTCTCGCCGCGCCCGTCGAGGCAGACCAGCGGCACGGCGGCGAAGGTCAGCAGTTCGAGCGCGACATAGAGGTTGAACAGATCCTGCGAGATGAAGACGAGGTTGAGCCCGCTCCACAGCCCCATCAGCAGCATCCAGAAGCTCGTCGCCAGCCGGCCATCGCAGGTCGTCTCGTCAAGCCCGAACAATTCGCGGGCGAAGAGCCCCGTCGCCGCCATGACGATGGCCGTCACCGCCAGCATCATCACCGACAGCCCGTCGGCGCGCAGCGCGATGCCAAGCGGCGGCTGCCAGTTGCCGACGATGTAGATCAGCGCCGTGCCGCTGGCGACGAGCTGGATGCCGATCGCGAGCGCGACGACAAGGCCGAGCGCCATCGCGGCCAGCGCGACGCGCCGCGTGTGCTGCGGGCCGGCGACCAGCATCGCCAGCACGGCGATGGCCGGCAGCATCACGGCGAGCACCAGCAGCAGGCCGCCTGGCGTCGCGGCATAGAGGGGCGCAGCGCCCGGAAGCGGAGTCACGGTTCGCTCCGCGGCGGCGCGTCGGGGGACGCTTCGAGCGATGCGCGCCCGGTCAGCGATGCCAGCCGCAGCAGCAGCGCGATCGCCAACGCGGTGGCGGCGAAGGCGACGACGACGCCGGTGATGACCATGGCCTGCGGCACCGGATCGCCGCCCAACCCCATCGCCGCGCCGCGCCGCGAGACCGCTCCGAAGACGAGGAAGATGCCGGCGCCGAGGATGTTGAAGCCGACGATCCGGCGCAGCAGTTCGCGATGCGTGATGATGCAGAACAGGCCGATGCCGACGAGCACGGCGCCGCACAGGCCAAACAGCGAAGCCGAGGTCAGGGCAATCGCGCTCATGGGTGCGGCGCCCTGTCCGGCGGGCCGGCGACGAGCAGGCACAAAGTGCCGGCGATCGAGAGCGTCAGCGCGGCCTCGATGCCGACGATCAGCGGCTTGGCGATCGCCTGCGGATAGGACAGGAAGCCCTGCGCGACCGCGACACCCATGAAGCCGACCAGCAGGAACAGTGCCGGCCCGCCCGCCAGTATCCATCGCAGCGCGGTCGCCTGCGTCCGCGGCGCGGGGCGTAGCCCCGCCAGCATGACCAGCAGCCACATCGCCGCCAGGATCGTCCCCGCCTGGAAGGTGCCACCGGGCAGATCGGCGCCGACCCAGACCTGATAGACCGCGATCAGCACGCCGAAGGGCGGCAGCGCGCGTGCGAGAAACACCAGCGGCTCCGGAACGAGCGCCGGGCGCAGCTGCGAGGCGCCGCCCCAGGCGGAATCGGCGCTGAGCGACCAGACCCCGATCAGCGCGAGGATCAGGACAATCTTCTCCAGCAGGGTGTCGATCGCCCGATAGGCTAGCAGCACGGCCGTCACCGGATTGCCGAGGCCGGTGGCGTCGAGCGAAGCGACCGCCTCCCGCGCCAGGCTGGGCGCAGGGCGGGGGAAGGCCAGCACGACGGCGCCGAGGCCCAGCGTGACGATACCGCAGGCGATGGCGGGGACGAGCCAGCGCGGCCGGCCGGCTGGCGTTGGGCTCGGCGCATGGCGCGCGACATGCGCCTGCGCCCTCAGCAGCAGCATGCCGGTGAGGCCGCCGCCGATGGCGGCTTCCGTCAGCGCGACGTCGACCGAGGCGAGCCTCGCCCAGCCGATGCCGAGCAGCAATCCGAAGGCGATGAAGGCGAGGATGGCGCCCCGGCTGTCGCGGCTCATGACGACGTGCAGCGCAAGCGCGATCAGCCCCGCGACGAGCGCGATGTCGAAGACGAGACTCATACGTCGCGCTTCCTGCGTGCCGCGATGCCGGCGATCAACTGGGTCGCCGTGGCGGCCGACAGCTGCGCCAGGAGCCAGATGCAGACCAGCTTGACCCCGCCGGCCACGCTCTGCGTCTGCGGCAGCAGGCCGATGATGATCAGGCCGAGGCCGAGATTATCGGCCTTGCTGAGCGCATGCAGCCGGCTGAGCGTATCGGGGAAACGCAGCAGCCCGAGCGTCCCCGCCATGAAAAGCAGCGCGCCGGCCGCGACGAAGACCAGCGTGAACCCGTTCGCAAGGGAGGTCATGATGGATCTTCCGGGTCGGACGGGACGTCGACAGGGTCGCTCTCGCCGAGCGTGAAGGCGGCGCAGGAGAAGGCCGACAGCAGCACGAGCAGCAGCGCGACATCGCTCAGCGCCGGCTGCGCGGATGCGGCGCCGAGTAGCAGCAGCGTGGCCGCGCCACCCGTGCCGAGCAGTTGCACCGCCATCATCTTCTCGATGGCGATGCGCGAGCGCAGCACCGCGAAAAGCCCGGCGGCGCTGGCCAGCAGGACGAACAGGGCCGTGCCGATCAGGCTCTCAGCCACGCTCAGGCCCTCGCTTCAGGACGCGCAGGAAAGCCGCTTCGTCGGCGGCGAGTTCGGCCGCCACAGGTGCGTCCATGTCCAGGCAATGCACCAGTATGTCGCCGCTGACCTGGCACGAAACCGGCAGCTTCCCCGGCTGGAGGCTCATCACCGCGCACATCGCCCCCTGCGCGAGACCGGGCGCAAGCGTCGCCCGATAGCCGACCAGGCCGGGCCTGAGCACGATGCGCGGCGCCATCGCACGCCAGGCGACATCGATGCCCGCGACCACGGCCTGCGGCAGGAAGCGCAAAACGAAGCGGGCGAGCCCGGTCGGCGACAGCCGGCCATCCGAGGGCCAGAGCTGGACGCTCGCCCCTGTCGCCGCCACCGCCGCGACCAGTCCGAGCGGCATGTCCTGAGGTGCGGTGCCGATCAGGGCGAGCCACAGACCGAAGAATCCAAAGCCGCGACCCAGCAGAATCGTTATCGCGGGGCGCTCGCGCGTCGCTGTCAGGGCGCGCGTCACGAATTCACCCTGCGGATGCACTGCGTGCCATCAGTCGAGCTTGATGTGCGGTGGCGTGCCAAAACAGAGACGAGCCGCCAAGGGAACGAATTACTCGATCTGGAAGAATGATGTCTTTCCAGTTTCATTCGAGAGGGAAAACTCTTGTTCGATTGACGGATATGATCTTGCCTTGCGTGCGCGGAATAAGTTAGCATCCGTCCTTGAGACGGGCATCTGCCGCCTGTCTCAGTTCTGTGCCCGCCGTCCCATTTTGCGGGTGGGCCGTTTCGGGTCGCACGGATGGTCTTTCAGTGTAATTCGGACGCGTCCGTGCTCCGGTCGGGATGGGGGCTGGCGCGTACGGCGTCGGCGCCGATGGCATCCCGCCGATGCTGATCGAACCGCGCGACGGCGATGCCGAAGACGACGCCAGCAGCACCAAGACGCACTCGCTCATCGCGATCGCCGGCACGCTGCTCGGCGAAATCAACCTGCCCAAGCTCGCTTTGGCCTGGATCATCCTCGCCTTGGTGCCGGGCATCTTGCTCGGCTTCGCGCCGCTCGTCGTCACCGCCTGGTTCGACAATGTCTCCGGCCGGATCATGGCTCTGGCCGGCATCGGGCCGCTGCTGCTGCTGGCCGTGGTCGGCGCGATCGGTTGGTTCGGGGTCCGGCCGTTGTTTCGGGCGGCGGAGCGCAGTTTCTGGTCGCTCAACTCGCTGGCTGTCCAGCCAGGCTATGTGCTGGCGCGCGAAGGGCTGCGCCATCTGGCGGAGCGCTTCCTGCCCATTGAGGCGAGTGAGGACAGTCGGGCGCGGTTGCGGGCGCTGACGGCCTTGGCGGCGGGCCTTGGCGCGGCGCTCGTGGCGGGCGGCATCGCGGCCGCCGTCTGGCCGGCCACGCGCTGGTCCGGCGAGGTCGCCGATCTCGCCCAGCCGTTGCGTCTGGTCTGGCCGGCGCTGGCCAACACGATATTCGTCATGAGCGGCTTCTTTGCGCTGGCTTCGCTGGCCTGGGGCGTGGCCGACGCCTCGATGGACCAGCCGCGCGATATCGCGGGCTTCGACGAGGTCCGCGCATCCGACAGGCCATGGCGGGTGGCGCATCTCTCCGACATCCATGTCGTCGGCGAGCGTTACGGCTTCCGCATCGAGAGCGGCCGCGCCGGTCCGCGCGGCAATGGCCGGCTGCATAGCGCGTTGGAGCGGCTGGCGGCGATCCACGCCGAGAACCCGCTCGACGTGGTGCTGATCACCGGCGACATGACCGATGCCGGCCGCTCGGCCGAATGGGCCGAATTCCTCGACGCGCTGGCGGCCCATCCGGAGCTCGCCGCGCGCACGCTGATCCTGCCCGGCAACCACGACGTCAACATCGTCGATCGCGCCAATCCGGCACGGCTCGAACTGCCGGGAAGCCCCGGTAAGCGCCTGCGGCAGATGCGGACGCTCTCGGTCATGGCAGCCGTGCAGGGCGCCCGCGTCCATGTCGTCGACAAGAACGCGGGCGAGATCGGCGAGACCCTGTCGGAGCGGCTGGAGCCGCATCGCCAGGCGATCGCGGCCTTCGCCGATGCCGGGGGCCTGCGCCTGTCCATGGGGTTGTCGGCGATCTGGGAGGCGGTCTTCCCGATGGTGCTGCCCCCGGTGCAGCCGGACGGGCTCGGCGTGGTGCTGCTGAACTCGAACGCGGAAACGCACTTCTCCTTCACCAATGCGCTCGGCCTCGTCGCGGAGGAGGACATGACGGCGATGCTGGCAGCGCTGGCGCAGTATCCGCGGGCGCGCTGGATCATCGCGCTGCATCACCACCCGGTCGAGTATCCGCAGCAGGCCAAGGCCTTCTCAGAGCGGATCGGCACGGCGCTGATCAACGGAAGCCGCTTCGTGCGCCAGCTCAAGCCGCATGCAAGACGGCTCGTCGCGATGCACGGCCACCGCCACATCGACTGGATCGGCCGCTGCGGCGCGCTCCGGATCGTGTCGGCGCCGTCGCCGGTGATGGAGGCGACGAACGACGAGCCGACGGCCTTCTACATCCACCGGCTCGGGGCGGCGCCCGATGGCGGGCTCGCTTTGCTGCCGCCGGAGAAGGTCGCGATCGGGCCTGAACTCTTGCAGCAGCCTGACACACTCTGAGCCCTCATCCTGAGGAGGCCCGGAGGGCCGTCTCGAAGGATGCTCCAGATGTCTCCGGAGCCTGCTGGAGCATCCTTCGAGACGCCGCTTCGCGGCTCCTCAGGATGAGGGCTGCAGGTTCACACCTTGACGACGTCGTTCGCCGGAACCGGCTCGCGCGGGGCGGAGCCCAGCAGTTCCGCGACCCACAGGCTCGAGGGATGCTGCGCGCAGAAGGTCAAGAGCGCGATGGTGATGGGCACGCCGATGAAGGCGCCGAAGATGCCCCAGAGATAGCTCCAGAAGAACACCGAGAACAGCACCAGCGTCGGCGACATCGACAGCGCGCTGCCGGCGACACGCGGCTCGACATAGCTGCCGACGATGAACTGGATCAGGTTCAGGCAGGCGAAGACCGAGACCACCGCCTGCCAGGAGCCGAACTGCGTCATCGCAAACAGCGTCGGGAAGACGGTCGCGACCAGCGGCCCGAGGAAGGGGATGTAATTCAGCGAGAAGGCGATGAAGCCCCATTCCGCGGCCAGCGGCAGGCCCACAGCCGTGGCGAAGGCGAAGACGAGGACGCCGGTGATCAGGCTCATCGCGGTCCGCACCAGCATGTAGCGGTGCAGCTTGGCGGCGGTCTGCGTGCTGCCGTGCAGCAGGACGTCGCCGACCTGGCGGTTGCGCATGCCCCTGAGCTTGCGGCCGAAATCCTCGACCTCGAGCAGGCCGAGGATGACGTAGACCAGCACGACCAACCAGAAGCTCATCGTCGTGTTGAGGCGCCCGCTGACGGTCTGCGCCATGCGCAGCATCCAGGCGACGTTGAAATTCTCGGCCCAGAGCCCGGTCACCGCGATGCCGTGCCCTTCCAGCCAGACGGTGGCCTGGTCGTAGAACTGCTGGAAGCGCGCGGCGTCGCTGACGATCCAGCGCCCGACCCGGCCAAAGGCCCAGACGATCAGCGAGCCGAAGGCGAAGAAGGCCAGCACCATCACGACGATGCTGATCGCCAGCGCCAGCATGCGCGGCAGGAAGCCCTGCAGGGCGCGCTGCAGCGGCCAGACCAGCGCGATGATGAACAGCGCGAACGCGACCGGCGCGAACACGGAACTTGCGACCGACAACGCCGCCACCACCAGGATAATGGCGATCAGCACCTGCGCGCCTTGATGGATCCTGCCGCTGGTCATTCCACTCACACGCCTTGCGTCAGTTCATCGAGGTCCAGCGTCGAGCGTTGGCCGAGATCATCCCTGTGCGCGCGGTAGAAGGCTTCAGCCGACTGCCGCCCCTCCGCCCGCAGCATGGTCAGGAACTCCCATTCCGCGTTGAGCTTCGAGGAATAGCCGAGTTCGGCCATCCGCTCGCTGGTGACGCGGTGGATGCGCATCCCGGCCCAGCGCGCGCCTTCGCGATCCCCGGGGTTGGCGCCGTTGCGCAGCAGCGCCATCATCCGCAGCTCCTTCAGGAGGACGCTGTTGAACGAGACCTCGTTCAGACGGTTGAGGATGTCGCGCGCCGTGGTCGGCGTGCCCGGCCGCTCGACCGGGTTGATCTGGACCAGGATGGTGTCGAGCGCCTCGCTCTCCTGGATCAGCGGCGTCATCGTCGGGTTGCCGGAATAGCCGCCGTCCCAGTAGCCGTCGCCGTCGATCTCGATCGCCTGGAACAGGGTCGGCAGGCAGGCCGAGGCCAGCAGCACCTGCGGCGTGATCTCGGCATTGCGGAAGACGCGACCGCGGCCGGTGCGGACATTGGTGGCGGTGACGAAGAGCTTGATCGGGCCGGCCGCCAGCGCCTCGAAGTCGATCACCTCGGCCAGGATGTCGGCGAGCGGGTTCGCCCCGCCGGGATTGAGGCTGTAGGGCGAGACGACGCGGGACATCATGTCCATGGCGACGAAGAGCGGCGAGTTGTCGAGCGTCCAGCGCCCGAGCAGGACATCCAGCGGGCTGCGCTGGAACGGGCTGAAGCGCGCGGCCTCCGAGGTCTTGCGCCAGAATGCCTCCAGCGCCAGCCGCGCGCCCTCGCGGCCGGCTTTGGCGAAGCCCGAGGCCAGAACGGCGGCGTTCATTGCGCCGGCCGAGGTGCCCGAGATCGCGTTGATCGTCAGCCAGTCCTCTTCGAGGATGCGGTCGAGCACGCCCCAGGTGAAGGCGCCATGGGCGCCGCCGCCCTGCAGCGCGAGATCGATGATCAGCGGCGTGCGGCCGTCGGCGCGTCCCGTCTTGGCGGCACTGTCCTTTGCCTTGGAAGCCTTGCTCAACACCTGTGTCCCTCGTTGCCGTGGCATGCCGCTCCGATCATGGCGATTTCACCAGTCCCGAAAAGCCCGCGACCGCCAGCAGGCTGAGCGCCCAGCCGACGATCGCCTGGAAATAGAAATAGTTGATCGCGACCGTGCCGCTGCGCCCGTCGGGGTCGGGCCGCCAGAAGGATTTCTGGCCGAGGTCGAGCACGGGCAGAAGCGTGTCGAGCGAATAGAACCAGGGGTTGAATTCGGGATAGCTCGAGGCTTCCCCCTGCTCGCGGTAGCAGGCGAGCTGCGTCTGCCCGGGAGCGGCGCGTCCCGCCGCCGGCTGCGGCGGCGCGCCCAGCAGGCGCTGCTGCGTGCCTTGCACGCCGCACAACGTCCATTCCGGCGAGCGCAGCACGACGGCGCTGTTGGGTTTGAACGCCCCCCGCGCCTCCGCCAGGCCGAAGATGCCGACGCCGACCAGCCAGAACAGGATCAGCCAGAGAAAGGCGAGCAGCGGCTGGCGGCCATAGACCAGCGTCGCGGCGAGAAAACCGTCGGTCAGCGTCAGCGCCATGCGCCAGAGCGGGTTGCGCGCCCGTTTGCGGCGGGCTCGCCGCTGCAGCCGCTCCTTGACGATCAGCACGCTGCGCGCATCCTCGCCATGGCCCATCTCGCGGAAGACGGAGGCGAGCTGCTCATAGGGTTGAGGCCAGAAATCCTCGCCCCAGCGCTCGGGCGCCTGCCGCGAGAGCCAGTCGAGCCGGCTCGTCGCATCGACGGGGGCAGCGATGAAGGCGCCGTAGCGGCAGCGGTTGAGCAGCAGGTCGCCGGGTGCGGGCCAGCACGCCGCCTCGTCATGGATCGTGCCGATCGAGGCGCCGGTCATCGATAAGGCGCCGCCGATTCGGGCTTCGCCGCGCAGGAAGAAGGCGCCCTTGACGGCGGCCCTGCTGATGTCGAGCGCCATCTGGCCGCGATGGTCGAGCGTCGCGCCGCTGACGTCGAGGTCGCCTCCGATCACCGCTGCAACAAGCCTGACCTCGCCGTCGATCGCGGCCTTGCGCAGCACGATGCTGCCGCCGTTCTCGACCTCCGTGGCGTCGATAGCGACGCTGTCGGCCCCCTCGATCACCGCGCCCGCGCAATCGAGATCGGCCGAGATCCGGGCGCCTGCGACGGTGAGGCCGCCGCGCAGCGTCGCGCCGCGCAGCAGCAGGTTGCGCAGTTCGATGGCGCTGGCGTCGATGGCATGGCCGCGGGCGACGCGGATCGTCGCGCCATCGCATTCGAGGTTTCCGCCGAGGCGGGACTGGGCGATGGCGATCTCGCCCTGCACCAGCGCCCCGCGCAGATAGACCCCGCCGCGCGCCTCCAGGCGCTCGGCCTCGAGGCCGGGCAGCGCCGAGCCGTCGAGGAACAGCCGGTTGATGATCGCGGCGCGCAGGATCGGCGTCGCCTCGAAATGGCAGTCGATCAGCCCGATGTCGCGGAAGACTTGGCACGCTTCGAGATCGAGCGTCCCGCTGATCCAGGCTCCGGTGATCCGGATGCCCTTCTCATGCGGCCTGCAGCCCGCCTCGCCGCCCAGCATCAGGAAGCGCAGGAAGGCGGCGCGGACGACGCGGCTCGGATCGGGGGTTTCAGGCCGAGAGCCGTCTCCAAGCCGGTCATAGGTGCCGCTGAGCAGCCGGGCGACGACCTCTTCTTCCGCTGGCAGCAGCGGCTGGAAGTCGTCGAGCCGAGCGGTCGCGAGCGCCCATTGCGCCCGCTCCGCCAGCGGCCCGGCTGCCCCGGCGCCGGTCATGTCGCGGCAGGGGCCTGCGCAATCCCGGCAGCCGTCTCGCTGGGCGCAACGGCGGCAAGCGCCTCGCGCAGCGCTGCTTCCTTGGTCTCGTCGAAGGAGGTGCTCATCAGCGTGCCGCCGCTGCCGCGCAGATCGGCCAGCACCTTGTCCGTCGTCATCTTGCGGATCAGCAGGAACAGTCCGGCCGTGTTCGGCTGGAGCGCGGCGGCCGTGTCCTTCATGAACTGGTCGTTGATGCCGACATCGGTCAGCTTGCCGCCGAGCGCGCCCGACGCCGCGCCGAGCGCGGTTCCCAGCAGCGGCGCCATGAAGATGAAGCCGATCAGCGTGCCCCAGAGCGCGCCCGATGCGGCGCCCGTGGTGGTCAGGTTGATCAACTGGTTGAGCTTGACCTGCCCGGCCTCGTCCTTGACCACGACGACGGCGTCGCCGAGCTCGATCAGGTACTCGCGCTGCAGCGAAAGCACCTTCTTGCGGACCTCCTCAGCCTTCTCTTCGGTCGGGAATGCGATGAAGACCAGATCGCTCATGTCTCGTTGTCCTTCGGTGGAGGTTTGGCTGTCTTCGTGGGCGCGATGCCCACCGGAGCGGCAGGTTGCCGGTCAGGTCGGCGCTTTGACTGCGTGTGTGACAACGGCGCTGCGCGCGGCTCCTGCAGACGGGAGCGGCGCCACGCGCTGGCCGGGGTGAAGCGCCTGGACACCGCCCGAGACAATGGTGTCGCCGGGCGCAAGTCCCTGGGAGACAATGACGTGATCGGGGTCGAAGCGCAGGATGTCGATCGGGCGCAGGCTGACCGTCGACTTGGCGGGATCGACGATCCAGACCGCCGGCGAAGTGCCCGACTGGGTCAGGGCCGTCGCGGGGATCGACATGATCACGGCCGAACTGGTCTCGATCGAGCCGACCACCGTCGAGCCCAGCCGCATCGCCTCCGGCGGGTCCTGCAGCCCGACCCTGACCTGGAAGGTCCGGGTCACCGGGTCCGCCTGCGGCGAGATCTCGCGGATCGCGCCGATGGCGCTGACGCCGGGGGCCTCGGCCAGCACGACGCGGACGGTGCGCTCACCGGCCTTCGCCTCCAGCAGGCGCGCCGGCACGTTGAACACAGCGTCGCGGCCATCCTCGCGCGCGATCTGGACGATCGCCTGGCCGGGCTGCACGACCTCCCCGGGCTCGGCGCTGCGCACCGTCACCACCCCGGCGACATCGGCCCGCAGATCGGTGAAGCCGAGCCTGTCCTGCGCCAGTTCGAGCTGCGCCTCGGCATTCTCCAGCGCGGCCTGTGCGGTTTCCTGCGCCTTCAGGGCGGCGTCGAAGCGCGGCCTCGTGGTGAACCCCTGGCCCATCAGGCGCTCCTGCCGCTCGAAGGTGTTGCGTGCGGTTACGACCTCTCCGCGCGCCGCCTCCAGCGCGGCCCGGGCGGCGGTGACGGCATTGGTTTCTATCGTGCGGTCGAGGCGCGCGACGATCTGGCCGGGCGCGACGCGGTCGCCGACACTGACCGGCCGGTCGGTGATGCGCCCGGGGATGCGGAAGGCGAGCGACACGGTCTTCTCGGCCTGGATCTCGCCGCTGAGATCGATGCCTCCAGCGAGCTTACTCGCCTCGATCTTGACCACCTGCACCGGCCGGCCGGCGGTTGGCGCGACCTTCTCGGCGCGGTCGCAGGCCGTCAGCGCAAGCAGGAGCGCGACACCAAGCCAAGGACGGCCCAGCGGCGGGCGGGCCGACGGAAAGCGATGCGGCTTCATGGTTGGTGCAGGACCGAGGGTCATCGTGCAGCCGCTCCCGCGGTTCGAGGGGCCTTGCCCTTGCTCCCGGTCGGGCCCTTGCCGACGGTTGGGCTCACGGCCCTGGCCTTGTCGGCGGCGGGCGACGGGCCGCCAAACACGGTGACGTAGAGCACGGGCAGCAGGATCAGAGTCAGTACGGTCGCGACCAGCAGGCCGCCCATGATCGCGAAGGCCATCGGCCCCCAGAACACGGTCGGCGCGATCGGGATCATGCCGAGCACGGTCGAGACCGCCGTCAGCATGATCGGCCGGAAGCGGGTCGAGGCGGCGTCGAGCGCGGCCTCGGTGATGCTCTTGCCGGCCGCCCGTTCCGATTCGATCTGCCCGATCAGGATCACTGCGTTCTTGGTGATGATGCCGATCAGCGCGAGCACGCCGAGCAGGGCGACGAAGCCGAGCGGCTTGCCCGAAAGCAGCAGCGCGCCGACGACGCCGATCATGCCGAGCGGCGCGATGCTGATCACGATGGCGAAGAGCTTGAAGCTGCGCAGCTCCGCCATCAGCACCGTGAACATAATCAGCAGCATCACCGGCACGACGGCGATCACCGAGGCCTGCGAATTCGCGCTCTCCTCGACCGTGCCGCCGGTGGCGATGTTGTAGGAGGGCGGCAGCGTCTTGCGCAGCGCCTCGATGCCAGGCGCCAGCGCGCTGACGACGGTCTCCGGCAGGACGCCGGGCTTGATGTCGGAGGCGACCGTCAGCGTCGGAACCCGGTCGCGGCGCCAGATCAGCGGCGCGTCGAGGTCGTAGCTGAAGCTGACGAACTGCGACAGCGGCACCGAGCGGCCGCCGGGCAGGGCGACCTGCATGGTCCGCAGCGTGTCGAGCGAGATCCGGTCGGCTCCCTGAGCCCGCACGACCACGTCGACGAGATAGATGTCGTCGCGCAATTGCGTCACCACTGTGCCCGAGACCACCGTGTTGACGATGCCGGCCAGCGCCGCCGAACTCAGACCCAGCCGGCGCGCCTCGTCCTGATCGACGCGCAGTCGCAATTCGCGCGAGGGCTCGATCCAGTCGAAATTGACCTGGTCGGTGCTGGGATTGGCGGCGACGATTTGGGCCAGCTTCATCGCGATGGTGCGGACCTCGGCGATGTCGGGGCCGGTCACGCGATACTGCACCGGCCAGCCGACCGGCGGGCCGAGTTCGAGCGGGTAGACGCGCGCGATCAGATTGGGGAACTCGGTGGCGAGCCGGGCCTCGAGCTTCTTCTGGAGCCGGTCGCGCGCGGCGACGTCCTTGGCGACGATCACCGCCTGGTTGAAGAAGTCGTTCGGCAGCTGGGCGTTCAGCGGCAGGTAGAAGCGGATCGCGCCGCGCCCGACATAGGTGCTCCAGCGGGCGACGTCGGGGTCTTCCTTCAGCGCCGCGTCGAAGCGCTTCACCAAGGCCTCGCTGGCATAGATCGAGGCGTTCTGAGGCAGCGTCATGTCGACCAGAAGTTCGGTCCGGTCGGACGCCGGGAAGAACTGTCGCGGCACCAGCGGCAAGGCCAGGATCGAGGCGGCAAACAGCCCCAGCGTCACCGCGATCGTCAGCCAGCGCACCCGGATCGCGCCCGAGAGCATGGAACGGAAGCCCTGCTCGACGCGACCTGGCCCGGCCGGCTTGCCGGAGGATTTCGGCGCCTTCAGCAGCGCCATACCGAGCACCGGCGCGAAGATCACCGCCACGAACCAGGAGACGACGAGCGCGATGCTGACCACGGCGAAGAGCGAGAAGGTGTACTCGCCAGCCGAACTCGCCGCGAAACCGATCGGCACGAAGCCGGCGATCGTCACTAGCGTGCCGGCGAACATCGCCACCGCATATTTCTCGAAGGCGAAGGTCGCGGCCTTGGCCTTTTCGTCGCCGGCAGCCAGCCGCGTCACCATCGCGTCCGTGGTCGTCATAGCGTCGTCGACGAGCAGCGCCAGCGCGATGATCAGCGCGCCCAGCGAGATGCGCTGCATGTCGATGCCGACGACGTTCATGCAGGCGAAGACGACCGCCAGCGTCAGCGGGATCGACAGCGCCACGACGAGGCCGGGCCGTACGCCCAGGCTGATGAAGCTGACGACAAGGATGATCGCCACCGATTGCCAGAGCGAGGTCATGAAGTCGGCGATGGCTTCGTCGACCGTGACGGACTGGTCCGCCACCAGCCGGGGTTCGATGCCCACAGGCAGGTCGGCGGTGATGCCGGCCATCGCCTTCTTGACGTTGGCGCCCAGCGCCAGGATATCGCCGCCTTCGCGCATCGCGATGCCGAGCCCGATCGCGGCCTGCCCGTCGACGCGGAACATCGGCTGCGGCGGATCGGAAAAGCCGCGCCGGACGGTCGCGATGTCGGCGAGCCTGACCATGCGGTCGCCGACCGGGAAGTTGACGTTGAGCAGGTCGGCCTCGGACTGGAACGCGCCCGACACCCGCAGCGAGAACTTCTCGTCCTGCGTCTGCACGACGCCGGCCGGCCGCACCACGTTCTGGCTCTGCAGCGCGCCGAGCAGCGCCGTGCGGTCGATGCCGAGATTGGCGAGTTCGCGCACCGAGAACTCGATGAAGATGCGCTCGTCCTGCGCGCCGATGATCTCGATCTTCGAGACGTCGGGCACCAGCAGCAGGCGCGAGCGGGCGGCCTCGACATGGTCGCGCAGTTCGCGGCCGGTGAAGCCGTCGGCGGAGAAGCCGTAGATGATGCCGAAGGTGTCGCCGAAGCGGTCGTTGAAGAAGGGCCCCTGCGTGCCGACCGGCAGGGTGTGGCGGATGTCGGCGACGAGGTTGCGGACCTTGAACCAGGTCTCCTGGACGTCGCGCGCCGGCACCGACTGCTTCAGGTTGACGAAGATCGTGGTCATGCCCGGCGTCGTGTAGCTGCGCACGAAATCGAGGCCGGGCGTCTCCTCGATCTGGCGCTCCAGCCGCTCGGTGACCTGCTTGAGCGTGTCCTCCATCGTCGCGCCGGGCCAGGCGGCCGCGACCACCATCGACTTGATGACGAAGGCCGGATCCTCGTTGCGGCCGAGCTTGACGAAGGCGAAGACGCCGGCCGCGACCGCCACGATCATGAGATAGATCACGACCGAGCGGGTCTTCAGGGCCCATTCCGACAGGTTGAAGCTCATCGTGATTCTGTCCCGGACAGGCGCACGCGCTGCCCTTCCTTCAGGAGATTGGCGCCGGCGGTGACGACGATGTCGCCAAGCACCAGGCCCTTGCCGACGAGTGCGGTCGCGGGATCGCGCGACAACAGCTCGAGTTTGCGCAGCGAAACGGTCAGCGCGGTCGGATCGACGACCCAGACGCCGGAGTCCTGGCCGCGCTGCGTCAGCGCGGTCGCCGGGATCGCGATGCCCGAGGCCTCGCCGCCGCGGATCGCCCCGGAGACTGCGGTGCCGAGCCGGAAGGTGGGCGGCGGCGCGGCCAGCCCGACCCGCACCCGGAAGGTGCGCGTCACCGGATCGGCTTGCGGCGCGACCTCGCGGACATGGCCGCGCACGCTCACCGAAGGATCACTGGAGAGCGAGACATAGATATTGGCGTCGGCGGGGATGGCGCGGATCGCCTCGGCCGGCATCTCGAAGACCGCGTCGCGCCCGTCCCGCCGCGCCAGTTGCACGATCATGCGCCCGGCCGCGACGACTTCCGCCGGCTCGGCGCCGACGCGCGTGACGATGCCCGGCGCATCGGCCTTGAGCGTAGTGAAGGCGACGATGTCCTCAGCTGTCCTGACGCGGGCCCGGGCCGCCTCGACCTGGGCTCGCGCCGCGACGCGGCCTTGCTCGGCCGCCTCGAAATCGGCCTGGGTGGTGACGCCGCGCGCGAGCAGGTGCTCCTGCCGCTGATGCTGGTTCTCGGCCTTGCGCAGCGCGCCCTCGGTGGCGGTCAGGGCGGCGCGTGCCGCGCGCAGATCGTTGAGTTCGTTCTCCGGGTCGAGCCGCGCGACCACCTGGCCCTCGGTCACGCTGGCGCCGACGGCGACGAGGCGCTCGGCGAGACGGCCGCCGATGCGGAAGGAGAGCGAGGCCTGGTCCTGCGCCTCGACATGGCCGCTGAAACCGAGGTCGCCGATCTGGCGCGGCGCCTCGACTGTGGTGGTGCGAACCGTCCGGACCGGCGGCGCGGGCGCCTTCTCGGCTTCGCGCTGGCAGCCGCCGACTGCGATCATGATGATGGCGAGGCAGCCCAGTATCCGCAGGCGCGTCGGAACGAGCGCGCTCGGGTTGCTCATGCCAATCGGCTTGCCGGTTCCGTTCCGGTCGTCGGCCCGATGATGGCGCGTTGGCTTTCGCATAAGGTGTCCACTCGCATCGCGACTGTCCTGTGGGCGTCGCAAGACAGAAAAACCAACTCGATGGGCAGAGCCGGGCAAGCGTCATCGCGCCGATTTTTCAGGCGTCCGTCGAAACGCTAGCAACACTCCTTCCGGGCTGGATCAGCACAGAATCCCAAATCTGGGCTGTTCATCCCATTCTCCCGCAGGTCCTCGTGGTTGATGCGGAGGCCGCCGGCACAGGCGCTCGCATAGGATCGGGCGATGGGATCGCGGTGGAATCGGCCTCGGCGAGGAGCGCGCGCTCGCGCGCCTCGGTCGGGCTGCAGCCATATTCGCGGCGAAAGGCCCGGCTGAAGGTCGAGTGATCCCGGAAACCGACCTGGTTGGCGATGGCATGCACCGAGACCGCCTCGCCTGGCGCGGTCAGGTCGCGCCAGGCCTGGCCCAGCCTTTCGCGGTTGATGAAATGAGCGACGCCGCCATCGCGGTCGAGCAGGCGGTAGAGCTTGGAGCGCGACATCGCCAGCAGGCGCGCCAGCTGCGGCGGGCCGAAGCCGGGCGAGGCCATGTGCCGCTGCACCACGAGGCGGGTGCGCTCGACGATGCTGGAGGTGAGGCAGGGCGCCGGCGAAGAGGCATGCGGGCTGGCGGGAGCGGTACAGGCTTCGACCAGCGCGCGCGTCGCGACCGCCAGCAGCGTCGCCCGGTCGCCATGGATATGGCCGAGCTGGCCTGCGAGCTGCTGCATGAAACCGGCGAGCAGCGCTCCGGGCCCGGCTGCGGTGTCGAGGTGTCGGACAGGCGCGCTCGCCTCGGGTTCGGCGCCGTCGACGGCAGCCTGCGGCAGGAACAGCGTCAGCATCTCGCAATCCTCGCCGGAGTAATGCGCCGGCCGGGCGAGTGCCGCCATGGCGAGGCTGGTACGCGCCGCCATGACGAGCGCCGCTGGCGCCTGCCTGCCGTCGCGGCGAAGCAGGACGACGCAACCCCGGCGCCGCGCCCGCAGCGACTTTTGCAGCCAGGGCGCAGGCTGCCCGGCGCGCCGGATTTCGCGGGTCAGCGTGAGATCGCCGAAACGCCATTCGGATATTTCCGGGAGTTCCTCGAGAATCCGGGGCGCTGTGCGCGCGTCCAGCATTCCGGCGCTGGCGAAGATCCACGCGTCGATTGGATAGCCGGGGTTATCTTGCAGTGTCGTGACGGAAGGTAAAAAGCTTCCCGGCAGGTGATGCGGCTGGGCGCTTGCGTGAGTTGACATCGTCTCCTCCGTAGGCTGCTTCTTATCCAAGTTTTACGTCAAGGAAATGTGCTTTTATCTTCAAGAGTGGGCATCGCTTTTGTCGCACTATTCAAGCCGTGAATTCGATCAATATCGTTGATGTCTTGATCACTGATGCCTTGCGCCTTGCCCGAGCACAGAACCTCCTATCGCGTCGTGGCCGCGTCGAAGACGCGGATCGGCGCGGTGATCAGCAGGCCAGCGGCCGAGCCGAGCGTCTCCACCGCCGTCGAGGTGCCGCTGACGTCTGAATCGGTGATGACCTGCCCTTCGATCAGCCGGTCGCCGATCAGCCGGACGATGTCGGGGCTGGAGGCGTAGGTGTCGTGGTTGACGCGATCCCCCGCCCGAACCGCGCTGATGTCGATCACGGTGATCCCCTTGAGGCCGGCCAGCTGCTCCTGATACGCTTCGCGGGACAGGTCGATCGCGCCCAGTCGTGTCGCGCCCCGGGCAAGGAACTGCGAGAGCTGCAGCGCCCGGTCGTTCTGCGAGGCAAAGATCGTGATCTGCGGGCGTCGCGGACCCATGTCCTCGATCTGCCGCCGGAAGACCCCGACATCGAGATCGGGCGATGCCAGGATCAGGTTGTTGATCTTGGGCGGGATGCCGCCTTTCTTTAAGGCGACCTGCTTCAGCGCCTCGACCGCGAGCCAGCCGCCCATGGAGTGCGCGAGGACGACGACCTCGTCGACGGCCGGGCTGTTTGCCGCCATCAGCAGCACCTCGGCGAGGTCGCTGCGCGAATAGGACGCGTTGTCGAGGTCGAGCCGGTAGTCGAGCAGGCGCCCACGCGACGGCCATGAGAACAGGATCGGCGCCGCATTGGCATCCGAATCATGCGCCAGCTGCGCGAAGCGGAACACGGCCCGGTCGAACGGCGTGTTGAAGCCGTGGACGAAGATGAAGGCCCGGCGCTTGCGCCCGCGGGCCGCCGAAAACCATTTGGGCAGATCGGACTTCCTCAGGGAGGTCGCGGAGCTGACGGTGAATTCCGTCGCCGGATTGCCCGGTGCGGTGCGTGGCACCTGGATCGTGCCGGCCTCGCGATCGCGCGGGATCGACACGACGATATTGCTGAAGGAGACGCCCCGTCCGCGCTCGCCATTGTAGAGCACGCCCGGCTCGTCGGACGCGGCGCGCGTCGTGGCGGTGAGCATGTCGACCTTGTCGGTTCCTGGCACCGGAGCGACGCTCTGCAGCAATCCTGTCGGCACCGAGGCGCAGGCCGCAAGCATCAGCGCCATCGCGGCCGACAGGCCCGCGCGCGATGCGGCTTTCGCACCGTTCGTCATCGGCGGGCCCGACGTCGATGGCGCGGCCATGCGGTGCCGCGCTCGGCCGCGTCGCGGGCATGTTGCAACCTGCTGAATACAGCCGCGCGCATCTGCGTAAGCTCCGAAGTCGTCCCAGGCGGGACAGCCAGATCGGAGCCCCCTCCGAAAGATCCTGGCAGGATAGTGAAGCGTCAGGTCGGCAGCAAGTCGGCCTGTACCTGATGCCCCGGCGTGCCGCGCCGCATTCTCGCCAAGTTTGGGACAGCCGGCCCAAGCTTTGGGATTCTGTGCCGATGCCCTCGTTGCCCAGCCAATTAAGTTCGGCGGGATGTCTCCGCCCGGGTCTCCGCCTTGGCGGCTTGATTGTTTTGCGCTGGGATCGGTCCCGGCCTTTGGGAGGCCGACATGGCAATCGAGAGCACCGCACCCAAGACCACGATGCAGCGCTTCCTCGACGGCGTCGAAAAGGTCGGGAACATGGTGCCGCACCCGGTCGTGATCTTCCTGATCCTGATCGGCATCGTGATCGCTCTGTCGGCCGTGCTGGGACTTTTCGGCACGCAGGTGTCCTACGAGCGCATCAATCCCGAGACGCACAAGATCGAGATCGCCTCGACGGCGATCCGGAGCCTGCTCAATGCCGAGGGCATCAGGTTCATCTACTCGTCGCTCGTCCCGAACTTCATGGCCTTCACCGCAGTCGGCCTGATGATCGCCGCCATGATCGGCGCGGGCGTCGCGGAAGAATCGGGTCTGGTGACCGCGCTGATCCGCAAGCTCGTGATCATTTCGCCGCCCGCGGCGCTGACCTACATCCTCGCTTTCGTCGCCATCACCGCCAGCATCGCGGCCGATGCGGGCTATCTGGTGCTGATCCCGCTCGCCGGCATCGCCTATCTGGCCGTCGGTCGAAACCCGATGGCGGGCATTGCGCTCGGCTTCGCGGGCGTCGCGGGAGCGTTCACCGTCAACATGCTGATCAAGCCCCTGGACGCTGTCCTCGTCGAGTTCACCAATGACGCCGCCCGTCTCGTCGACCCTGCCCGCACCATCGGCCTTGCCTCGAACGTCTGGTTCTCGGTCGCGTCGGTTGTCGTTCTGACGATCACCATCGCGTTCATCACGGACAGGGTCGTCGGCCCGAGGCTTGGGCCCTATGATCGGTCGAAGGCTGCGGACGGAACGACGACGGATCAGGCTGCGGTGTTGTCCGAGGCGGAATCGCGCGGCCTTCGCTATGCCGGCTTCGGTCTGCTCGCGCTGATCGGTGTGTTCCTGCTGTTGACCGTTCCCTCGGGGGCGCCTCTGCGCAACCCGACGACCGGCGAACTGATCGGCAACTCACCGTTCATGAACGGGCTGATCGCCCTGATCATGCTGATCTTCCTGACCAGCGGCTGGTGCTACGGCATCGGAGCCGGCACGGTGCGCACGCTGACGGATGTCATCGCGGCCATCGAGAAGTCGATCAAGGGGCTGGGCGGCACGATCTTCCTGTTTTTCATTCTCAGCCAGTTCGTGGCCTATTTCACCTACACGAACATGGGCACGGTGATGGCGCTCAGCCTCGCCGGCGTGCTTCAGTCGGCCAATATCGGCGCGCTGCCGCTGCTGCTGGGCTTCATCGTCGTCGTCGCCATCATCGACCTGTTGCTGACCGGGGCCATCGCCAAATGGGCGATCTTCGCACCCGTCTTTGTGCCGCTGCTGATGAAGCTCGGCGTCGAGCCCGAAGCCGTGCTCGCGGCCTACCGGATCGGCGACAGCCCGATGAACATGATCACGCCGCTCAATGCCTATTTCGCCCTCGTGGTCGGCTTGATGCAGAAATACGATCGCAACGCAGGTGTCGGCACCGTCGTGGCGCTGATGCTGCCCTACTTGGCCGGAATTTTCGTGGTGTGGACCGCCCTCTTCGTGGTCTGGAAAACGCTGGGATTGCCCTGGGGCCTGTGAGCCGTCGTGCCCAACCCTGAAAACAAGCCAGGCCCGGTCGTCACAACGGGCCCTCAACTTGGATGGATGTCATGAGCACTGCCAATATTCCTCTCGACGTCGAAGCGGCCATCGACCACCTGATGAACTTCCTCTCGGTCGAGGGCGTCACGGGTGAAGAGGCCGCGATCGCGGCCGCTGTCAGCGAGGCGCTCAAGAAGGTCGGCGTGCCGGCCTCCGCGATCCGCTTCGACGACGTCAACAAGCGCATCCCGCTGCCGACGCAGACCGGCAACCTGATCGTCGAACTGCCCGGCACCAAGCCTGGCCCGCGCCTGTTGTTCTCGACCCATCTCGACACAGTCCCGCTTTGCGCCGGGGCCAAGCCCCGGCGCGAGGGCAACACGATCGTCTCCGACGGCACGACGGCGCTGGGTGGCGATGCCCGCACCGGCGTGGCGCTGCTCGTGGTGCTGGCCGAGACGCTGCTCAAGAACAAGCTGCCCCATCCGCCGATCACGCTGCTGTTCACGGTGCGCGAGGAAAGCGGCCTGCATGGCGCCCGCGAGCTCAATCCGGCCGATCTCAAGGGTCCGGTCATGTGCATCAATGTCGACGGCCAGCTCGCCTCAGAGCTCATCATCGGCGCCGTCGGTCAGGAGAACTGGGAGGTCGAGATCACCGGTCGCGCCTCCCATGCCGGCGTCGCGCCCGACAAGGGTATCTCGGCGACCATGGTCGGCGCCATCGGCCTGACGGAAGCCCGCGCGGCCGGATGGTTCGGCAAGGTGGTCAAGGGCGAGGCGTTCGGCAGCAGCAATATCGGCATCTTCGGCGGCCGGGACGGCAAGCCCGCGGGCGACGCCACGAACGTCGTCACTGATTACGCCTTCCTCAAGGGTGAGGCGCGCAGCCCCGAGCTCAGCTTCGCCACCCAGATCGTCGACGGGTTCGAGGCCGCCTTCGCCAAGGCCAAGGCCGCCGTCACCGACCACGAGGGCGCGACTGCCGAGGTCGTCTTCAAGCGCGCCGCCGCCTATCCGCCCTTCAAACTGGGCGAGGACAGCCCCGTTGTGAAGCGCGCGGCCAGGGCGCTCGGGATTTTGGGCATTGCGCCGACCTACATCTTCTCCAATGGCGGGCTCGACGCCAACTGGCTCGACAAGGCCGGCGTCCCGACGATCACGATCGGGGCCGGCCAGGCCGAAATCCACACGATCAAGGAGTTCGTCAAGCTCGACGAATACGAGAAGGGCTGCCGGCTCGGCATCCTGATGGCGACGCTCGAGGACTGACAGACCGCTCCGGCGGCATGCCCGTCGAACAAGGCCCAACGAGGAGCTGACGCGTGAGCCCGATAGCCTATACAGCTCTCATCATCGCCGCGGCGGTCGTCCTGTTCGTCACGAACAGGGTGCCGGTCGTGCTGGTGGCGATGGGGACGGCGCTCTCGCTTTGGGCGACCGGCGTTTTGACCCTGCCCCAGGCGCTGGGCGGTCTCGGCGACCCGGCCGTCATCTTTATTGCCGCGCTGTTCGTCGTGTCGTCCGGCCTCGAGGTCACCGGCGTCACCGCCTGGGCCGGCCAGCTCCTGATCAAGGGGGCGGGCGAGGAGAGCCGCACGCGCCTCCTGCTCCTGACCATGGGCCTCGTCGCGCTGTTGACGGCGCTGATCAGCGTCAATGGCGCGGTCGCGGCGCTGCTGCCGGTCGTCGTGGTCATCGCAGTCCGTCTGAAGCGCAATTCCTCGCAGCTCCTGATGCCGCTGGTCTTCGCCGCCCATGCCGGCTCGATGCTGGCCCTGACCGGCACGCCGGTGAACGTGCTCGTCTCGGAAGCGGGGATGGATGCCGGCGTCGGCGGCTTCGGCTTTTTCGAGTTCGCGCTGGCCGGCATTCCGCTGCTGGCGGGCTCGATGGCGATCATGATCCTGTTTGGCCAGAAGCTGCTGCCGGAGCGCAACGGCGCGACCATGCCGGCCGATTTCAGCCGTCACGCCAAGACGCTGGTCGAGCAGTACGGGCTGGCCAGCGGCATCTACCAACTGCGGGTGCGCGCGACCTGCCCCTATATCGGGCAGCCGGCCACGGCCGTCGATCTCGCCGGCCATCCCGGCCTCCAGCTCGTCGCTATCCAGGAAGGTGACAGCGCCGGGCCGCTGCGCCGGGCGGCGATCGCCGAAGGCGACCATGTCCTGCTGCGTGGCGACGCCGAGGCGGCAGCGAATTTCGCGGCCACGATGCATCTCGCCTTCCGCGACGAGAGCGCCGCAGCCGGCGAGGGGGAGGAGACGCTGTTCAACCGGCGCTCGGGCCTGGCCGAGGTCGTCATCCCGCCGCGCTCAGGCCTGATCGGCCAGAGCGTCTTCCCGGGCATGGTCACAGACAGCGGCGACCTGATCATCCTCGCCGTGCAGCGCTCCGGCAACGAGATCGCGGCCGCCAGCGCCACGACGCAGGCCGGCGCCATCGTGCTGGAGGCCGGCGACACCATGCTGCTCCAGGGCACCTGGAAGGCGCTCGACACCCATCTCGACGATCCAGACGTGCTGGTCGTCAGCTCGCCTGAGCTCGTCCGGCGCCAGGCCGTGCCGATGGGGCCCGGCGCCAAGCAGGCCGTCATCATCCTGTTCGGCATGGTCCTGCTGCTCGCCACCGGCGTCGTACCGCCGGCGGTGGCGGGTCTCCTCGCGGCGGGCGCGATCATCCTGACCGGCATCATGACCGTCGAGCAGTCCTACCGAGCGATCAGCTGGACGACCGTCATCCTCGTCGGCGCCATGATGCCGCTCTCGACCGCGATGGTTGAGACCGGCGCCGCCAAGCTCCTGGCCGAGCGCCTCGTCCTGATGGTCGGCGATGCAGGACCGATGGCGCTGCTGGCGGGCCTCTTCGTGCTGACGGCGGTGATGGGGCAGCTCATCAGCAACACCGCGACCGCGCTGATCGTCATCCCGATCGGCGTCGCGGCGGCCGCCAGCATGGGCATCTCGCCCAAACCCGTGCTGATGAGCACCGCGGTCGCGGCCGCAGGTGCGTTCCTCACGCCGATCGCGACCCCGACCAACCTGATGGTGATGGGGCCGGGCGGCTACAAGTTCAGCGACTACTGGAAGCTCGGCCTCCCGCTGCTGATCTGGTTCTTCGTCGTCGCGGTCTTCATCGTGCCGCTGATCTGGCGCTTCTGAGAGCGCCGGACACCTCGCCACCTCATGCAGGGAAGGACATGACGATGTGGGTTCGAGCGATCATTCTGGCTTCCGGACTGGGCCTGGCGGCCTTGTCAGCCCCGGATGCGACCGCTGCACCGGTCGCCTCGGTGCCCGGCCTCACCGCCGAGGGCGGCGTCGAGCAGGCCAACTGGCATCGCCGTCGCTGCTGGTGGGAGACTCGGCGCTTCCGCGACCATCGCGGTCGCTGGCAGACGCGCCGGGTCCAGGTCTGCCGCCGCTGGTAATCGGCCACCGGGTTGCGTTCGCGAGCGGGCGGAGTCCTCCCGCGCGCCGCGCGCGGGAACCGGCTGCCGTGGATGTCGTCAAGACCTCGGGCCGCGCGGCCTCTGCGTTCGCGGCAGACCGCAGCGCATGTCACTTCCGTGCCCTCCGTGTTACCTTCCGGCAGATTAACCGCCGGGGGGCCTCATGATTCCAGTCCGCTTCACCACGAACGACCTACCCATCCGGGAGCAGTTCGACGCGTGGCAGGGCTGGTTCGACGGCGTCTTCAGCATCGCGCTCAATGAGAGCGATGCCGGTTTCGCGGCCAGCAGCGTCGTCTGGACGCTCGATGAGTTCGGGCTCAGCCATGTCAAGGCGCCGGCCCTCACGGCCATGCGCGACACCGCCCTGATCCGCTCCAACCCGATCGACCATTGGGTGATCACACTCGGCCAGCGTCGGACGGTCGGCTCGGGCGGCGCCGGTATCACGCTCGACGTGCCGGCTTCTGTGCCCTACGTCGCCTCGCTCGGGCGCGAACTCGTCAGCCAGCGCTCCGATGACGAGCGGCTGCAGCTCTATCTGCCACGCGACAGCTTCCGCGAACTGGCTCCGCTGCTGGATGCGGCCCAGGCCCAGGCCCTGAACACGCCGCTGGGACGGCTCTTGGGCGATTATATCGGGCTCCTGCAGCGCAGCTTCGGCGAACTCGAGGCCGCCGACATGCCGCGGCTGACCAATGCTGTCCGGGCCATGGTCCTCGCCTGCGCCGGCCCATCCTCGGATCGTCTTGATCTGGCCTCCAGCCAGATCAACGTGACGCGGCGTGAGAAGGTCCGGCAATTCATCGACATGAACCTGCGCGAGCCCGCGCTCGACGCCACGCTTCTGTGCCGTCAGGTCGGGATGTCGCGGACCCAGCTCTACCGTCTGTTCCACGATGATGGCGGCGTCGCCCGCTACATCCGCCACCGGCGCCTGCTGCGCGGCTATGCCGATTTGTCCGACACCGCCAACAGCGCCAGCATCAACGTCATCGCCGATGCCCTGTGCTTCGAGGATGCGTCGAGCTTCAGCCGGGCGTTCAAGCAGGAGTTCGGCCTGAACCCGCGCGATGTGCGCGCGGCCGCAGTGGCGGGGCAGACGCTGCGCATCAAACCTGGCGATCCGTCCTCGGGCACGCCTTCGACCCTGCGCGAATGCCTGCTACGGTTCTGAAAGTGGCGCCCTGCGTTCGTGAGCTCGCTCCGGTAGTCTTGCGCATGCTGACGTTTCCCGGAAAGCGCGCCATCATTCAGGACAGGCCGCGAAGCGCCGCCGCCCCGGAATCCATCATAGAGTTCCGGAGCGCTCCGAGGGATCTCGGGGCGAGCCCCGGGATGACGCCCTGGTTCCGAGAAAACACAGCAGGCGTGAGACGCCCCGGCCTCGTCAGTCCGCGATCTGCCGGATCACGATCTTGTCGAAGGGCAGCGCCTTGTTGCCCTCCTGCGTCATCTGGATCTCGCCATCGCGCACCTGGAAGCGGATGACGGTCGCGCCAGCGCCACGCCAGTCGGTGGTGTCGCCATCATCCTCGTAGAGCTCGCCGCTGGCGCCCTCGACCAGCCCGCAGACCAGGATTTCGCGCAGCTCGCCGATGCCGGCCGCGTCGCCGAGCGGGATCAGCGCACCCGCCCTGACGAAGAGCGGCAGGCGTCCGAGCGGGGCCGCCACCGTCGCGACCGCGCCACCAGCATGATGCTTCTTCTCGTGCCAGTCGTACCAGCCGCCGGGATGGGCCGGCAGATAGACGCTGCGCTGCGTCGCGCCCTCTTCCAGGACCGGCGCGACCAGCACGTCGGGGCCCAGCATGAAAGCGTCCTCGACGGTCACGGCGACGGCGTCCTGCGGGAAGTCATAGAGCAGCGGGCGCACCGCCGGGATGCCGTCTCGGCTGGCGCGCCACATCTGCGTGTAGAGATAGGGCATCAGCCGGTAGCGCAGCGAAATCGCCTCGCGTACCTGCGGCACCATCTCCGGATGCATCCAGGGCAGGTTGACGACGCCGTCATCGTTCCAGGAGTTCATCACCATGCGCGGCCAGAGCGCGCAGAATTCATTGAAGCGGACGAAGAGCTCGGGCCCAGGAGTCGGCCCATGGAAACCGCCGACGTCGTGGCCGATGCTGAACAAGCCCGACAGGCTCATGTTGAGGCCTTGCGTCAGGTTGTAGCGCAGGGTCTTCCAGGCGGTTTCGTTGTCGCCCGACCATGTCTGGGCGTAGCGCGAGATGCCGGCGCAGCCGCCGCGTGTGATGGAATATTGCCGCTTGCCCGGTTCGCGTGCGGCCTGTGTCTCATAGGACAATTTGGTCATCAGCAGGGCCTGCGCGGGGCGCGCCAGCGCCTGCCGATAGGGGCGGCCGTCGCCGTCGCAGATCGCGTCCTCGTCCCAGATCTCGTATTCGTTGTTGTCGTTCCAGACCGTGGTGAAACCGTAGTCGAGAAGCGCGGTCTCGATGCCGTCGCGCCACCAGGCGCGGCCCTTGGGGTTGGTGTAGTCGAGATGGAAGCCCAGGCCGTCCCAGAACTGGGCGACGGCGGGCTCGCCGGTCTGCCCGTCCTTGACCAGGAAGCCGCCGTCGAGCGTCTCCTTCAGGCGCGGATGGTCGTCGAGCAGGCAGGGCTTGAGGTTGGCGACCGTCTGGATGCCGGCGTCGTTCAGCCGCTTCATCGTCGCGGCCGGATCGGGAAACTTGTCGCGGTTCCAGTTGAAGGCGTAGCGGCGGTTGCCGATCTGGGTGTAGCCCGAACCGAAATGGAAGCTGTCGCAGGGGATGCGATGCGTCTCCAGCTTGCCGATGAAATCGCTGATGCGCGCATCGGCATCGGGCGCGTCGGCGATCGCCATGGAGGTGACGCCGAAGCCGTAGGACCACAGCGGCGCGAAGGCCTGCCCGCCGGTCAGCCAGGAGAAGCGCTTGACCACCTCGGGCACGCTCGGCCCGGCCATCACGTAATAGTCGAGATCGCCGTCATCGCCTTTCCAGGAGCGGAACAGGCCGTGATAATTGTCGAGCGTGCAGCCGAAATCGACGCTGCCGGTCGAGAGGTTGTCGTAGAACACGCCATGCGCGCCCATTGGCCCGTCGACGATGAAGAAGGGCAGCATCTTGTAGAGCGGATCGGATAACTCGGCGTCGAAGCCGCAGGGATCGACGGCATCGATGGCGAAGCGCCGCCCGGTGCGGTCGAGCGGGCCGGCCTTGTCGCCGAGGCCGTAATGCCGTTCCGTGTAGTCGCGGGCCATGAAATGCGCGACCGCTCCGGTGCGCGGCGAGGCGAGATAGGCCTGGGTCTGCCGGTCGCGCAGGAAGGGCTCGCTTTCGTCGGCGCGCCGCCAGGCGATGCCGAAGGGTTCGAGCGTGATCTGCGCCATCAACCCGCCGGCGGAGAGCGACACCGTGCCGTCCTGTTCGATCAGGCTGGCCTTCGGGCAGGCGAAGCCGTCGAGGCTGTCGCGCGGGCGCCCCTCATAGGCCGGCTCAAGCCCGCCGGGCGCAATCGACCAGCCCCGGTCGAGCCGGTAGCCGTCGCGCGGCTTCAAGGTCACCCGGCCGATATCGCCCTCGAGGATGCGAACAGTCATCGTCGCGCCCAGCCCGACATCGAACAGGGCGGCTTCGCCATCGCGGCCGAGATAGCGGCCTTGGGTGAGGGCTTTCATGGGGTCGTCTCCGGGATCGGACTATCGTTTTGGCTGTCGGGGCGTGTTGGTTCCCTCGGAAACACCGCGTCATCCTGGGCGAGCGAAGCTCGATCCGGGATCCATCATAGGGATCAACATCGCCCTATGATGGATCCCGGAGCTGCGCGGCTGCGCCGCTTGTCCAAGATGACGCGGTGTTTCCGAAGAGGCGGATCAAGGCCGGATCACCTGGCCGTTGTCGTCGAACAGGTGGAGCTGCGCCGAGGGCAGGGCGAGGAAGACGGTCTCGCCGCGCTGATGCGCGCTCTGGCCGTCGAGCTTGAGCGTGATCTGGGGCAAGCCGGGCGAGGCGCCGTAGAGATAGCTTTCGCCGCCGAGCCGCTCGACGAGATCGATGGCGAGCGGCAATCCCTGGCCCTCAGACAGCGACAAATGCTCGGGCCTGACGCCCAGCGTCACAATCGCGCCGGACGCCAGCGCCCCTGTCTCGCAGGCGACCTCGTGGCCGCCCTCGCCGAGCCTCACGAAGCCGGCGCGCGCCACCGTTCCCGGCAGCAGGTTCATCCGCGGCGAGCCGATGAAGCCGGCCACGAAGAGATTGTCGGGCGCATTGTAGAGGTCGAGCGGCGTGCCGATCTGCTCGATCCGCCCGCCCTGCAGCACGACGATCCGGTCGGCCAGCGTCATTGCCTCGACCTGGTCGTGGGTGACGTAGATCATCGTGCCGCCGAGTTCGGCGTGCAGCCCCGCCAGTTCCTTGCGGGTCGCGACGCGCAGCTCCGCATCGAGATTGGAGAGCGGCTCGTCGAACAGAAAGATCTTGGGGTCGCGCACGATCGCCCGCCCGATGGCAACGCGCTGGCGCTGGCCGCCCGAGAGCGCGCGCGGCTTGCGCTCGAGATAGTCCGTGAGCTTCAGCATCGCCGCCGCGCGCCGCACGCGCTGGTCGATCTCGTCGCGCGGCAGGCCCATATTCTCGAGCGCGAAGGCCATGTTCTTGTAGACGCTCATATGCGGGTAGAGCGCATAGGACTGGAACACCATGGCGAGCCCGCGCTCGGAAGCCGGAAGGCCGGTGACGTCGACGCCGTCGATCGCGACCGCGCCCTCCGTCACCTCCTCCAGCCCGGCGATGACGCGCAGCAAGGTGGACTTGCCGCAGCCGGAGGGGCCGACGAAGACGACGAATTCGCCATCCGCGACGGTGAGGTCGATGCCGTGGAGCACATGCGTCGCGCCGAAGGATTTGCGCACGCCGGAAAGGGTCAGGCCGGCCATCTCTATTTCATTCCCGTATTGGCGATGCCGGTGGTGATGAAGCGCTGCAGGAAGACGAAGACCAGCGCCACCGGCAGCAGCGTCACGACTGTCATCGCGAGCAGGTAGTGCCACTGCGTCTGGAGTTCGCCCTGGAAGGCGTTGAGGCCGATCTGCAGCGTGTAGGATTCGGTCTTGGTCAGCACGGCAAGCGGCCAGAGGAACTCGTTCCAGCGCCACATCACCGAGAAGATCGCCAGCACGGCGAGCGCCGGCATCGCCAGCGGCATGACGATGCGCCAGTAGATCTGCCACTCCGAGGCTTTGTCCATGCGCGCGGCCTCGATCAGGTCGCGCGGCAGGGTCAGCATGTATTGCCGAAGCAGGAACACCCCGGTCGGCGTCGCGGCACCCGGCAGGATCACCGCCCAGAGCGAATTCACCAGCCCGAGTTCGGTCACGACGAGATAGACCGGCACGAGGATGATGGTGATCGGGATCATCAGCGTGCCGATCACCATCAGCATCACCGTGTTCTTGCCGCGGAATTCATAGATCGATAGCGCATAGGCCGCCATCGAGTTGATGATCAGCGTAATGATCGTCGCCACCACCGTGACGAAGACCGAGTTCCACAGGAAGCGCGTGAAGGCGAAGCGCTCCAGCGGCTCGGTGTAGTTCTCGGTCGCGAGCTTGAACTCGCGTACCGGGGTGCGCTTGTCGATCGGAACGCGGATGACCTCCGCTGGATTGGCCGGATCGACCATCTGCGCCTGGATGCCGATGCGCCGGACCTGCGCCAGCACGCGCGTCGTGCCGTCCGGCATCGTCACTTCGAACAGCGGCAGCGCCTGGGCATGGCCGGCGACCGTGACCTCCTGCTGAGACATCGGCAAAAGCGAGGGCGGGAATTCCAGCAGCCCGGCCTGCGTCTTGAAGGAGGACATTGCCAGCCAGAGCACCGGCCCGAACATCAGCACGACGCCAAGCGCGAGATAGGCGTAGGCCGCGACATCGGTCCAGTGCCAGCGGCCGGGCTTTCGGCGGGCGGTGGCGAGCTTGGTCACGAGGCTCATGCCGCCCCCTTGCGGCTGCTCGCCGCGAGCTGCGCCAGGGTCAGCGCGAAGAGCACGATGCCGAGCACCACGGAGGCCGCCGCCGCCAGTCCGAAATTCTGGACCTGGTTGGAGAACGCCGTCTCGTAGATGTAGTGGACGACCATCAGCGTCGCGGTGCCGGGCCCGCCGCCGGTCAAGACGAAGACCTCGTCGAAGGTCTGCACGCCCTTGATCAGCGCCAGCACGATCACGACGATCATGTTGGGCCAGAGCAGAGGCAGCGTAATGCGCCAGAACACGCGCCAGCGCGGCGTCGCATCCATCTCGGCCGCCTCATAGAGATCGGCGGGGATCGCCTGCAGGCCGGCGAGCAGGATCAGCGTGTAGAAGCCCATATGGGCCCAGACCGAGACGAAGACGATCCAGAACATCGCCCAGCCCGGATCGACCAGGAATAGGATGCGCTCGCCCCCCAGCGAGGTGATGCCCGCGTTCAAAAGGCCGTCGCGCTGCAGGATCCATTTCCAGGTCAGCGCCACGACGACGGGCGAGAGCAGGACGGGGAAGAAATACACCGCCCGGAAGAAGCCCCGCGCCTTGATGCGCATGTTCAGCACCACCGCCGTCACCAGCGAGAACAGCACCATCGCCGTCACCTGGAAGACCGTGAAGCGGGCGGTGTTGGCGACGCCGCGCCAGAAATGGTCCTCGCGGCAGGAGTTCGGGTCGAGGAAGGAGCCGCAGTCGAACAGATAGGCGTATTGCTCGCCGCCGACGAAAGGCCGCTGCGAGGGAAACAGCTCGGTGCCGCCCGTCACCGAGAACACCACGTTGATGATCAGCGGGAGGAAGACGAACAGACCGAAGAAGACGATGTTCGGAAGAAGGAAGGCATAGGCCATCCGCCGCTCGCCGATGAGGCGCTGCAGCGCGCTCATCGGCCAGTCGATCAGCCGCATCAGCAGGGCGAGCGGCGCCGCGGCAAAGCCCGCGGCACCGGAGCCTTCGCCGCGCGGAGCGGCTGGTTCGGCGGAAGCCATGCGCCTTACTTCTTGTTGCGCTCGGCGATCTGCTGCTCGATGTCCGAGGCAATGCGCTTATAGGCCTCGTCCAGCGTCGTTTCGCCCGAGATCGCCTGGCCGACCCGGCTGATCGCCGCATTGAAGATGATGCGGTTGTTGATATAGCCCTGCAGCTTGTAGGCGACGGGCGAGAGGCTGGCGACCTGGTCGGAGAAGACCTTGAGGGCGGCCTTGGCCTGCGGGCTGGCGTCCTTGTAATCGAGCCCCTTGGCGGCGATGCCGAGATGGCCGGGCACGAACAGCGAGCGGGCATAGAACTCGCTCAGCACCGGCTCGCTCGCCAGATACTCCATCACCTTGGCGACAGCTTCCGGGTTCCTCGTTGCCTTGATCGCGACGAGTCCGGCTCCGCCGGGCATGCCGGTGCAGGCCGCCGCGCCGCAGGGCGAGGGCACCGCGACCCAGTCGAAGGCGTTGCCGACGGTCTTGTCGAACTGGGCGATCTGCCAGGAGCCGGAGACATACATCACGACCTGGGCGTTCTTGAACTCGTCATTGGCGCCGCGATAGGCCGCGCCGGAGACCGAGCCCCAGAGCTCCTTGGCCATCACGCCTGATTTGTGCCAGTCGAGAACGAGCTGCGCGCCGCGCTTGAAGCCATCGTCGATCACCGCCGGCTCGCCCTTGGCGTCGAAGACCTTGGCGCCTTCCGAGATGGCGAGGCCGAAGAAGCGGTGGCCCGAGCGGTCCATGGCGAGCGGGAAGGGCGCCTGCACCTTGGTGGCGACCTCCTTCACGGCTTTCGCCCAGTCCTCCCACGTCGCCTTGGCGCCGGGCATTGCGATGCCGGCCTGCTCGAACAGCGTCTTGTTGACGAGCGGCCCGGTGACGGTGAGCTGCGTCATGAAGCCGGTGATGGCCTTGTCGTCGCCGGCCGGCCGCATCCAGGGCAGGAAGGGGCCGAAATTCTTGTCCCAGTAGCCGGCGTCCTTGAGATAGGGCCGCAGATCCAGCGCATAGCGGGCGATGCCGCCGAGATCGACCACGCGGGCGATGTCGGGGCCCTGGCCGGAGGCGAGCTGGACAGGGAGGTTCTCGGTGATCGCCTTGTAGGGCACCTGGTCGAGGACGACCTTGATGTCCTTGTTCTGCGTCTCGAAGCGCTTGAGCAGATCGGAGACGACCTCGCCCTCATTGCCGTCGGAATACCAGGCGATGCGCACTGTGGTCTGGGCCTGGGCCAGGCTGCTGGCAACGAGGCCGGCCGTCAGCGCGAGCGCGGAAATCCAGTGTTTGCTCTGCATCTGCGTTCATCCCTGAATGTTGTCCGGCGTTCATGGACGCCTTGGTGGGCACTAAGGCAAACGTTTGCCTTGCTTGTCAACGCCTCCGTTCGGTTGCATTGCTGGGCCGTCGGGCTTTTTTGCGCGGGCAGGCCGCATGACGACCGGGGAGATGTGAAGAGGCGATGACGGGCAAGCCGCCAAGACCGCCATCGGGAGGGCCGCGCCGGCACGCGGCGTCGCTGGCCACGGTGGCGCGGGATGCCGGCGTCTCGGTCGCGACCGTCTCGCGCATCGTCAATGGCAAGATCGGGCGCGCGTCCGCGCAGACCATCGCGCGTGTCGAGGAGGCGATCGCCCGGCTGAGCTACCGGCCCAATTCCGTCGGCCGGGCCCTGCGCCATCGGGCGAGCCGCGTGGTGGCGATGTTGGCGCCCAATCTCGACAATCCGGCCATGGCCGCAATCGCGGTTTCCGTGGAGTCGGCACTGCGCGACGCCGGCTTCGTCATGATTCTCTGCGACACCCATGACCGGGCGGAGTTGCAGGATGACTATCTCAGCGCGATGCGCGGCCAGCTCGTCGCCGGCTATGTCATGGTCAGCGCCGTCAGCAGCAAGGGGTTGGAAGAGACGCTGAAGCGCGGCGACCCGACGGTCTTCGTGGCGCGTCGCAACCCGCTCGGCGGCGGCGCCTATGTCGGCATCGACGACCGCCGCGCGGGCGCCGATGTCGCCGACTTCCTGCTCGACTGCGGCATCGACCGTCCCGCCGTGCTGATGGCCCAACAGAACACCTCGAGCACATCGGAGCGCGCGGCCGGTTTCATCGAGCGGCTGGTGGCGCGCGGCGTGCCCGGCGACGCGATCCGGCGGGCGATCGGGCCTGGTCTCTCGCATATCGAGATCGGCTATGCCGCTGCCGGCATGCTCGTGCGCGAGGGCGGCTGGCCGCGTGGCGCGCTCTGCGTCAGCGACATGATCGCCTATGGCGCCTATCGGCTGGCGGTCGAGCATGGCGTGCCGATTCCACAGCGCTGCCGGCTCGTCGGCGTCGATGGCAACGCCATCAACGCCTGGATCGCGCCCTGGCTGACCTCGATCCGGATCCCCTATGAGAGCTTCGGCCGGCATGTCGTCGAGCAGCTGCAATCGCTCTGGAGCGGCGCTGCGACCAGCGAGGTCCATGTGCCTCATGAAGCCCCCTCGGCCTGGAGCGAGCCCGGCGCGCCGGCGCATCCCGCCGCCGGCATGGCCCAGATCGTCAAGCGTTAAAACCGTTCGCAGTAGTGCGGCCGCATGGGCCAATCGGCGCGGGGGACGCGCATTGAACCTGAATGCGAGAGGCGGCGGCCGTCATCTCGATCCGTCAGGCGCCGTAGCGTTGCAGCCTTTCGTAGAGCGCCCTGGGGATCGTGACGCCCTCGTTGGCCGTGCGCAGCCTGGCTTGGCTGCGCCGCCCGCCCGGCAGGCGTGCGCCATCCTGCTCCGTGATGGCGCCAAACAGCCGCTCCAGGCGCTCCGCCGAGCCCGGCCCGGCGATCGCACCGGTATCGATCGCAATGAAGAACTGGCCGGTGCGGGGCGAGCCGCCGAGATTGTCGGCGAAGGATGACGCGTCGATCGAGAGGTTGGCCCCGGTCAGCCAGGCCGCGAAGATCTCGACGATGAGCGCCAGCCCCGCGCCCTTGTAGCCTCCAGCGGGAACCATGGTGCCACCGCTGAGCGCGGTCTGCGGATCGGTCGTGGGCTGGCCATCGCGGTCCAGCGCCCAGCCGAGCGGAATCGGCTCGCCGCGCTGCTGATGGACGACGATCTCGCTCTTGGCGACGACGCTCGACGACTGGTCGAGGACCAGCGGGTCGGTCCCGGCGCGCGGCACCGCCAGCGCGATCGGGTTCGTGCCGAAGACGGGTTTCGTCCCGCCCATCGGCGCGATCGAGGCCGGCGCGTTGACGAAGGCGAGCGCCAGCAGCCCCTCGCGGGCGAGCCGCTCGACATGATAGCCGACGACGCCGCAATTATAGGAGTTGGTCACCGCGAGCGCCGCGATGCCCTGAACCCGTGCCGCCTCGCACAGGGCCGGCAGGCCGAAATCGATCGCTGGATGGGCGAAGCCGCCCTTGGCATCGACGCGCACGAGGCCGGGTTTGGGACTGTCGAGCACCGGGCGGGCCTTGCCGTCGATCTTGCCGACCTTTGCATGCTCGCAATAGGTCGGCAGCCGGGCGAGGCCATGGCTGTGGATGCCCTCGGCTTCAGCCGCGACCACGGAGGCCGTGATCGCGGGCTCGTTGCGCGCATCGACGCCGCAGGCCACGAGCGCCCGCCGGGTCAACGCCTCGACCTCCACCAGGCTGAGAGGAACGCCGTCCGCTGGGCGATGCGCGCTCATGCCACCGCTCCCGTCCGGCTCGCGACCCCATACAGCGAGACGGCCTTTTCGGGGCTGATCATGCCGTCCGCGAGATCCTTTTCGATGCGCTGCGGATCGCGCTTCAGCGGGTCGCCGAAGCCGCCGCCGCCCGAGGTCTCGATGGTGATGACGTCGCCGCGCTTTAGCGGAATGCCGGAGATCTTCGAGCGCAGGGATGTCCGCGACCCGTCGGGATGCGTGATCGTCATGCTGGAGAGCGAACCGGGCTGGCCGCCATGAACGCCATGGGGCGGGAAGCGGAAGCGCTCGAAATGCGCGCCGAGCTTGCCCGCATCGGCCTCCAGCCGCCAGGCCCGGACGAGGCCGAGCCCGCCGCGGAATTCGCCCGCGCCGCCGGAATCCGGGATCAGCCCGTACTTCGTGAAGGTGACCGGATATTTTGCCTCGACCATCTCGATCGGCGCATTGGTGTTGTTGTGCAGGCCGCAGGAGAGGGCGTTCGCGCCGTCGCCGCTGGCATGGCCGCCCCAGCCGCCGACCTCGATGTCGAAATAGACCTGGCGCTTGCCGCGCCGCCCGACGGTCTGCAGGGCATAGACATAGGAGATCGCGTAATAGGCCGCCGGAATGCGCTGCGGCGCGATCTCGGCGAGCGCCCCGAAGACGGCGATCGCAATGCGGTGGTTGATGACCATGCGCCCCGCGACCGGAGCCGGAAACACCGCATCGACAACACTGCCTTCCGGCAGCGTGACGCTTACTGGCCTGTAGCAGCCGGAGTTCGCCGGGATGTCGCCGCCGAGCGCGGCCAGCAGCGCGTAGTAGACGGCCGAGCAGGTCATGGCGCGGGTGTTGTTGACCGGACCGCTGACCTGACGGCTGGACCCGGCGAAATCGAGCGCGATGCTGTCGCCGGTCTTGACGATGCGGACCGCCAGCCGGATCGGCTCGTCGGACTGGCCGTCATCGTCGACGAGTTCGACGAAGGAGGCCTCGCCGTCGGGCAGGGCGGCAAGTCCGGCGCGCATCATGGCCTCGGAGCCGTCGAGGATCGCGGCCATCGCGGCAGCCAGCGAATCCGCGCCGTATTTGCGGGCCATGCGGGCCACCGCGCGCTCGCCGATGCCGAGCGCCGCGATCTGTGCGTTCAGGTCGCCGCGCGTCTCGTCGGGCTGGCGGACATTGTGCAGCAGCATCTCGAAGACGCCGGTGTTCAGCACGCCATTCTCGACGAGCCGCAGCGGCGGAATCCGGATGCCCTCCTGGAAAATCTCGGTCGCCGCCGCATAGTAGCTGCCCGCCGCTGCGCCCCCGACATCGACATGGTGGCAGAGCGTGCCGACGATGCCAACGCGCCGGCCATCGACGAAAACCGGCCGGAAGGTCTGGATATCCGACAGATGCTGGCCGCCGGAATAGGGATCGTTGGTGACGATGACGTCGCCGTCGTTCCACTGCTCCAGCGGTATGAAGCGATCGAGGATCGTGCGCAGGCAGTCCGACATCGAGTTGAGATGGACCGGAATGCGCGCCGACTGGGCGATGTTGTTGCCGGCTGCGTCGAAGACGGCGGTGGAGAAGTCGAGGATTTCGCGCACCACGGTCGAGCGGCTGGTGCGCCAGATCGTGATGCTCATCTCCTCCGAGGCCGCGACCAGCGCGTTGCGGATAACCTCGAGGCGGATCGGATCGATGCTGTCATGAAGGTCGGTCATGGGTTTCGTCATGGTCATGGACCTCAATGGCTGGCGGCGCGGTCGGCGATCAGGGCGCCCGACGCATGGGTCAGGATCGTCCAGCCGGCGGGGAGATAGATCGAGGTGTAGGGTTCCTCGACGATGGCGGGCCCGGCGACCGGCGTCGTCGCGCTGATCGCGTCGCGATCGCGCACCGGCGTCGCGACGGCGCCATGGCGGCCATGGACCGGCCGGGTCTGGCCCATGTCGCCGGTCTGGCTCGCGCTGCCATGGGCCGGCACCGGCTTGGCGAGGCGGCCGACCGCTTTCAGCCTGAGCGCCACGATCTCGACGGGCACCTCCGGCTCGTCATAGGAGAAGCGCTGGCGGTGCAGCGCGTGGAAGGCCGCCGTGGCCCTGGCGACGCCGAGGGCTGAGAAATCCGTGCCGTCGAGCGCGACGCGCAGGTCGAAGGCCTGGCCGGCATAGCGCAGGTCGACCGCCCATTCGAAGCGCCGCGCGGCTTCCGCGACGCCGTCCTCGGCGAGCAGTGCTTGCGCCTCCGCGACGAGGCGCGTGGCCTTCTCGTCCATGCCGGGTGCGAGATCGGCGAAAAAGCCGATCTGCGTGGCGCTGAGATCATGGGCGATGTCGGACCACAGGATGCCCCACGCCGAAAGCGTCGAGGCATGCGCGGGGAAGATCACGCGGTTGATCCCGAGTTCCTCCGCGACCTCGCAGGCATGGACGCCGCCGGCGCCGCCAAACGAGAGCAGCGCGAAATCCTCGGGGTCCATGCCCTTTTCGAAGAGCGAGAGCCGCGTCGCAGTCGCCAGTGCGGAATTGGCGACGTCGATGACGCCGGCCGCGACCTGGTCCACCGAGAGGTTGAGCCGGCTGGCGATCTCCTGCGCGGCGTCGTGCGCGGCTTGCGCGTCGAGCGGCATGGCGCCCCCCATGAAGCTCGCCCCATCGAGGCGGCCCAGCAGGAGGTTGGCGTCGGTGACTGTCAGTTTGGTCCCGCCCCGACCGTAGCAGGCCGGTCCGGGATCGGCGCCGGCAGAATGGGGGCCGATGCGCAGGCGCCCGCCCTCATCGACCCAGGCGATCGAGCCGCCACCGGCGCCGATCGTCCGCATCTCGATCATAGGCAGGCGCACGGGCAGGCCGTCGACCTCGCCCTCATTGACCATCGCGACGACGCCCTCATGGACGACCGAGACGTCGAAGGAGGTGCCGCCCATGTCGACCGCGACGAGGTTGGGCTCGGCCAGTTCCGCCGAGAGCCGCCGCGCCGCCGCAGCCCCGCCGCTCGGCCCCGATAAAAGTAGCCGGGCCGGTTCGCGGCCGGCCTTCGCCAGGCCGGAGACGCCGCCATTCGACTGCACGAGATAGACCTGCGCCTGGGGCAGTTCCTGCTTGAGCCGGCCCGCGAGGCGGTCGGTATAGCGCTGCACGATCGGCACCAGCATGGCGTTGAGCGCCGTCGTCGACATGCGCTCATATTCGCGGATCTCCGGCGAGATGTCGGAGGCGAGCGTGATCGCCACGCCCGGCAGCAATTCGGAGAGGATCGCGCCGATGCGCCGCTCATGGTCCGGATTGGCGTAAGCATGCAGCAGGCAGACCGCGACCGCCTTTACGCCGGCCTTGGCGATCTCGTTGGCGACCCGGCGCACATTGTCCTCGTCGAGTGGCACGGTGATCTCGCCGGCCGCATTGACGCGCTCGCTGACGCCAAAGCAGTGGCGACGGGCCACCAGTGGCTCGGGCTGGGCCAGCGTGATCGCATAGACGTCGGTGCGGCCATGGCGGCCGATCTGCATCACATCCTCGAAGCCCGCCGTGGTGACGATGGCGCCGAGCGGCAGCTTGCGTTCGAGCACGGCATTGGTCGCGATGGTCGTGCCGTGCAGGAGATACTGCACCGCCTCCATCGGGAAGCCGAAGCGCTCGGAGGCCTGGCGGATGCCAGTCAAAAGCCCGATCGAGGGATCGGCCGGCGTGCTCGGCGTCTTGATCTGATGGATCGCGCCTGAGGTTGCATCGAGAATCTCGATGTCGGTGAAGGTGCCGCCGATATCGACGGCGATGCGGATGTCCTGATGCATCAGGCAAAACTCCAGGGTTCCCGCTCGCGGGCGGCGAGCGGTTCGGGCGGTCGAAAGGCTATGGTTCCGTCGGCTAAAGCCGCTTCAGTCTGCGCACGAACCGCACCGTCATCCCGGACGCAGCGAAGCGGAGCTCCGAGATCCATCGTAGAGCTCCTGAGCCCCTCGATGGATCCCGGATCTGCGCGGCTGCGCCGCTTGTCCGGGATGACGATGTGGTTCCGTGCGACCTCATGATGGTTACTTCACGAAGGTCTTCGCCAGGCCCGAGGTCCGGTCGACCACGAGCACGACGAGAAGGGTGAGTACGACGAGGAGCACGGAGAGCGCCGCCACCAGCGGGTCGGCCTGCTGCTCGACATGGTGATACATCGCCACCGGCAGCGTCTGGATGCGCGGGCCGGTCATGAACAGCGAGAGCACGACCTCATCGAAGGAAACCAGGAAGCACAGAGCCGTCGTGCCGATCAGCCCGGACTTCATCATCGGCAGGGTGATGCGGCGAAAGACGGTGAAGGGCGAGGCGCCGAGGGTCGCGGCAGCCTCCTCGACCGGGATCGGCAGCGTCGCCAAGGCGGTGGCGAGCACGCGCAGCGCATAGGGCAGCGTCACCACGAGATGGGCCGCGACCAGGCCCGGGAAGGTGGCGAGCAGCCCGTAGCGGGCGAAGACGATCAGGATGGCGAGGCCGAGCACGATCGTCGGCAACAGCAGCGGCGCGGTGAAGAGGCTGGACAAGGCTTCGCCGCCGCGCGGTTTCAGACGCACGAGCGCATAGGCCGCCGGCAGCGCGATCAGCAGGCTCAAGGCCGTCACCACGCAGGCGAGCAGCAGGCTGGTCCAGAAGGCTGACGTCATCTTGCCGTCGGCGAAGATCGCCGGATACCATTTCAGGCTCCAGCTCGTCGGCGGGAACATCATGTAGCTATCGCCCGAGAACGAGATCGGTACGACGACGATCAGCGGCGCCAGCAAAAAGGCGAACATCGCAGCGGCGACGAGCTTCAGGGTGAGGGAGACGGGACGTTCATCCATCATTCGCCTCCCTCACAGGATCGCGCGCAGGGCGCGGGTGTAGAGCACGAGCGCGGCGCCGAAGATCACCAGCACCAGGATCGAGAGCGTCGCGGCCAGCGGCCAGTTCAGCGTCACGATCGCCTGGTCGTAGATCTCGGTCGCCAGCAGGAAGACGCGGCCGCCGCCGAGCAGCTTGGGCGTGATGAAGGATGACACGGCGAGCACAAAGCAGAGCAGGCAGCCGAGCGCGATGCCCGGCAGCGTCAGCGGCAGGATGATGCGGCGGAATACCGTGAAGGGTGGCGCCCCCAGCGTCGAGGCCGCCTCCTCGACCTGACGGTCGAGCCGGCCGAACCCGGCGAGCAGCGCCAGGATCATATAGGGCATCAGGATCTCGGTCAGGCCGATGACGACGCCGGTCTTGTTGAACATCAGCCGCAGGCGCTCCAGTCCGAGGCCTGCCAGCGCGTTGTTGACGAGGCCGTTCTCGGAGAGGATCGCGATCCAGCCATAGGTCCGCACCACCGCCGAGGTCAAAAGCGGCGAGATCACCAACACGAGCAGGATCGTCTTCCAGGTCCCGCTGGAGCGGTGGAGATAAAGCGCGATCGGATAGGAGCAGATCAGCGTCAAAAGCGTGATGCCGAGGCTGACCGTGATGCTGTTGACGATCAGCTCCAGGTAGAAGCTGTCGGCAAAGACCTTGGCCCAGGTGGCAAACGAGAAGGCCTCCCGCATCGCACCCGTGGGCTCGACCTCATAGAACGACATGCGTGCGAGGTTGAGCACAGGCGCGAGGAAGCCGAACGCATTGACCAGCGCGATCGGCGCAATCAGCGCCACGACGAGGGCAAGGCCGCGATTACGGACCTCCGCCATCGGCCCCGGCAGGGTGGCCGCCGCGCTCACGCTGCTGCCCCGTAAACGAAAACGTCCTGCGGCCGCCAGGACAGGCTGACCGCCGTTCCCGGCGCGAGCACCGTCTCGCCGCCGCGCGTGGCAAGCTCGACGGAGACGGTCTGGCCCGCCACATCGACATCGTATTGCAGGATGTCGCCGGCGAAGATCGCGCGCATCACCGTTCCGGCGACGCCTTCTCCGCCGGTGGAAGGAGCGAGCGCGACGCGATGCGGTCGGACCATCACGTCGACGGGCCCCGACAGCCCGGCGGGCGCAGGAATACGAAGTCCGGCGAATTCGGCGATCCCGCCCTTGGCCACGGCCTTCAGCCGGTTGGTGCGGCCGACGAAGCTCGCCACGAAGGCGGTCTTGGGCCGCTCGTAGAGATCGACCGGCGTGCCCAGCTGTTCGAGCCGGCCCTGGTTCATCACCACGACCTTGTCGCACATGGTCAGCGCTTCGCCCTGGTCGTGGGTCACGAAGATCGCGGTGATGCCCAGCCGCTTCTGGATGTCGCGGATCTCGTTGCGCATCTCGTCGCGCAGCTTGGCGTCGAGATTGGAGAGCGGCTCGTCGAAGAGCAGGATCGAGGGGCGGATCACCAGCGCACGCGCCAGGGCGACACGCTGCTGCTGGCCGCCGGAGAGCTGCGCCGGCCGGTGCTCCTCCTTGCCGGAGAGATGCACCAGCGCGATCGCTTCCTTGACGCGCCTGGCGATCTCGTCCTTCGGGATTTTCCGCATCTCGAGCCCGAAGGCGACGTTCTTCGCCACGCTCATATGCGGAAACAGCGCGTAGCTCTGGAACACCAGGCCCATGTCGCGGCGATGCGTTGCGACCGTGGTCAGGTCCTGCCCGCCGACGACGATCTTGCCCGCCGTCGCCGGCACGAGGCCGGCGATCATCCGAAGCGAGGTCGTCTTGCCGCAGCCCGAAGGGCCGAGGAATGCGACGAGCTCGCCCTTGGGAACATCGAGATCGAGGTTGTCGACCGCCGTGAAGCCGGCATAGCGCTTGGTCAGCCCCCGGATGGAGAGAAAGCCCTGGCCTTGTGCCATGCTGGGATCGCTCATGACGGTCATGTCCTTACCCGTTCAGCGGCTCAGCGGGATCACCTTGCGGCGCCACTGTTCCATGATCGGCTCGCGAACCTTGGCCAGCGCGATCCAGTCGATCGGGATGACCTTGTCCATCGACTTGACCGCGGTGCGGGCGATGGCGGCCTCCGAGATCTGCGCCTTGGCATTGGTGGGCGCGTAGAACATGCTCTCGGTGAAGGCCTTCTGGGCCTCAGGCGACAGCGCATAGTCGATGAACTTGGCGCCGGCGTCCTTGCCGGGGCCGCCCGCGACATAGTTGATCGTGTTGATCTGGAAGGCCGAGCCCTCCACCGGCAGGACGGCCTTGAGCTTGCCGTTCGAGATGTCGGTGTTGACCTGCGCGCGGGCGTTCCAGCCGGCGCCGACGGTCGCCTGTCCGGAGATGATGGTGACGTAGACCTCCGGCTTGGGCTCCCAGGTCTGGACGTTGGGCGCGATCTCGCCCAGCGCCGCGATGCCCTTGTCGACGCTCTTGAGGTAGTCGGTGCCGCCGCGCGCCTTCTCCATGATCAGCACGAGCGACAGGCCCTGGATGTCGGGCATGCCGGGGATCGCGACCTTGCCCTTGAACTCCGGCTTGGTGAAATCCATCCAGCTCTTGGGAGCCTCCTTCACCAACTCGCTGTTGTAGAGCATGACGAGGTTATCGAAGGTCACTGCGACGCCGTCGACATCGGCGATGCGGGCGTTCGGATAGAGGTCGGCGACGTTCTTCGAGACCTTGTCGTCGATCTTGACGAGCAGCTTTTCGTCGGTGGCAGCCTTCGAGACCGAGACGTCCATGATCACGACGTCGGCCTGGGGCGCCGCCTTCTGGGCGCGCAGATTGCCGAGCATCTGGGCCGAGTTCGGCATCGGGAAATACTCGACCTTGATCCCCGGATTGGCCTTCATGAAGGGCTCGACCACGGCCTTGGTGTAGCGCTCCTGGAACAGGCCGGAATAGGCCATGACCGTAACGGTCTGCTGCTGGGCGAGCGCGCCCTGCGTGATGAAGCCGGTCGCCAGCGCGATGGCCATTGTGAGCTTGGTGGATGTCTGCATGGTCAATCCCCTCTGTTGTTGCGCGGGCGGTGCTCCGCCCGTCGTCAGGCCTGTTCGATCGCTTCCGTGACTTAAACCTTGGCGAGCTTGCCCTCCACGAGCGCGGTGGCGCCGGAAATGTCGGGCAGCCACTCGCCCTTGCGCAGACGCTCCAGCAGCACGAGTTCCTGCTGCTGCATCTCGATGGCACGGCGCGCGTAAGACTCGGCCGTCGCGGCCTTCAAAACCACCACGCCGCTTTCATCGCACAACACCGCGTCACCGGGTTCGATCGTCTGGCCTCCGACACTGACGGGAACGTTGATCGCACCTTCCGTGCCAAGGATCTTGGTGGTGATCGGCGAGGGGCCGCGGCACCACATCGGCATGTCGGTCTTGACGATTTCGGAGAAGTCGGTCGCCGGGCCGTCGATCACGCCGGCGGCGACGCCGGCATTCTTCATCGCATGGGTCACGACGCCGCCCCAGCAGGCGTGCTTGGTGTCGCCGCAGCGGTCGATCACGACGATGTCTCCGGGGCGCACCATCTTGGTCAGGTAGTGTAGCGCGGTCGAATCCGCATGCGGAATGCGAACCGTCACGGCCGTGCCGGCGATGCGCTTGGTCGGCAGGACGGCCCTGATCTCGCGGTCGACGAAGCCCGAATGCAGGACATGGCCGATGGTCGCCACCTCGCACTGCTGCAGCAGGGAAACCAGCTCGCCGGGGATCTGCGCCGGCATGGGGTTGACGATGAACATGATGCGTTTCCTGCTCAGGCGATGACGTGGTGGTTGGCGACCGGCACCGCCGCGCGGACCTTCGCCGTGTAGTCGAAATCAAGCCGGCCGGCGGTCGTGCCGACGCCGTCCGAGGCCTGCGCCGTGACATGGCCCCAGGGGTTGATCACCATGGAGTGGCCGTAGCAGGCGTTCTTGCCCTGGGCATGGGTGCCGGTCTGGCCAGTGGCGAGGAACCAGGTCTGCGTCTCGCAGGCCCGCGCCCTGGCCAGCAATTCCCAATGGTCCTTGCCGGTCATCAGCGTGAAGGCGGCGGGCAGGACAATAACGTCGGCGCCGGCATCGCGCAGCTTGCGGAAGAGTTCGGGGAAGCGGATGTCGTAGCAGATCGCGCAGCCGACGGTGGTCTCGCCGACATTGTAGGTGACGATGTCCTTGCCGCGCGAGACCATGTTGGACTCGCGGTAGCTGACGCCGCCGGGCGCATCGACATCGAAGAGATGGATCTTGCGGTAATGCGCGATCTGTTGGCCGTCGGGCCCGAACACGACCGTCGCGTTGAAGTAGTCGTCGCCGTCGCGCTCGGCGACGCTGCCGGCATGGATGGTGACGCGATGCTTCTCCGCCAGCCCCGACATCAGGCGATAGCTCTCGCCATTGGGGAAGGTCTCGGCGCTGTCGCGCATCGCCGCCGCGCTGCCGTCGAGGAAAGCATAGTATTCCGGCAGGACGATGAGGTCGGGCTTGTCCTGCGCGACGATCTTTTCGACCATATCGCGAGCCGTCTTGAGGTTCGCGGACTTGTCGTCCTGCGAGTTCATCTGGATGAGCGAGACCTTCACCGGCATTCTCCCTGCGGACTGCCAGCCAGCAGATCAAACCCCGGGCGGGCCGGCAAACGCGAAATTCTTGTTCGCCGCGACAAGAATTGCTGATGACAGCGGCATGATCAGCGGCTGCCTCTTGTCCAGGCAGGTCACGGCGCACCCGTTCCGGGCTCAGGAGGCCGCGATTTCCGCTGCCATATCGGCGATCAGGGCCGGCAGGATGTTTCCCGGGTTGTCGTTGAAGACCGCGTGGAAGTGCAGCGCGGGCATCTTTGCCTCGACATCGAGCACATGCAGTTCCCCGCTATCGAGGAATTCCTGGACCACGACGCGCGGCAGCACCGCGACGCCGACGCCGTCGCGGATCAGCCGGGTGATGGTGGCGAGCGAGTTCGAGTTGAACACCCGCACCGTCTCGGGGTCGATGCCGGAAACCTCGATCGCCCGCAGCACGGAATGATGCGGCTGCGAGCCCTTCGAATAGGCGAAGATCGGGTAGTCGGTCAGATCGGCGATGGACAGCCGGCCGGGCTTCAGCGGAAGCCTCGGCGAGCCGATCCACAGACAGTCGAAGACGCAGAGTTCGATGTTGCGGATATGGGGCGCGACCACCGGGCCCATGATCAGGCCGAGATCGATCTGGCCGTCCTGGATCTGGCGGGCGAGGTTCAGGCTGGTGTCGACGTTGAGGTCTACAGCGACGTTGGGGTAGGTTTCCTTGACCCGCTCGATCAGGCGCGGCAGCCACGCGTAGACGACGGAATCGACGGTGCCGATCAACACCGTGCCACGCAACTGGCCGGCATCGGCGATCGAGCGTTCGAGTTCGGCCACCATCCGCATGATCGCCTCCGCCTGCGGCAGGGCGCGCTGGCCATGCGGCGTCAACCCGACATTGCGCAGGTCGCGCTCGAAAAGGCGCACGCCGAGTTCGCGCTCCAGCGTCGCGATGCGGTTCGAGACGGCCGCCTGCGTGGTGCAGAGCTTGTCCGCCGCGACCGAGAAATTCCGCAGCCGCGCGACCCAGACGAAGGTTTCGAGGAATTTGAGGTTCACGCTGTGCCGTTCCGGTGTGCGCGTGCTGCGCGAGAAGGCCTGATCTAGCGCCGTTCGGGGATGCTCGTGAAGGGCCCGGCCCGGCGACATTCCCTTTGACGGATGCCGGGCGGCGTCCTCTCATGAGTGCGGCGCCCATCGAGCGCGTGGTCTGTGCGACGGCGTGGCGGCCGACACCGCTTTGAGAACACTTACATGTACACGTTGGCTTTTTTGCTGCTGCCGGAGTTCTCCCTGCTCGGCGCCGTCTCGGCGACCGAGACGTTGCGGGTCGCCAATTCGCTCTATCCGGAGCCGCGGTTCCGCTCCCTGTTCGTCCATGACACGCAGGCGCGCGTGGCGTCGAGCTCGGGAATTCCGCTGCAGGCGGAGATGCATGTCCGCGATCTCAAGGACTTCGACGCCCTCGTCGTGCTGTCGAGCTTCCGGCATGACAGCTATGAGAATGCCGAGACGCAGAGCCTGATCCGGCGCTTCGACCGGCACGGCAAGACGATCGGCTCGATCGAGAGCGGCGTCTATCACCTGGCGAAGGCCGGCGTGCTCAACGGCCATGTCGCGACGGCGCATTTCAACAATCTGCCGATGTTCGCCGAACTCTTCCCGCAGGTGAGCTTCGTCAAGAAAGTCTACACTTGGAGCGAGAAGCGCATGACCTGCGCCGGCGGGGCGGCAGCGACGGACATGATGCTGCATCTGCTCTCCGAACAGCTCGGCAAGGCGGTCGCGGCGCGCGTCGCCAACATCATCATCTTCCCCTACCGGCGCGAGATCGGAGCCTATCAGGACGATCTGTTCACCTCGGCCTATAACGGCTTTCCGCAGCCGGTGCGCGAGGCCTGCCGCATGATGGAGGAGGCGATCCACCGGCCGCTCGACATCGAGGCGATCGCGGAGCATCTGGGGCTGTCGAGGCGCCATCTCGACCGGCTGTTCGAGATCGCCTTCAACTGCTCGACATTCGACTACTACCGCATGATCCGGCTGGCGCGCGCCCGAAAGCTGGTCAGGGCGACCAGCCTCGAACTGACGATGATCGCGATGCGCTGCGGTTTCCGCTCCTATCCGCGCTTCCTCGAGCGCTATCGCGAGGCCTATGGCGTCTCGCCTTCGGGGGACCGGGCGTCCGAGCTGCTGCAGCCGACACAGCCCGACCGGGTTTCGCCGCTGACGGATCTGCACCCCTACCAAAGCCTGCTCGACCCGAAGCGGATGGTCTGACGCGACGCATTGACGGCCCGCCGGCGGCCGTGACGCGAATGTCCAGATCGGGAACTTTGAATGTCCAAAGTGAGCGTATCCGGAGTCTCCGGTTTTCCCAATGATCATCTGACGTTGATTTTGAGGAATTCAATATTCGAACGCCGAATACTGAGTTTTTCAGATTAGATCGCAGATCTTCCCGAATATCTGGTTGGGCATTCAGCAGGCGCCTCCAATGCGAGACGGCGCTGGCTTGTGGCGTGCCGTGTTCGATCGGGAGGGCGACGCATCATGACATGCGAGCGTCAAAGACGCCGTCAAACAAGAGGGTGAACGGAATGGCAGACGGTTCGATGACGACCGGCGGTTCTTTGCCGGCAGGTGCCCTGACGCGGCGTGCCTTCAGCACAGGCCTGCTCACGACAGGGCTGCTCGCGGGTTCAGGCCGCGGTTTCGCGCAAGGCGCCCCCAAGCGCGGCGGCACCGTGCGGCTGGCGCTGTTCCAGCAATCGACGGGCGATACGTTTGATTCCGCCCGCTACGACAAGGGCAACGACTACATCCGCGGCACCAGCGTCTACAGCTACCTCACCCGCATGGACGAGCAGGGCCAGGCCCAGCCCGAGGTCGCCGAGTCCTGGGAGGCCAACAAGGAGGCCACCCGCTGGACCTTCACGATTCGCAAGGGCGTTACCTTCAGCGACGGATCGCCGCTGACGACGGATGACATCATCTTCTCGATCATGCGCCATCGCGAGGAGAAGGTCGCGTCCACGGCCAAGCAGCTGATCTCCAACATCACCGCGATGGCGGCCGACGGCCCGGGCAAGGTCGTTTTCGATCTGGCGCAGCCGGATGTGGACTTCCCGATCCTGATCGGCATCTTCCAGTTCGCGCTGGTCAAGAACGGCACATATGACTTCGCCAAGCCGATCGGCACCGGCGCGTTCACGGTGAAGGAGTTCCAGCCGGGCATCCGCACCGTGCTGGTGCGCAACCCGAACTTCTGGAAACAGGGCCAGCCCTATATCGACCAGTTCGAGATGTTCCCGATCCCCGACGCTTCGGCGCGCGCCAATGCGCTGCTCTCGGGCGATGTCGACATGATCCTCGAACTGCGCGGCAACGGCATCGAGCAGGTCGCCAAGTCCAGCAATGCCGAGGTCTTCGTCACGCCCAGCACGCGCTACACGGCGATCCAGGCTGCGGTCGATCGCGCGCCCTCCAACAACACCGATCTCGTCATTGGCCTGTCCCATCTGATCGACCGCAAGCGCGTTCTCGATACCGTCCTGCGCGGCTACGGCACGATCGCCAACGATCACCCGATCGGCCCCGCCAGCCCCTATTTCAACGCGAGCCTGCCGCAGCGCGAACTCGACATCGACAAGGCCAAGTTCCATTTCGGCAAGGCCGGCATCGGCCAGAGCCCGATCGAACTCTCGATGGGCGATGGCGTGCTCTACAGCGTCGACATCGGCCAGCTGATGCAGCGCGAGGCGATGCGCGCCGGCCTCAACCTGCAGATCAAGCGCGAGCCGGCCGAGAGCTACTGGACGGCGGTGGCGGGCAAGCGCCCGTTCTTCGCGACCAATTTCCACCCGCGCCCGACCTACAACATGCTGCTCAACCTGAGCTGGAGGAAAGGCGCGGTCTGGAACTTCTCGCATTACGAGAACGAGCGCCTGGAAAAGCTCATCGACATGACGCGCGCCGAATTCGACATGGCCAGGCGCAAGGAACAATACGGCGAGATCCAGACGATCATCCACAATTCCGGAGCGATCATGATCCCGACCTTCCTCAGCTACGTCGACGGCGTCTCGAAGAAGATCAAGGGGCTGACACCGCTGCCGATCGGCAGCCTGGGCGGCTTCAATTTCACCGACCGCATCTGGATCGAAGCCTGATCCCGATGGTCCTGGTTTCGGCTGGAGTGGAAGGGCGTGGCTAATTTCATCCTCTGGCGGTTGCTGGCCACGCTTCTGCTGCTCTTCATCGTCTCGCTGCTCGTCTTCTGGGCCTGCGAGATCCTGCCCGGCGACGTTGCGCAGGTCGCGCTCGGGCAATACGCGACGCCCGAGAACGTCCGGGCACTGCGGCTCGAGATGGGCCTGAACATGCCCGCGCCGCAGCGCTACCTGAACTGGCTGGCCGGCGCGGTGCAGGGCGATTGGGGCCGCTCGCTGGTGACGAAGTCGCCGGTCAGCGCGCTGCTCTCCGAGCGCGTCGCCAACACGGCCCTGCTGGCGGGCGTCACCACGCTCATCGCCGTGCCGCTCGCCATCCTGTTGGGCGTCGTGATGGCGATGTGGAACGGGCGGGCGCTCGACCGGGGCGCCTCCGTCGTCATCCTGGCCTTGTCGGCCACGCCTGAATTCCTGCTAGCGACGCTGCTCGTGCTGCTGTTTGCCGTCAATCTCGGCTGGCTTCCGGCCGTGGCCTATCTCTCCACCGGATCAGGCCTCGGCCAGACCGTCAGGGCGTTGCTCCTCCCGACGGCCAGCCTCGTCGTCGTCGTCACTGCGCAGATCGCCCGGATGACCCGCGCGATCCTCGGCAACATCCTGAGCCAGCCCTATATCGAGATGGCGATCCTGAAAGGTGTCCCCGGCGGCCGCGTTGTCGCGCGCCATGCCCTGCGCAACGCTGTCGGGCCGATCGCCAATGTCGTGGCGCTGAACACGGCCTATCTGGTCAGCGGCATCGTCGTCATCGAGACCATCTTCGCCTATCCGGGCCTGGCCCGGCTGATGATCGACTCGGTGCAGTCGCGCGACCTGCCGGTCGTGCAGGCCTGCGCGATGATCTTCTGCGCGACCTATGTCCTGCTGATCCTGCTGGCGGATGTGATGGCGCGGGCGTTCGACCCACGCGCCGTGCCGCAACGGCCGATGGACGCGATATGAGCGGCGCCTCCTCCTCGATCCGCATGACGCCGACGCTGGTCTTCAGCGCCGTCGTGCTGGCGGGTTTCGCGCTGGTCGCGGTCGTCTCGCTGGTCGCCCTGCCGCATGATCCGTTCGATTTCATCACCGACGAGCCCCTGATGCCGCCCGCCATCGGCATGTGGCTTGGTTCGGACTATCTCGGTCGGGACGTGCTTTCTCGCCTGATGGACGGCACCCGCATCACCCTGTTCATGGCGCTGACCGCGACGCTGCTCGCCCATCTCGTCGGCGACACGCTGGGCCTGCTGGCGGCGGTTCGCGGCGGCTTTATCGACACTGTCCTCAGCCGCATCGTCGATGTCATCCTGGCGCTGCCGAAGATCATCGTCGGCCTCGTCGTCGTTGCGGCGCTGGGCTCGTCGATCCCCGTCATCATCGGGATCGCGGCGGTGGTCTATTCGGCCGGCGTGTTCCGGATCGCGCGCGCGCTCGGCAACGATCTCAAGGAGATGGACTACATCAAGCTGGCCCGCTCGCGCGGCGAGGGCATGGGCTGGATCCTGTTCGGCGAGATGCTGCCGCATGTGGTGCGGCCGCTCGCTACCGATTTCGCCATCCGCGCCAGCTTTGCGATCCTGTTCATGAGCAGCCTGAGCTTCGTGGGACTGGGCGTGCAGCCGCCGATGGCCGATTGGGGCGGCATGGCGCGCGAGAATCTCGGCGGGCTCTCGACCAATCCTCTCGCGGCCGTCGGTCCCGCCGTCGCAATCGCGCTGGTCTCGATCGCCCTCAACCTGCTCGTCGACGCGCTCGACGGCGATGGCCGGCATTGAGGCGGCCATGAGCACCAACACCACCAGCAAGAGCACCACGAGCAAGAGCGACGCCATCCTCGCGGTCGACAACCTGTCCATCGCCACGACCGGCGGAACCCGCATCCTCGACGGCGTCTCGCTGCAGGTTGGTCGCGGCGAGGTGCTGGCGCTGATCGGCGCCTCGGGTTCCGGAAAGACGACGCTGGCTTTGGCCGCGCTCGGTCATCTCAGGCCGGGGCTCAGGGCGGCGGGTGGAACCCTGCATCTCGACGGCGTCGAAATGCTCACGGCGCCGCAGCGCGTTCTCAACCGCATGCGCGGCGCGACGGCGGCCTATATCGCGCAAAGCGCGGCGGCGGCCTTCAATCCGCGCATCCGCCTGGGGGAGCAGGTGATCGAGTCGGCGCTGCTGCATCGCAGCCAGACGCGGGAGCAGGCACGAGCCAGGGCGCAGGAGCTGTTCTCCTATATCAGCCTGCCGACCCCGGAGCGGATCGGTGCGCGCTTCCCCTACCAGGTTTCGGGCGGGCAGTTGCAGCGCTTCATGATCGCGATGGGGATGCAGGAGGAGCCACTGCTGCTGGTCTGCGACGAGCCGACCAGCGCGCTCGACGTCACCACCCAGGTCGAGGTGATGCGCCTGCTGAAGCAGGTCATCGCAGACAACGACACGGCTGCCCTGTTCGTCAGCCACGATCTCGCCGTCGTCGCCCAGATCGCGACGCGCATCGCCGTGATGCGGGCCGGGCGGATCGTCGAGATCGGCGAGACCCGGCAGATCATCGAGGCGCCGCGCGAGGACTACACGCGCGAGCTGATCGCCGCCTGCCAGCATCTGTCGCTCGGCGCTCTCGCGCAAAGGCCGCTCCGGCCGGCGTCGGGCGCTGGACTGGCGCTGTCGGTCGAAGGCCTCAACGCCGGCTATGGCAAGGTCAGCGCCGGCCGGCCGCAGATCGCGACGCTGCAAGGCGTCGACCTGGCGGTCGGCAAGGGCGAGATCGTCGCGGTCATCGGCGAGTCCGGCTCCGGCAAGACGACGCTGGCGCGGGTCATCGCCGGCCTGCATGCGCCAGCGGCAGGCAGGGTCGCGCTGAACGGCGAGACGCTCGCGGGCCTCGACGCGCAGCGCACCGGATCGGAACGCCGCCGGATCCAACTCGCGGTGCAGATGGCCGATACGGCGCTCAACCCGAAACACCGGCTGCGCCGCATCCTCGGGCGCGTGCTGTTCTTCTTCCACGGGCTCAAGGGCGCGGTGGCCGAGGCGCGCATGCGCGAGCTCCTGGCGATGGTCGCCCTGCCCGAGGCTTATCTCGATCGCTATCCGACCGAGATTTCGGGCGGCGAGAAGCAGCGCGTCAATCTCGCCCGCGCGCTCGCCGCGCAGCCGGAGATCCTGATCTGCGACGAGATCACCTCGGCGCTGGATACCATCGTGGCCGGCCAGATCATCGCGCTGGTGAAGCGCCTGCGTGACGAACTGGGCCTCACCATCATCTTCATCAGCCATGATCTCGCGACCGTGGCCTCGATCGCGGATCGCGTCACGGTGCTGCGCCACGGCCGCGTCGTCGAGGCGGGCGAGAGCGCAGCCGTGCTGAGCGCGCCGTCCGATCCCTATACGCGCCTGCTCGTCGCCTCGGTGCCGGAGCTGCGGCAGGGGTGGCTCGAAGATGCGGCCGCGATGCGCGCGGCGCTCGCCACCGACCTCGAAACGTCGCGGCCGGGCGGCGCCTGAGCCATGGCAAAGCGGAGATAACCAGATGCGCGGTCCTCTCGCGGAACTCGACGGACGCTCCTTTGACGTCATTGTGGTCGGCGGCGGCGCCGTCGGCGCGAGCGCGGCCCAGCATATCGCTGCCGGCGGCCGCACCACGCTCGTGGTCGACAAGGGTGATTTCGGCTCGGGCACGTCGAGCCGATCGAGTCGGCTGCTCTATTCCGGCCTGGCCTATTTCTCGCCGGATTATGAGCTGTGGCGCTACGCCTACCGGCCCAAGGACCTGCTCCAGCGCGTCCGGATGGCGCGGCTCGCGATGCAATGCCGCACCGAGCTGGCGAGCACGATGCCGGAGCGCGTCAGCCGGCACAGCTTCTTCTTCCCCGTCTTCGAGGGCGGCGAATATCCGGGCTGGAAGGTCGATCTCGGCTATCGCGCGCTCGGCCTGTTCGGCTCCTCGAAGGTGCCGCTGTCCTATCGGCGGCTGCCCGCTGCGGAAGCCGTGAAGCAGTTCGGGCTGGTCGGGCTGATGGACCGCTCGCGCCTGACCAGCGTCGCCGTGTTCGACGAATACCAGTACCAATGGGCGGAGCGGATCTGCCTGGACACCCTGCTCGACGCCGAACGCTGCGGCGCGACCATCCGCAACTACACGACCGCGACCCTGCTCGACCCGCTGCCCGGCGGCGGCTGGCGCGTCACGTTGGAGGATGCCGCCGTCCCCGGTGAGACCGCGACGGTCGAAGCCGGCACGCTGGTCAATGCCGCCGGTCCCTGGGCCGACCGTCTTTTGCGCAAGACGTCGGGACCGGTGCCGACGAAGAAGCATCTCGTCGGCATCAAGGGCGTCAACCTCGTCGTCAAGCTGCCGGACTCCTGCCGGGGCACGGGCTTCGAGATGATCAGCAGCATCGGCCAGCCGTTCTACTGCATGCCCTGGGGCGACCATCACTTCTTCGGTCCAACCGAGACCATCTTCGAGGATGAGCCAGGGGCAGTGCGGGTGCTGCCGGAGGAGGCGGATTTCCTCATCGCCGAGGCCAACAGGGCGTTGCCCTCGCTGAACCTGACGACCAGCGACATCGCCTATCGCTGGGCTGGCGTGCGTCCGCGCACGACGAGCGAGACCGCCTCGGGCGTGAAATCCCTCACCATTCATGACATGGCCACCGAGGGCATGCCGGGCGCTCTCACCGTGACCGGTTGCCCGATCATGACGCATCGCCATGCCGGCCGCATGATCGCCGCGCGGGTCGCGCAAATGGGCAGGGCGACCGGCGCTCCGACTGATCTGTCCTACGCCGCCAGGCCGATGCCGGGAGAAGGGCCCCTGTCGTCCGAGCGGCTGCGCCACGCCGCCCTGCACGAGCATGTCGAGACGCTGGTCGATCTGCTGTTCCGCCGGGTGCCGGTCGGCTGGAGGCCGGATATGGGCCTGGCCGATGCGCGGCAGGCGGCCGAGACGGTGGCTGACATCCTGGGCTGGGACGAGCTCCGCATCGGCCATGAGGTCGAGGCCTACCGCCGCTTTACCGCCGAGAACTTCGAACCGCGCGCGCTCAGTGCTCAGGCCGGTTCGTCCGAGGCCGCAGCCTGATGCGGATGATCGATGCCCAGACCGTGCATCGCCTGCTCGACTGGCCAGGCGCCATCGAGGCGATGCGGCGCGGCCATCTCAAGGACAAGCCGAAGATCGCGCGGCTGGCGCTCGACCAGCCGCATGAGGGCGGCCACCCCGACATGCTGCTGGCGGTGCCGGCCTGGCAGGCGGGCGAAGCGCTCGGCATCAAGGTCGTGACCTCGTTTCCACGCAATGGCGAAGCCTTTGGCCTGCCGACGGTCGATGCGCTCTACCTCGTCTTCGACCCGCACACCGGCAAGGCGCAGGCGGTGATCGACGGCGAGGCGCTGATCTTCCGCAAGACGGCCTCCGACAGCGCGCTCGGCGCGAGCTTCCTCGCGCCGCCGAGCGCGGAGACGATGCTGATGATCGGGGCGGGGGCGCTCGCGCCCTATGTGATCGAGGCGATGCTGTCGGTGCGTCCCACGCTGAAGCGGATCGTCATCTGGAACCGCACGCCGGGACGGGCGCGGGACCTCGCCGCAACATTGCGGGCCGTCGGCAAGCCGGCGCAGGCCTGTCTCGATCTCGATGCCGAACTGTCGCGAGCCGACATCGTCATTTCCGCGACGATGGCGGAGCAGCCTTTGGTCAAGGGCGATCTCATCGCACCGGGAGCCCATGTCGGGCTGATCGGGTCCTTCACGCCCCAGATGCGCGAGGGCGATGATGCCCTGCTGCGCCGGGCCGCCATCTTCGTCGACGATTATGCCTGCCTCGAACGATCCGGCGAATTCATCGAGCCGCTGCGGACGGGGGTGATCTCCCGCGACGACGTCCTTGGTGACCTGTTTTCGCTCTGTCGCGGCGACATCGCCGTCCGGCCCGGCGCGCGCCCGACGCTCTTCAAGAATGGCGGCGCCGGCCATCTCGACCTTTTCCTCGCCAGCCATCTGCTAGGGCGCCTCGCCCCGGCCGATCGACCCTGAGCTGCCCCTTTTCACCGCTCAACAACGAGCTTGGCCATGTCCTCCGATCCGCTGCTGCAACCGCTGAAGATCAAGCATCTGACGCTCAAGAACCGCATCATGAGCACCAGCCACGCCATCAGCTATGGCGAGGACGCGATGCCCAAGGAGCGCTACCAACTCTACCATGAGGAGAAGGCCAAGGGCGGGATCGGGCTGACCATGTTCGGCGGCTCCTCCAACGTCTCGCCTGATTCCGGCTCGGTCTTCGGCCAGCTCAGCGTCGGCGACGACCGCATCGTCCCGCATTTCCGCGAGTTCTCGGAGCGCGTGCATCGCCATGGCGCCGCGATCATGTGCCAGATCACCCATCTCGGCGGGCGCAGTCACTGGCGCTCGGACAACTGGCTGCCGACCGTCTCGCCCTCGCGCTATCGCGAGCCCTCGCATCGTGGCTTCACCAAGGAGATGGACGGCCACGACATCGCCCGCATCATCAGGCAGTTCGGCGACGCGGCCTGGCGCTGCCGGGAAGGCGGGCTCGACGGCTGCGAGCTTCATGTCCACGGCCATCTCGTCGGCCAGTTCTGGAACCCGATGGTCAACCGCCGCACCGACGAGTTCGGCGGCTCGCTCGAGAACCGCGCCCGCTTCGGCCTGCTGGTGCTGGAGGAAATCCGCAGCCGGGTCGGCGAGGATTTTCTCGTCGGTGTACGGATGGCCGTCGGCGAGGGCCATGAGGAGGGCATGCCGGGCGCCGAATATCTCGAGATGGCCAAGCTGATCGAGCGCTCGGGCCTGATCGATTTCTTCAACCTCACCTTCGGCCGGATCGACACCGAGGTCGGCCTCGCCGACTACATGCCGGGCATGCATGTCGGCCTGTCGCCGCAGCTGGCGCCGGTGGCGGCGGTGAAGAAGCAGCTTTCCCTTCCGGTCTTCCATGCCGCGCGGATCACCGATCTGGCGACGGCGCGCTATGCCGTCCAGGAGGGGCTGGTCTCGCTGGTCGGCATGACCCGCGCCCATATCGCCGACCCGCACATCGTCAACAAGCTGATGCGCGGCGAGGAAGAGAGCATTCGCCCCTGCGTCGGCGCGACCTATTGCTCCTGGCAGCGGCGCTGCATCCACAACGTCTCGATCGGGCGCGAGGCGACGCTGCCGCATCTGATCGCCAAGGCCGAAAGCCGGCGCCGCGTCGTCGTCGTCGGCGCCGGGCCGGGGGGGCTGGAGGCGGCGCGGATTTGCGCCGAGCGCGGCCATGAGGTGATCGTGCACGAGGCCGCCTCGCAGGCGGGCGGGCAGGTCCTGCTCGCCGCGCGCATCCCGCGCCGGCGCGATCTGATCGGCATCGTCGACTGGCGGGTCGCGGAGGCCGAGCGGCTCGGCGTCGTCTTCCACTACAACAGCTATGCCGACGCTCAGACGATCGCGGCTGAAAACCCCGACGTCGTCATCATCGCAACCGGCGGCCTGCCCGACCGTATGGAGGACGAGGTCGCGGGCGCCGAACTCGCCGAGACCGTCTGGGAGATGCTGGAGACGCCGCGCGTCTCTCAAGGAACGGTGCTGCTCTATGACGGGCTTGGCACCATCACCGGCGCGGCCAGCGCCGAGATGTTGGCCGACCAGGGCGCGCAGCTCGTCTATGTCACGCCCGACAAGCAGGCCGGCATCGAGACCAGCTATCTCGACCGGCCCTTCATCATGCGCGAACTCTACCGTGCGGGGACGACGCTGCATCCCGACCGGCGCCTCAAGCGGATCACCCGCAACGGCAACCGGCTCGATGCGACCTTCATCAACGAATACACCGAGGTCGAGGAGACGATGGCCTGCGACCGCATGGTGATCGAGCGCGGCACGATCCCGATGGACGAGCTCTATCACGAGATGCGCGCGGGAGCTGTCAATGACGGCGTCACCGATCTCGACACCTTGGTCGCGGGCGGGCGGCAGTCGCTCTCGCTGAACCCCGAGGGCCGCTACGAACTGCACCGCATCGGCGACGCGATCTCGTCGCGCGACATCCACGCCGCCATGCTGGATGCGATGCGGCTCTGCAAGGACATCTGAGACACGGCATGAAGATCACATCGGCACGCATCTACCTGATCGAGAGCGGCGGCATCCGCCCGGTCATCCTGGAACTCGAGACCGATGAGGGCATCGTCGGCCTCGGCGAAGCCTGCATCGCCTATGGCATCGGCGGCACAGCGTCGGCCGGCATGCTGAAGGACATTATCGAGCGCTACATGATGGGCGGGATCGACCCGTTCCGCATCGAGGCGTTGTGGACGGAGATCTACGATCACGGCTTCTGGGCCAAGGGCGGCGGTCCGATCGTCTATGCGGCGATGAGCGCGATCGAGCAGGCGATGCTCGACATCAAGGCCCGCAGCCTGAACATCCCGGTCTATGAGTTGCTCGGAGGGCGCGTGCACGACAGCCTGCGGACCTACTGCAACGGCTGGTATTTCGGCTGCACGCAGGACAGCCAGTTGCCGGCCGCGGCGGAGAAGGCCGTCGCCGACGGCTATGACGCGCTGAAGTTCTATCCCTTCGTCACGATCATGCCCGAGGGGCGGCTGCGCCACCCCTCCTTCCGTGCCGCCAGCGATCGCAGCGTCGTCAAGCGCGCCGTCGCGACGGTGGGCGACATCCGTCGCGCCGTCGGCCCCGATGTCGAGATCATGCTCGACCTCTCGGCCGGGCTGACGCCGGACGACACGATCCGCTTCTGTCGCGCGGTCGAGGACTTCGACATCACCTATGTCGAGGAGCCGGCCGTGCCCGGCGATATCGGCGCGCTGGTGAAGATCGCCAAGGGCATCTCGCAGCGCATTGCCGTGGGTGAGCGCGTCTATTCGCGCTACGGCTTCCGCGACATCCTCGAAAGCCGGGCCGTCGACATCCTGCAGCCGGACATCGGCAACACCGGCGGCCTGCTGGAAGCCCGCAAGATCGCGGCGATGGCCGAGGCCTACAGCATGAAGGTCCAGCCCCATATCTGCGCCAGCGCGGTCTCGACGGCGGTTGGCATGCATTTTTCCGCCTCGATCCCGAATTTCTACATCCAGGAGCACTTCCCCTACTGGGCGCGCATTCCCGGCCATGTCGAGGTCCTGGAAAACCCGATCGAGGCGTCGGTGACCGGCGGCGTGATTCCCGTCAGCAATGCTGCGGGCTTCGGCGTCGAGTTGCGCCGCAAGGCGCTCGGCAACTCGATCTACGCTGAGTTCGCGCTGGCGTGACGGCCGGCGACCGAGACGGCATCCTCGCGACAAGAAATGGAAACAGAATGTTCATCGCTTTGAAAATAAAGGCAAACTCCGTCTATCATGGCTATGATGAAGAGGGAAAGCTGATCGTCGAGCCCGTCGGCTCGACGGGCTTCGTCGAGAAGCTCATCAAGATCGACCGAATCCTGTCCTTCACGCAGGACTATATCTTCATCGAGTGCCCGCACGACACGGTGCAGACCTGGGAATACGAAGGCTCGCTCGCCGACATCAAGGGCAAGCTGACTTCGATCGGCGCCCTAGTCTGAACGTCCAACCCCCGACTGCTCGGGCATGGGCATTCGAAGAGAGGTCGGGATCGTGACTTCTCTTCGAACCGCAACATGCCATGGGCGGTCGCGGTCGCCGCCGGCGACCGCCAGGCCTTAGTTCGCCGCGCGCGCCGCCTCGATCCAGCCGTCGAATAGCGGCTTGTTCGATGCGATCCACTCATCGGCCATGCGGGTCACCGCGCTCGTGCTCGCGCCGCCCTTGTTGATGTTGAATTCCCAGGCCGACCAGGTTGCGAGCGGGAACTTGATCTGTGCAATCAGGACCTTCACCGAGGGGTTGGCCGCGACGAACTGGCTGTTGGCAACGCTCGCCCAGTTCCAGGACGACATCGCCATCCGGCACGGATCGGCGCCGCCGGCGCAGCCCTTGACGCCGCTGACCAGCGCCGAGCCCTTGTTGGGCACCGAGGGCGGCAGCGCGTCGGCTGGCGTCGGCAGCCAGACGACGTCCTCGCTGGGGATCAGCGCGTTCCCGACCCAGGACGGATTCCAGGCGTAGAAGAAGGCCGGCTCGCCACGCTTCACCCGCGCCACGGCCTCGACCATCAGCGCTTCATACTTGCCGCGCACGGAGCGCACGGTGTCCTTCAGGCCGAACTTGTCGAGCTGGAAGTCGACCACGTCGCCACAGCTCCAGCCCGGATCGCAATTGATCAGGTCGGCCTTGCCGTCCTTGCCGAAGAGCCCGGCGATCTTGGGGTCCTTCATCTGCTCCAGCGTGGTGATTCCGTGGGCAGTGGCCGTCTTCTTGTCGATCAGATAGCCGTTGATGCCGCCGCCGACGATCATGCCGGCGCTGACGATCTCCGCCTGCTTCTCGATGGTGCGGAAGGCCGGCTCGCGCTGTGGCATGTTGACGTCGGTGGCGAGATCGAGATCGCCTTGGCCGGCGGCCTGGAAGAACAGCGTGGTGTTGAGCGTGGTCAGCTTCACGTCATAGCCCAGCGCCTTCATCCCCCTGATGATGATCTGCGCGGTGACATAGTTGGCGCCGAGGCTGTCGCTTTGGGCATAGCGAACAGTCTTGCCCTTGCCGGGCATCTCCTGCGCGGATGCGCCATGGCCTGCCAGAACCGTGATCGCGGCCGCCGCCGCGATGCTCAGGAATGATCGTCTGGTCATTGTTATCCCCTGGTTGCCGATGATTCGGTCGTTGTGGTGTCCCCTCGCTGCTCCGCACGATCTCGCCGGGCGAGATCGTGCGGAGCAGGATTTCGTTGCCTCGTCAGACCGGCTGCTTGGCCGCAGCCGGCAGGTTTTCGTCGAAGCCGTTTCCAGTCGGACGGCCGCGCAGCAGGCGCAGGACGGCCTGGGCGATGGTGCTTTCGCCCTTTCGCCGGGGCTCGGCCATTTTCTGGGTGATCCGGTCGAGCATCATCGCCAGCAGCACGATGGCGATGCCGCCCACGGCCGCGCGGCCGACATCGAGCCGGCCCAGGCCCTGAAGCACCACGAGGCCCAGCCCCTCCGCCCCGATCATCGCGACGACCACCGACATCACCATCGCGGTCAGGACGGTCTGGTTCAGGCCGCCCAGAATGGTGGGTATCGCGAGTGGCAGCTGGATTTCCCAGAGCAGCTGACGGCGATCGGCGCCGAAGGCCAGGCCGGCCTCCACGATCTCGTGTTCGACCATGCGGATGCCGAGATTGGTGAACCGGATCAGCGGTGGCGCGGCCGCCGTAACGACTGCGACCTCGCCTGGAACGGTGCCGACGCCAAACAGCATCACGACCGGCACGAGATACACGAAGGTCGGCGTCGTCTGCATGATGTCGAGGATCGGCCGAATGATGCTCCAGACGCGGTCGCTGCGCGCGCACCAGATCCCGACGGGCACCCCGATCAGCGTACAGAAGAGGATCGCGGTGGCGATCAGCGAAAGGGTCGTCATAGCCTCGCTCCAGACGCCGAGCATGGCGATGACGATGAGAGAGATCGCGCTGAACGCCGCGACCCCGAGGCTCGCCAGGCGCCAGGCGAGCAGGAAGGTCAGGACCACCATCACCGGGAACGGCGTGGCGTGCAGGATGCGGTCGTTGAAGCCGAGCAGGTTCTCGACCGGCCACTTGATCGCGAGGAACAGGGGCCGCAGGTTCAGGGCGACCCAGCGGACACCCTCCTGGATCCACTGGTCGATCGGGAAGACGGCAAGCGAATCCGCGTCAATCATGGCGCGCTCCTGTGACGCTGGCTGGCGAATGGGCGATGCGGGCGAGCATCTGCGCGACGCCGAGGACTCCGACGAGCTTGCCGCCCTCGTCGATGACGCCGATCGGCAGGTCGGGGCGGTAATGGCGCGCGACATCGACGAGCTTGGTCTCGCCGGACACGCAGATGGGTTCGGCATCATGGGCCGGGACCTGCCCGGTCTGTCGGGCCTGCCCGATCTGGGCGTCGCTGACGCTGCCCATGACGCGTTCCTGCCCGTCCAGCAGGAAGCCGGGTCCGCCGGTGGCCTCGCCGACGATGGTCGTGTCCGCGCCGCGCCAGAGCATGGCGGGCGCGCTCATCACCGAGCGGGCATCGAACAGCCGCGCCCGGTCGACCTCGCGCGTGAAGGCGGCGACATAGTCGCTGCCGGGGTCGAGCACGATCGATTGCGGCGTACCTTCGCGCACCAGCCGACCCTCGGACATGATGGCGATCCGGGTGCCGAGCTTGAGCGCTTCCTGGAAGTCGTGCGTGATGAACAGGACGGTCTTGTTGAGGGTGCTCTGCAGCCTCAGGAGTTCGTCCTGCATCTCCGTGCGGATCAGCGGATCGAGCGCGCTGAAGGCCTCGTCCATGATCAGAATGTCGGCGTCGGTCGCCAGCGCGCGCGCCAGCCCGACACGCTGGCGCATGCCGCCGCTGAGCTGGTCCGGGCGGTGATAGGCCCAGCGCGCGAGGCCGACGACGCTCAGCACCTCCTCGGCCCGGCGCCGGCGCTCGGACGGGGAAACGCCGCGCAATTTCAGGCCGAACTCGACATTCTCGATGACCCGCTTGTTGGGCAGCAGCGCGAAATGCTGGAACACCATCGAGATGCGGGTCCGCCGCACATGCCGCAGCGCGGCCTCGTCCAGCGGGACGATGTCCGCGCCATCGAGCAGGATGCGTCCGGCGCTGGGCTCGTTGAGCCGGTTGATGCAGCGCGCCAGCGTCGATTTTCCGGAGCCGGAAAGCCCCATGATCATGTACATTGCGCCTGACGGCACGTTCAGCGAGACGTCGTTCAGGCCGACGACCTGGCCGAGCTTGTCGAAGACCTGGTCCTTGTCGCCGCCCGAGGCCAGGATCTGCAGCGCACGAGCCGGGTCCTTGCCGAAAACCTTGTAGAGGTTCTCGATCTTCAGGCGTTCGGACATGAAGCAGTCCTCCTTCTCATTTTGCGTTTCGCTGCGACGGGCCGTCAGCGCAGCGGCGAAAAATCGGTCGGCAGCAGGATGCGATTCTCGGCCTGCTCGATGTTCTCCGCCAGTTTCGGCAGGAAAACCTGCCAGCGCGGATCTTCCGCCAGTTGCTGGCGCCGCGTCGTCCGGTCCTGCAAATCCTCATAGGCCCAGATATGGGTCACTTGGCTCAGCATGCCGATCTCGGTCGTGAAATAGCCGATGAGCCTGCCGAGGATCGGCTGCTGGATCGCCAGGCCTTCCTCTCGCACGAGCTGGAGATAGCGCGACATCCGCCCGTTACGAATCTTGTAGATGCGCTCTTCGACGATCATGGCTGGGGTCCCGCTGCTTCATCGGTGAGGAAATCGCGCATCAGCGCCGCGACCTGCGCGGGGGCTTCGTTCAGGAGCGAGTGGCGCAGGCCGGGCAGGATGTGCAGCCTCGAGCCGGTGATCCGCTCATGCATGTAGAGCGCCATGCGCGGGTTCGAGCCCTGGTCGTCCTCGCCGGTCGCGATCAGGGTCGGCTTGCGGATCTGGTCGATCAGCCCGCCGAAATCGGTCTCTGCCAGCACGCGATAGGCCGCTGCGTAGCAATCGGGATCATTCTCGGCATTGCGCTGCCGAAGCTGCGCGATCAGCGCGGGGTTGCGCGCCTGGAAGTCCTCGGTCAGCCAGCGCGACAGCGAGGCGTCATAGTGCGAGCCACGGTCGCCGGCCTGGAGCGCCGCCAGCCGGGACAGCACGCGCTCGCGCTCCTCGGGCAGGCGCCCGGAGACGGTCGACAGCAGCACCAGGCGGCGGACGCACTCCGGGTGGGCCAGCGCAATGCGCTGGGCGATCAGGCCGCCGAGCGAAAAGCCGGCGAGGTCGAACTGTCCGAAGCCGGCGTGATCGGCCAGGGCCAGGGCATCGCCGACGAAATCATCGATCTCGTAGCGCCCCTTCACCCGCGACGAGTGACCATGGCCACGCAGGTCGAAGGTCAGGATCCTGAAATCGTCGGAGAGACCCGCGATCACGCCGTCCCAGGCCTCCCGGTAGGAACCGACGCCGTGGATGCAGACGAGCGGGCGGGGTCCGCTGCCCTCGATCCTGTAGTTCAGCGCTGCGCCGCCGCGCTCGAACAGGCCGGCTTGCGAGGCGACGCTGTCTTGTGTCGCGAGCGCCATGCTTCAGCGCCCCACTGCGGCGAGGCGCGGCTGGGCGACGCTGCCACGCTCGCGCGCGGCGAAATGCGGCATCACCTCGTCGATGAATAGCCGGAGCGTCTTGACCTGCATCGCGAAGGGCAGGTTGAAGGACAGGCCGAGCGTGAACTGGTCGACGCCGGCATCCTCATAGACCTGCAGCTTCTCGATCACCTGCTCGGGCGTACCGAACATCAGATTGTCGCGCATCGCCGCAGGGTCGTAATTGGCGCGGTTGGCCACAGCCTCGAAGGGCACGGCCTCGGGAAAGCCGTTGGTGACGGTGCCGATGTTCTGCATCAGGTTCTCGAAATAGCGCCCGTAATCGACGCTGTGGCGCACGGGCGCCTCCCAGTCTTCCTTGCGGTCGTACAGGCAGCTCCGGCGCTGCATCATCAGGCGGGGACGGGGCCGCTCGGGGTGATCGGCCACCGCCTTGCGGAACTTCTCGCCGAGCACGGCCACCTCGGCCGGCGGCGAGGAGAGGGGGGTGGACAGGATGTTCGCCCCGACGCCGACAGCCCAGTCGAACGTGCCCGGATCGCGCGCCGCGACCCAGATGGCGGGGTGGGGCTGCTGCAGCGGCTTGGGCACCGAGGTCGTCAGCGGGAACTGCCAGTATTCGCCGTCATGAGCATAGTCGCCGGCCCAGAGCTTCTGCACGGCCGGCACGATCTCCTTCATGTAGGCGACGCCCAGCTGCTGGGGCATGCCACCGGCCATGCGGTCGAATTCATACTGGTAGGCGCCGCGCGCGATGCCGAACTCGAGCCGCCCACCCGTCAGATGGTCGCAGAGCGCGGCCTCGCCGGCGAGCCGGATCGGCGACCAGTACGGCGCGACCAGCGTGGCCGTGCCCAGCCGGATGCGGTCGGTGTGCTGCGCGAGCCAGGTCAGGACGGTGAACGGGTTGGGCGAGATCGTGCACTCGATGGTGTGGTGCTCGGCGGTCCACAAAGTCTCGAAGCCGCCCTCGTCGGCGAGGCGCGCCAGGGCGAGCATGTTGGCCATCGCGTCGCTCATCGTTTCCTGCGGCGAGAATCGCTCCATGCTGATCGCGACGGCAAATTTCATGACGGTCTCCGGTTCCGGTTTCTTCTCTGTGGCGATCAGCGCAGACGGATCACGAACGGGTCCTGCATGGCGCCCGAGTAGTCGATGACGACGTTCTTGAGCTTCGAGAATTCGCGCATCACCTCGAACCCGCCGCGGCGGCCATAGCCACTCTTCTTGGTGCCGCCATTGGCGGACATGTAGGCGGCCGAACGGTAGGTGTTGATCCAGACGGTGCCGGCTTCGATGTTGCGGGCGAAGCGCATCGCCCGGTCGATGTCTTTCGTCCAGATGCCGGCTGCCAGGCCGTATTCGGTGTCGTTGGCGAGCGCGATCATCTCGGCCTCGCTGTCGAACGGCACGACGCCGACGACGGGCCCGAAGATTTCCTCGCGCATGAAGCGCATCTGGTTGCTGGCCTGCGTCATCACCGTCGGCTCGTGGTACCAGCCGCGTGCCAGCGCGCTGTCCTGCGGCCTGCGCCCGCCGACCGCGATCGCCGCGCCTTCCCGCACGCCCGACGCGACGTAATCCTCGACCTTGGCGAGCTGCGCCGACAGCGCCAGCGGCCCGATATCGGTGTCGTCGGCCTGCGGATGGCCGACCTTGATGCGCCGCGTGCGCTCGACCAGCGCCTCGATGAAGCGGGGATAGATCGCGGCCTCGACGAAGCAGCGCGAACCGGCGACGCAGGTCTGGCCGGCGGCGGCGAAGACGCCGGAGACGACGCCGTTGACGGCCTTCTCGACATCGACGTCGGCGAAGACGACGTGGGGCGACTTGCCGCCGAGCTCCATCTGGCAGGGCACGAGATTGGCGGCCGCTTTGGCGGCGATCCGCCGGCCGGTCTCGGTGCTGCCCGTGAAGACGTATTTGGCGACGCCGGGATGCCGCGTCAGGGCCTCGCCGGTGGTGGCGCCGTCACCTGTGACGACATTGACGACGCCGGGCGGAATGCCGGCCTCGATCACCAGCTCGGCCAGCGCCAGCGTCGAGGCGCTGGCATGTTCTGAGGGCTTGACCACGATCGTGTTGCCGATCGCCAGGCACGGCGCGAGCGTGCCCGTCAGCATCATCAGCGGCGAGTTCCACGGGATGATCATGGCGACCACGCCGATCGGCTCGCGCAGGTTGAAGTTCAGCGTGTCGAGCTTGTTGACCGGAATCGTGTCGCCCTGGAGCTTGTCGGCCATTCCGGCGAAATAGAGATAGGAGTCCGGGATGGCCCGCATCTGGGCCCGCATCTCCTTGAGCAGCTTGCCGTTGTCGCGGCACTCGATCATCGCGAGCTCGTCGGCATGGGCCAGGACGAGATCGGCCAGCCGCCGGACGAGCTTGCCGCGATCGGTCTGCGTCAGGCGACGCCAGGCGGGATTGACGAGAGCCGCGCGCGCCGAGGCGACGGCGGCATCGACATCGGCGGCATCGGCCTGCGCGAATTCGTACCAGGGCTCGGCGGTCGTCGGATCATAGCTCGGCACATAGACGCCGCTCCGGGGCGCGATGAAGCGTCCGTCGATGAACAGGTCCTGGCGCGACCCCTGCAAGCTTTCAACACTGGTCTTCATGGTCAGCCGAAAGCCTTCCTAGAGTTGCGGGACCTGGGCCCAGGGCTGGGCTTCGTCGACCATGGCCAGCCGTCCGCCGTCGCTGGACGCCACGAAGATTCCGAAGCGCCGGTTCGCGCTTTCGCGGACATAGCGCTTCAGCACGGTACGGATTTCCCTCACGGGGATGTCGTCGAAGGGGAGGTCTTCGAGGGGGTAGAAGCGAAAGCCCTCGGGCAGCGCCAGGCCCCCTGCATCCTGCGCCAGCCGTGCGCGGTAAATCAGGTAGCCGGGATCGCCATCGGAGACGTCGAACACAGAATAGAGGAACGTGTCGTCGGGCACGAGCGCGACGGACCCCGCGCCCGCCAACTCCAGCTTGCCGTCGACGATGCGGCGTGGCGTGCTCGGCAGGGTCCAGCCGCCGCGTCCGTCGGCGCTGAGCAGGAGATTGCCCTCGGCCTCGATCAGGTAGCCGTTGATCATGCCGGAAGAGGCGAGCCAGTCCGGCGGCAGCGGGTCCTTCACGGCGGCATAGCGCCCGCGGCAGAAGCCGAGCGGGGCGGACGGGCTGGTGCCGAAGGCCTGGACCTCGCCGAGCAGGATGATGTGATCGCCGGCGTCGATCCGGTTGTGAACCGTGCAGTCAAACCAGGTCATGCACGCGCTCAGGACCGGCGCGCCGGTATGGATCCGGTCATGGCTGACGGTGGCGAACTTGTCGGCGGACTTCGAGGCGAACAGGTTGGAGAGTTCCGTCTGGCCGGCGTCGAGCAGGTTGACCGCAAAGGAGTCTGCGCGGTTGAAGGCCTCGAAGCTTGATGCGCCCTTGCCGACGCAGACCAGCAGCAGCGGCGGGTCAAGCGAGACGGAGGAAAAGGAATTGGCGGTCATCCCGCGCGGACGGCCTTCGGCGTCATGGGTGGTGATGATCGTGACGCCGGTCAGGAACGTCCCGAAGGCGCGTCGCAAGGCGATCGGATCGACAGGGACGCTCTGAGGAATGGCTGGTGCGAGCATGGGCTCTTCCCGCGGTGAATGACCACGAGATCGAGGCTAAGGCAGGAAGGCCGGGCGCTTCTTCCTATGAAACGGAGGATGAAATGACAGAAGAATCCACAAGATGGAGAGCCTCAGGCCGGCCGGGCGGGGCCGTTCTCGATCAGGCCATGCAGTTGTAGCGCGAGCTCGATCGCGAAGCGCCGCTCGGGAGTGTCGAGTTCGATGGCGAACAGCTCGGTGATCCGCTGCAGCCTGTAGCGCAGCGTCGTGACATGCAGCTCCAGCGCATCGGCGCAAGCTTGGCTGCGGCAACCGGACCTCACATAGGCGGCCAGGGTTTCGAGATAGGGCGTGCCATTGGCCCGGTCGTGAACGGCGATCGCGCCGATCGAGCCCTCGACGAAGCTGCGGACCTCTCCGGCATCGGCGGCGCCGATCAGCATCGGCAGCGGTCCGAAATCCGGTGCGGACAGGGCGACCGAGCGGCCGAAGGCGCGCGCAATCCGGATCATGCGCCAGCACCGCTCCCATTCGACCGGATAATCCTCCAGGCCGGCGCAGGCGCCGCCGATGACGACGATCGGCTCGCGATCGAAGACATGCCGCAGGGTTTCGGCGATGCGCCGTGCGATCCGCGCGATGCGGGCCTGTTCGGCGGCGGTGTCGCGCGCAAACAGGCAGACCAGGCCGCTGCCGACCGCGACGACATGGCCCGGCACGGCCTGCTGCCGCAGCAGGCGCAGGACCGCGTGATGGCACTCGCTCGAGACATCCCGCGAGCGCTCGGCCATGTCGGGAAAATCGACCACCACCATGCCGGTTGCGCTCGACAGCTGCAGGCCCAGCCGCCGGGCCCGGTGCAGCACGTCCTGGGTGTCGCGCCAGCGCCGCTCGACGATCTCGAAGAAAAGCTCCGTCAGCGTTCGGGTCTCGAAGCGGAAGCGGATGACGCTGCGCATCATCTGCACGCTCAGGGCGAATTTTGCGCTCTCCAGCAGGAGCTTGTGCAGATCGCTGCCGCCAGCCTCCCCGAAGATCATCAGCGCTCCGACGGCTTCGCCGTCGACCGTCAGGGTCTCGATTCGGCTTTGCAGTTGCAGGCGACGCCCGCCATCCTCCAGCCGCGTGACCTGCGCCGAACGGAGATCGCGCGCAACCGCTCCACGGGCGGCCGCGATGATCTGGTCGGCGAGCGCGCCGCCTGCCGCCTGCTTCCAGGCCGCGTCGTCATAATCGCCGGGGCTCGGAGACAGGGTGGCGAGCACCGCGTTGGCGGAAAAATCCACGATCAGGACGGGTTGGCCGAGCAGGTCTCCGAGCATTGCCGCCAGTGCGTCGCTCGATCCGCCCGAAAGCACCTCGTGCAGCAGCATGCCTTGCGCGACCAGGGCCCGGCGCAACTCCTCCGCGGCAACCTGCTGCGCCCGGTGGCGGTGCTCGCGCTCGACCGCGATGGCGCCGAGATGCACGATGACGTTCATGAAGGCGAGGTCGTCCTCGGTGACCTCCCTGACCACCTGCGAGATCAGGCTCAGCACCATCGGCCGGCCCTGGGCGTCGATGCTGGTCATAGGCAGCACCAGCACCGAGCGGTAGTCGCGCTCGAAAGCCTCGCGTCGATAGCCGGGAAACGCGGCGGCCTCGCGCGCGTCCTTGATGTAGACTGCCTCACTTCGCTGCAGGGCGACTAGCGCGGGGCTCGTCGCCAACTCCCAGCGGTCCTCCAGCGGGCGCAGCAGCAGGCTCGGATTGTGGCGGGAGACGACCTCGGCGTAGCCATGGGCGACATCGACCGCCATGATCGAGCCCATGCTCCAGTTGCCGTGCTCGCAGGCGCTGCGGGTGAGATCATGCAGGATGCGCGCGAGATCGCTGCCGGAGTTGATCTGGCTCGCCGCCTCGCGCAGCGACGACATTTGCGACTTCTGATCCGGCATTCCGAAGGCCTCCGCGCATGGCGCCGCATTTTACAATGCATCGCAGCGGGATCGCGAGATTTCTTCCATCGAAGCGGAGGAAGACCGCGAAGCCGTCTCGCCGCTAACTTCGGTTATTCCCCAGGTGAGCCCGGATGGGCCAAGGCAGATCGAGAGCGCAGATGAATACCGGGCTTCGGAAGATCGCGACCTTCGTCGAGGAAACCATGATCGAAGGCGGCAAGGCCGCCGAGCGCCCGATCACGATGGTCGTCGTCGCCGCCGTCCTGCGCAACCCTTGGGCCGGGCAGGGCTTCGTCGAAAATCTTCGGCCGGAAATCCTGCGCCTGGCCGCGCCGCTCGGCGTCGAGATGACGAGAAGGCTCGTCGCCGTCATGCCGCCCGAGCGGATCGAGGCCTATGGCAAGGCGGCGGCCGTCGGCGTCAACGGCGAGATCGAACACGGGTCGGCGCTGATCCATACGCTGCGCTTCGGCAACATGTATCGTGAGGCGGCCAAGGGAACGGCCTTCCTGAGCTTCACCAACACGCGCGTCGGCCCTGGCGCGCTCCTGTCCGTGCCGATGATCCACAAGAGCGAAACCGGCAAGCGCTCGCATTTCATCACGGCCAATTTCCAGATCGCGGACGCGCCGGGGCCCGACGAGGTCCTGGTCGCGATCGGCGCCTCCGATGGCGGCAGGGCCCATCCCCGTATCGCCGATCGGTTCCAGGACATGGCTGAAATGGAACAGGAAGCCGCGCAGCGGGCAGGGGCATAGTCCGGGGCGGCGCGACCGGCGAGTGGGCCCAGGGTTCGGCTGTCGTCGGCATCTCCACAGGAGGGACGACGGAGCAGCCCGTTTTCAAGAAACTCAGTGGGCGTTGAGCGCGAGGTCGATCGCGTCCGACATGGTGAGAGTCCGTCCCGAAACTCATGAAGCTCGCGGACGAGGCCCCGCCCGTCGGTATCGACGAGGGCGTGGCGCTTGCGACCCATGATCTTCTTGCCGGCGTCGTAGCCGCGCGAACCGCCGGCTTCGTTGGTCTTCACGCTCTGGCTGTCGATGATGCCGGCGCTCGGCGAGGCCGACCGACCGCTACGTTCGCGATCGATCATCAGCAGCGCATGATTCAGCGCCTCAAACACGCCGCCGTCCCGCCAGGCCGCAAACCAGCGATAGACCGTGCTCTTGGGTGGAAGGTCGCTCGGCAGAAGCCGCCAGGCGACGCCTCCGCGCATGACGTAGAAGATCGCGTTGACGATCTCTCGCAGAGGCCAGGAGCGCGGCCTGCCAGTCCGCTTCGGCGCCGGCAGCAACGGCGCAACCAGCCGCCACTCCGCATCCGTCAAATCCGTTTCGTATCGAAGTCCCGCGCGACTATGCTGCCGGCGAGTGGCTGGGGTCCACATCGCTCGCTCCAAGATGACCTGAACAACCCCTTGGAATCACGAACGCCCCAGCTGCTCAACCCTTTCGGGACGGGCTCTCAGGACTCAGCGGCGGTGCCTGCGGCTCCCGCACCTTGTAGAAACTCCCAGAGCTCTAGAGCGCTGCCAGACGCCGGAGCAATTCAAAGCGTGGTCGCAGAACCCCGGCCATGAGAACGTGCTGACGACCTTCACCTCTTACGGGCAAGTCGATCGGCTGCGTCAGCGCGATATCATCCTGGGGCTTGGACAGGTGGGTTAAGTGGGGCCCGGGCATTTGATGAGCGCCAACGCCTCGCTGCCCGGCTCCGGACGGGGTGCGCCAATACCAGACCTCGAGGCACTGCCAGAGAGCGGACCTGACAATCAGCGATAAACCAAGTCCCGCAGCGCCAGCGAGATCCACGGCAGGTAAGTGATCAGCATCAGACAGGCCAAGACCACTCCAATGAAGGGAAGCAGAGATTTCGTCATGCGATCGAGCGATATTCGCGCGACCGCGCAAGCGGCAAAGAGATTGACGCCGAAGGGTGGCGTGATCATGCCGAGCGCGAGATTGACGACCATCACCATGCCGAAATGCACCGGATCGATGCCGAAGCTGATCGCGACCGGCGCCAGGATCGGGGCCAGCACGATGATCGCGGCCGAGGTCTCGATGAACATGCCGATAACAAACAGGAACAGGTTGACCGCAAGCAGGAACGTCCAGCCGCTGTCGAAGCTCGCGATGATGTAGGCGCCGATCTGAGCCGGGATGCCAGCGCGCGTCAGAAGGAAGCTGAACAGCCCCGCCATCGCGATGATCAGCATGATGACCGAGGACGAAACCACGGATTTGCGCAGGATCGCGAGCACGCCTGCGAGATCGAGTTCCCGATAGACGAAGCAGCTGACGATCAGCGCATAGAAGACGGCGACGATCGATGCCTCCGTCGGGGTGAAGACCCCACCATAGATGCCGCCAAGGATGATCACCGGCATCATCAAGGCGAGCGCGGCCGCGCGCGTCGCCGGCAGCACGGCGAGCCGGCCCTCCCGGTCGGTCTTGCCATAGCCCCTGATACGGCACCAGACCCAGACCGACAGCATCAGCGCGCCCGCGATCAGGATGCCCGGGCCGAAGCCGGCCACGAACAACTCGCCGATCGAGACCTCCGCCGCCACGCCATAGAGAATCATCGGGATCGAGGGCGGGATGATCACGCCGAGTTCGGCCGCGCTCGCCTGCAGGGAGGCCGCGAACGAGACCGGATAGCCGTGCTTCACCATCGCCGGGATCAGGATGGCGCCGATGGCGAAGGTGGTCGCGACGCTGGAGCCCGAGACCGCCGCGAAGATCATGCAGGTCAGGATGCAGGTGCAGGCGAGACCGCCCTGCACCCCGCCGACCAGGCTCTTGGCGAAATCGACCAGCCGGCGCGAGATGCCGCCCTCGCCCATCAGGTTGCCGGCGAGGATGAAGAACGGCACCGCCGCCAACGGAAACTTGTCCAGTGCAGAGAAGGCCTGCTGCGCCACCAGCACGAGCGGCAGCGGCGTGTAGAGCGTCATCCCCGCCACCGCCGACAACCCGACCGCGACCGCCACCGGCACCGACAGCAGGAACAGCGTGCACATCGTCACGAGCATGGTCGCGGTCATGACGTCAATTCCTCAGACGGCCGTATCGAGTTCGTTTCGGCGCGGATCGAAAAAATGCGCCACCACGGCGAGCATCGAGAAGGCCGCGCCGGCCGGGATCGCCGCATAGGCGTAGCTGATCGGGATTTCGAGCCCCGCCAGGTTCTGGAAGCGTACCCGCTCGACGAGATCCCAGCCGAACCAGAACAGGATCGCGAGCAGGGACAATGTCGCCAGCGCGATCGCCGCCTCGAGCAGGCGGCGCTGCCGCCCTCCGACCCACCGATAGAGCAGGTCGACCGAGACCAGCGAGCCGGCCCTCACCGCCGCCGCCAGCCCGAGATAGGCCATCCAGATCAGCAGCACCCGGATCAGCGGCTCGGACCAGGTGGACGGCTCCTGGAAGACGAAGCGCGTCACCACCTGGAACAGGCCGCTGCAGGCCGCCACCATCAGCATCACGCAGGCGGCGCTCAGCGCCACCTCCGTCGACAGGCGTTCGGCCCGCAGCAGCAGCGCCACGGCCGGGTTGGGCCGGGCGCTCACTTCTGATCCCGGATCCGGGCGATCGTCGCCTCGCCGAAGCGCTTGCCGAGATCGGCGAACGTTGCCTTCAGCAGATCCTGGAACTTGGCCGTATCGACCTTCTCCACGACCTGGAGCCCCTGCTGGCGCAGCGCATCGACGCCGGTCTTCTCGACCTTGGCGACCTCGTCGCGGCAGATCACCATGGCGCGCTGCGCCGCTTCCAGGAACAGCTTCCTGTCCTCGGCCGAGAGCGCGTCGAAGGCGCGCGGCGCGATCACCAGCGCGACCGGCGTGAAGGCGTGGTTGGTCAGCGTCAGGTATTTCTGCACCTGCCCGAACTTGTTGTTCAGGATGGCGCCGATCGGGTTTTCCTGCCCGTCGACCACGCCCTGCTGCAGCGCGGTGAAGACTTCGGGGATCGCCATCGGCGTCGGCAGGGCGCCGAGCGCGCGCCAGACCTGAAGGTGGATCTGGTTCTCCTGCGTGCGGATCTTCAGCCCCTTGACGTCTTCGGGGCCGGACACCGGGCGACGGCTGTTGGTCAGCTGGCGGAAGCCGATGCCGCCCAGCCCCAGCCCCTGAAAGCCCTTGGCCTTGAACTTCGTCAGCATCTCCTGGCCGACCGGGCCGTCGAGAACCGCCTGCGCATGCTCAAAATCACGGAACAGGAACGGAATGTCGAAGACCTGCACCTCGGGAACAAAGTTCGCAAAGACCGAGGTCGACGCCACGGTGAGGTCGACGGTGCCGAGCTGCAGCCCTTCGATCACCTCGCGGTCGCCGCCGAGCGCCCCGCCGGGATGAAGCCGGATTTCGATCCGGCCATTGGTCTTCGCCTTGATCTCGTCCGCGAAGGCCGTGACCGCGATGCCTTCGGGCGCCGTCTGGCGCCCGACGAAGCCGAGATTGAGCACCTTGGCCTGCTGGGCCGAGGCAGTGGCGATGCCCGAGAAACAGGCCGCGCCTATCAGCGCGGCACGAATGAGGGAGGTCAGGCGCATGGTCGTCTCCTCGTGATGGTGGCCGCCGGTTGGCTCCGGCGCGTCCGCTAGTGAAGGGTCCAGTGGTTGATGATGAACGGCGCGAGACGTTCCGGCGTCAGGTCGAGGCCAAGGCCCGGCCCGTCGGGAACGGCGACGCAGCCCTGGCCGTCGAGCGGATGGCTGGCGAAGGCCGTGCGAAGCGGGTTCTCGGAGGGATCATATTCGAGCAGCGGCCAGCGCAGGCTCCCGCGCCGCTCTGGCAGGCAGGCGGCGAAATGCAGCGAGGCCTGGAAGTTGACGACCGAGCCCCAGACATGGGGCACGAGCGCGACGTCGAAGGCCTCGCACAGCGCCGAAATCCGCATCGCCTCGCTCAATCCGCCGCAGAGCGCCAGATCGGGCTGGATGAAGTCGAACACGCCCGCAGCCAGATAGTCGCGGAAGGCCCGCAGGCCGAACAATGCCTCGCCGCCCGCCAGCGGAATCGGCGAGCGCGCCGCAAGCCTCCGGTATCCCGGCAGGTCGTCATGCGCGATCGGCTCCTCGAGCCAGGTCGGGCCCACCTCCGCCAGTCGCTTGGCGATCGCGCTGGCACCCTCGACAGAAAAGCCCTCGTTGAGGTCGATCATCAGCGGCATGGCGTCGCCGATCTGGCCGCGGACCAGCCGCGCCATGGCGCCGTCGCGCGCCGGGCTGGTGCCCATGCGCAGCTTGATCGCCCGGAAACCGGTCTCGAGATAGCCGGCAATGTCGCGCTCGAAGTCGCGGTAGGGATCGTCGCCGGGCTTCAGGAAGGGACCGGAGACATAGGCCGGAAGGGTCTCGCGCAGCCTGCCGCCCAGCAGCGCGTGCACGGGCCGTTCCGCGATCTGGCCCGCCAGGTCCCACAGTCCGATATCGAGACCGCTCATCGCCATGGTCGAGATGCCGCGCCGGTCGTAGCCGAGCCGGGCGGCCATCGCCTGCCACGCCGCGCGCGGCGTCGTCGCGTCGCGGCCGAGCAGCGCGGGTCCGAAGCTCTCGCGGATCAGAACGGCGGTCGCCGCCGGATAGGCCCAGGTCTCGCCCCAACCCGCATGGCCGCTGTCGCTGGTGATGCGCAGCAGCAGCGCGGCGCGGCTGTCGAACATCACCCGCGAATTGCCGACCGGCTCGCTCATGCGCGCCGACAGCTCGAAGCCGTCAATCCGGGTGATTCTGGGAGGCGTGGACAGCATCGGCGGCGGCTCGCGACAGGGTCCGCCTCCTAAGCATCTTTGCGAACGCTAATCTAATTGGTTTATCTAAGAGCGGATTGATCAGGATTTCCAAATAGAGAGGGTGCCAGCGACCATGCGGTTCACCATCGCCCAGCTCGAAGCCTTCTTCTGGACCGCGCGCCTCGGCGCGCTCAGCAAGGCGGCGAGCCATCTCCATATGTCGCAGCCGACCATCTCGCTCAGGCTGCGCGACCTCGAAAAGGCGCTCGCCATCAAGCTCTTCGAGAAGAGCGGGCGCGGCATCGCGCCCACGGCCGAGGGCCTCGCCCTGTTGCCGCGCGCCGCCGCGCTGCTCGAAGAGGCTGATAGGATTATGATGCAGACCGACCCCGCCGTCGTCACCGGCAGCATCCGCGTCGGCTTCGCGGAAGGTTTCGCCATGACCGCCCTGCCTCGCCTCCTCGAAACGGTGCGGAACGACTACCCGCTGCTCAAGGCGGAGTTCGTCGTCTCGATCAGCTACGAGCTCGAACGCGAGTTGAACGACCGCCGCCTCGACCTAGCGGTGCTGGTCAACCCGACCGGGCGGCATGGCATGCGGCTGGTGCCTCTCGGCGTGCAGGACACGGCCTGGATCGCCTCAGTGGACTGGGGGCTGGGGCCCGGGATCAGGCCGGCCGATCTCTACCGGCTGCCGATCGTCAGCAATCCGCCGCGCTCGGCGATGTTTCGACAGATCAAGGACTGGTTTGCCACCGCCGGCCTCGAGCCGGTGCGGCTCGACCTCTGCAGCAGCGTCGCCGTGATCGGCCACCTCGTCTCCTCGGGCGCGGCGCTCGGCGTGCTGCCCGCCCGGATGATGCAGGCCGACGTGCAGGCCGGACGCGTCCACGTCCTGCGGCCCGACCCCGACCTCAATCACGGCAGGGTCTATGCCAGCTATCCGGAGGGCGGGCTGACGGCGCCGGTCAGCGCGATGCTGAAATCGATCCAGAAGGCGCTCGATGCGATTGACTATCTAAAGGTCGATGCGCCGAATACCGTTGGCCCATCTTCTTATTCAGCTAGCTTGTGAGGTCCTTCGGCATCTGGCGAGAAGCGCCACCTCCTGACATTAGTGCTCTGCCATGAAGCGGACGTTCCACTGCACCGCGGCGCTTTGCGGCTTTGAGTAGGCTCACGGGATTCCCGGTCAATAACGGCGCGGCGGAAGCCGCCACGCCGTTCTGATCAGATATCGGTCTGTTCTGACAAGATCAGAGCGTCGTCGACCTCGATGCCGAGGTAGCGGACAGTGCTTTCCAACTTGGAGTGGCCGAGCAGAAGCTGGCAGGCTCGTGATTTCCGGTGCGCTTGCAGATCAAAGCGACCTTGGTCCGTCTCAGGCTGTGGGTGCCGTATAGAGCGGGATCGAGGCCGATAAGAGAAACCCAGTCATCGAGCAGGCGTCGATATTGGGGGGGTGTGACGTGGTCGCCTTTATGGCTGCGGCTGGGAAACAGCCAGTCAGCGTCGATGGATGGTCGACGCCGAAGCCAAGCAGTCAGCGCTTCGCGCGTCGGATCTGTGAGTTCGAAGGGCGCCGGTCTGCCCGTCTTCTGCTGGATGATTGAGGTCCGCAGTCTTACTGTGTCACCGAGTAGGATATCGCCGATGCGAAGGCGAACCAGGTCGCAGCCGCGCAACTTGCTGTCGATTGCGAGATTGAACATCGCCAGATCGTGCACGCGATGATCATGTTGAAGTCGGGTTCGGATCGCCCAGATGTGACGAGGCTTCAAGGGAGGCTTCGGACCAATCAGTCTTCCAGTATTCCAAGCGGGCCGCTGTGCGATTTTTGTTGCTCAATCGGCATATTGCATCCTCATCAGGAGGCCGCATCCACCCGCATGATATCACTCCCTGATTGGCTGCGTCGTGCCAAATGGCCAACTGATTGGGTGAACGACGCGCCAAAGGCCGACGTTGGCTGTTCGGAATGCGACCTTTCGTGGCCTAAAGTTGAAAAGCGCCGTGACGCATCGCCGTCATTGCGTCGGCGCATCGATCTCATTTACGGGGGCGCGGTCTGACTATAGGGCGCCGGCATCGAAATCGGGCGGGCAAGGCGGGATTGGGCGCTGAGCCGGATCCCCGCATTGGCCGCGCCATAGCCGCTATAGCCATCGCGCTGGACGATCTCGAAGAACATGCCGCCATCGAGCGTGGTCGTATACGCCTGCCAGAAGCAGCCCTCGCCGTCCCGGTCGTAGAGGATGCCGAGGGCTTGCAGCGTGGCGATTGTCTCCGGTTTAAGATCGGATCGGGCCAGGAGATCGTCGTAATAGTTCTCGGGAATTGGCAGCATGGTGACGCCGTTCGCCACGAGCTTCGACACCGTTTCCACGATATCGGCGGTGGCGAACGCGACATGCTGTACGCCGGAGCCGAAGAAATCGGTGATGAACCGCGCCGACATGGTGCGGTGGCTTTGCGATCCATTGAGGATCAGGCGCAGGCCCTGCCCGGACTCGGCATCGAGCCCGCTTTCCACGACCTGGCTCTGGACGACACCGCCAGGATCGATCACGGCTTGGCTTGGCATCTTCGTCGTCGCAAACAGCGACGAATAGAACAGCAGCCAGGTCAGCATCTCTTCATACTGCATGGTCTGGGAAATGTGATCGACCGCGACCAGCCCGGCGTCGTCTCCCGTTTCGCCCGTCGGCTCGAAATCGACCTCTGACCAGGCACCTAGGGCCGAGGTGCGGTCGATAAAATAGACGAGGCTGCCGCCCACGCCACGAACGGCTGGCAGGTCGAGTTCACCGGGACCTGCGGCGCCGGTATGAGGCAAGTCGAGCAGGAGCCTCGCCCGTTCCGTCGCGGCGGCCGCATCGGGGACGCGCAGCGCAATGGCACACACCGCCGCGCCATGGCTGATCTGGTAGCTATGAGCAAAGCCGTCGCTGTCGGCGTTCAGCACGATGCGGATATCGCCTTGGCTCCAGAGATCGACCTCCTTGCTGCGATGGGTGCCGGTCCGGCTGAAGCCGAGCGCTGCAAGCAAGGCGGCAAAGCCCGGTTGCTCAGCCTCCGCGACCGCAAATTCGATGAATTCGACAGCCTCGACTGGCGCGGGTGGCGGCATTGCGATCGCGCCCGGCACTGGCCGGCCCAGCGCCCTGGCTGTCTCGTCCAGAAGCCAGATCAGCGAGCGATGGCCGTCCAGCGCCACCGATCGCGCCGACCCGGCGCGGAAGCGGTCGTTGAAGATTTCAAGCGACAGCACGCCCTCATATCCGGTCGCGACCAGGTCGCGCATGAAGCCGGCGATGTCGAGTTCGCCCTGTCCGGGCAGGCAGCGCCAATGGCGGCTCCAGGACAGATGGTCCATCTGCAGCCGCGGCGCATCGGCCATCTGCACCATGACGATGCGGTCGCGCGGGATGGTGCCGATCGTGGCGGTTTCGAGCCCGCGGGACAGGATATGGAAGCTGTCGAGGATGATGCCGACATTGTCCTGCCCGGCTCGGCGGACGATTTCCCAGGAATCGCGATAATCATGCACGTGCCGGCCCCAGGCCAGCGCTTCGTAGCCGACGCGCAGACCGCGCCTTCCAGCGCGCTCGCCCAGCTCTGCGAAATCGGCGGCGAGCCGGTCGATCCCGCTTTGAGCCTCCGGCGACGTGCTGGAACAGACGAACAGCAAGTCGGTGCCCAGCTCCTGCAACAGATCGAACTTGCGCTCGGCCCGCTCGAAGGTGCGCTGGCGCCGCGCATCGGGCATGCCCTCGAAATCGCGGAAGGGCTGGCAGGTGATGATGGCAAGCCCTAGATCGCCGCAGATCCGCCTGACCTGCCCGGGCGAACCGGGAAAGGCGATCAAGTCGTTCTCAAAGATCTCCACGGCACGGAACCCGGCCGCCGCAATCGCCTCAAGCTTTTCCAGGAGCGTCCCGGAGACACAAACCGTGGCGATCGAAGGGATCATGGGACGTCCTTGTCAGGTGTCGAGCTGCGCCAGCCGGCGCAACTCGTCGGGCGTGGTCGTCGGCAAGCCGAAAAAGTCGAGATAGGCGGGGATCTGCTCGAACAACATGTCCGTGCCCACCTGGAACGCACAGCCGCGCGCACGGGCAGCCTGCAGGAAAGGCGTCATCTCCTGTGACATCACCACCTCGCCGACGAAGGCCTCCGGCGGAATACGATCGGCGTCGAGAGGGAGCGGATCGCCCGGCTTCATCCCGAGCGGCGTGGCGTTGGCGATGATATCCTGCCCCGACGGATCAGCGGAGCCCGTGACCAGCGCCAGGCGCGGATAGTGACGGCGCAGGCGCCCGGCCAACGCCTCCATCGCGCCCGCATTCGGATCGTATAGCGTCAACTGCGCCAGACCGGCCTTGGCCAGCGAGGCTGCTATGGCCGACCCCACGCCGCCGCAGCCGACGATCAGCGCGCGGGCGTTCGTGACGACCCGGCCCTTGCGCAGCAGGCCGCGCACGAAGCCTTCGCCGTCGAACATGTCGCCGATCAACCGACCCTCGGCATCGAGCCGGACGGCGTTGCAGGCGCCGGCCACCGATGCCGTGGTCATGACCTCGTCGAGCAGCGGGATCGTCGTCACCTTGTGCGGCATGGTGATCAGCGCGCCGTGGATGTTCGACAGTCGAAACACCAAGCTCAGGAAAGCCGGAAACTCTGCCGCCCGACACCCCATCGGCACGACGACGGCGTCGATCTTGCGACTGGCGAAGTAGGGATTGTAGATCATTGGCGCCCTGAAGCTCTCGGTCGGGTAGCCGATATGGGCGATGAGCTTGGTGGAGCCGCGGATCATGGCGCGCCTTGCCTGTGGTGGTGCCGAACGTCTTTCATGCGTTGGACGGGCTCATGTCAGAGGTTGCCTGCGGTGGCCGTGTGGTCGACGCAGGCGTCGACATGGGTTGAGAGGATGGCGATGGCGCGCGCCGTGTCGCGGGCCATGGCGCAATCGAGCAGGAGCTTGTGTTCCTCGGCCGCGATTTCGCCCCTGAACACCACCGCCACCATCTGGTAGCGCAGATACTTGTCGTAGATCGCCGCATGCGTCTCGTGCAGCACCCTGGACCCGCAGGCCGAGATCAGGGCGTGGTGGAATTCCCAATCGTAGCGCTTCCATAATTCAGGTTCGCCGCGATCTCCCGACAGCATGCGCCGTTCCATCAAAGCGAGTTTGTGATGGGCTGCGACGACACGGCCTTCCCATTCCATGTCGCCCGCCCCGAAAGACTGCGCCAGGGCGTGGGATTCCAGCAGCAGCCGCATCGCGGCGATCTCGCGCAGATTGATGGCCGAGACGGGGGCAACCAGGAACCCCTTCTGGCCTTCCGCCTCGACCAGCCCTTCCGAGGCGAGTCGGTTGAGCAGTTCCCGCAATGTGCTGACGCTCACCCCATAGGCTTCCTTGAGCACATCGAGCTTCAACTTCTGCCCGGGCGCGAGTCGGCCGAAAACGATGTCGGCGCGGATTCGCCGATAGGCGGTTTCCCCGACCGAGGGAGGTGTGGGCGTGATGGTAAGCATGCGGGTGCCTGGAATCTCATCGGCAGCGGCGCGAGACGCGTCGAATGGCGATCATAGACAAGCCGACGCCGGGATCAATTCAAATGGCGAAACTTAAAATCTCATACGAAACAGACAATCCATGTTGCATCGCGGGCGGCGCCCACCGATACTCCGCGCACAAGGCGGCGTCATAGTCCGCTCAGACCGGGAGGATCGAATGGCCATTTCTATCGACAGGCGTGCTGTGATCGCGGGCGGCATGGCCACCATCGGTACCGGGCTAGCCGGCGGCGCGATGGCGCAGGGCAAGCCCAATCTGCGCTTTTCGGCGGTATTCTCCGAGCAGGATATCCGCGCGGAGATGATGAAGCGCTTCGGCGACGCCATCAAGGACGAGTTCACGCTGCAGCCCTATTTCGGCGGGAACCTCTTCAAGCAGGGCACCGAGCTGGTGGCGATGCAGCGCAACAACCTGGAAATGGGCAACATCGCCCCCCAGGACATCTCCAACCAGATCCCCGCCTGGTCGATCCTCACCTCCGGTTATCTCCTGCGGGACGCGGCGCATCTGCAGGCGGTGTTCGCCAGCAATGTCGGTGCGGAGCTGAAGAAGATGGCGGAAGACAAGCTCAACATCCGCATCCTCGGGCCGACCTATTTCGGCGCGCGCCATGTCGGTCTGAAGCCCAAGAAGAAGATCAGCACGCCGGCCGACATGGCCGGCATCAAGCTGCGCATGCCCGGTGGCGATGCCTGGCAGTTCCTGGGCCAGTCGCTCGGCGCCAACCCGACGCCGATGGCTTATGCCGAGGTCTATACCGGCCTTCAGAGCGGTGCGATCGACGGTCAGGACAATCCTCTGCCCAACGTCCAGAACATGAAATTCTACGAGGTGTCATCGCAGATCGTGCTGACCTCGCATCTCGTCGGTTTCGACCTGCTCTGCGTCACCGACAGGATCTGGAAGGCGATGTCGCCTGAGAAGCAGAAGGCGTTCCAGGCCGCGGCGGACGCCGCGATCGACTGGAGCACACGCGAGCACGTCCGCAAGGAAGGCGAGCTCGTCGACTTCTTCAAGAAGCAGGGGCTCGAGGTCTATGCGCCCGATGTCGGGGCCTTCCGCGATTTCGCCCAGAAGAAGTATCTCGCCTCCGAGCTGGCCAAGAGCTGGCCGGCCGGGATGGTGGACAAGATCAACGCCCTCTGAGGCGACGCGGCGCCGGCTTCGCGCCGGCGCCCCTTTCAACGCCGGGAGAGTGCGGTGAAGTATCGAATGGCCGCAGTCGGCGGCTGGCTCGCGCGTCGCGCCGAAAATGTGCTGGCCCTGATGCTCGGCGCCATGTTCGTCGTCTTCATCCTGCAGATCGTCTTCCGCTACGGGCTCAACCTGTCGATCGGCTGGACGCACGAGATCAGCGTGTTGCTCTGGCTGTGGATGGTGCTGTTCGGCGCCGCCTTTGTCACGCGCGAAAGCGATGAGATCCGCTTCGACATCATCTATGGGGCGGTCGGGCCACGCGCACGCCGGGTGATGGCGGTGATCACGGCCGCCGCGCTCGTCGCACTCTACGGCATCTCGCTTCCTGCCATGGCGGAGTACGTCGCTTTCATGAAGGTCGAGCGCACCGCCTATCTGAAGCTGCCGTTCAACTGGGTCTATGCGATCTACCTTGCCTTCGCCGTGGCCGCGATCGCGCGTTATCTGTGGCTCGGTTGGCAGGCGCTGCGGGGCACCGCGCCGGAAGCGTTTGATCCGACCAAGGCCGGTTCCGGCGTATGACCAGTCCCTTCGGTCTCTGCATTCTCGCCATCGTCACCCTGTCGCTGCTTGGCCTGCCCATCGGCCACGCCATGATCGCCGGCTCGATCTTCTATCTGCTGCTTGCGGGACAGGATCTCAGTATTGCCGCCGAGCAACTGCTCAACGGGATGTACACAAATTACGTCATCCTCGCTGTGCCGCTGTTCATCCTCGCGGCGGAGCTGATGAATATCGGATCGATGACGGAGCGGTTGCTGCGCTTCTGCGATGCGCTGGTCGGGCGCTTCCGGGGTGGCCTCGCTCAGGTGAACATTGTCCAGAGCGTGATCTTCGCCGGCATGTCGGGCTCAGCCATTGCCGATGCGGCCGGAACCGGACGCATGATGCAGGCGATGATGACCAAGGACGGCAAGTACCCGCCGAGCTTCGCCGCGGCGCTGACGGCCGCGTCCTCGGTGATCGGCCCGATCATCCCACCCTCGATCCCGATGGTGCTCTACGCGCTCGTCTCCGACGCTTCGATCGGCTTCCTCTTCCTGGCCGGCGTCGTGCCTGGTCTGCTGATGGCGGGCGCGCAGATGGGGATCGTCGCCGCCACGGCGCGCCGGCGAAATTTCCCGGTCGAGCCGCCGATCCCGCTGCGCCAATTGCCGGGCATCACCTGGCGCGCCTTGCCGGCGCTGATGATGCCGGTCGTCCTGCTCGGCGGCATCTATGGTGGCGCGACGACGCCGACGGAAGCCGCGGCGGTCGCAGCTGCCTATGCGCTGGCGATCTCCGTGCTGCTCTATCGCAGCGTCTCGCTGCATGCCTTCTACAGCTCGCTCGCCTACAGCGCCCGCACCACGGCCTCGATCGGCATGCTCATCGCCGGTGCCTTGGTGTTCAACTATGTCGTCACGATCGAAAACATTCCTGACACCCTGAAGGTTTTGCTCTCGGGCTGGAACCTGTCGCCGCTTGGCTTCCTGCTCCTCGTCAACGCCGTCCTGCTGGTGCTCGGCTGCCTGCTGGAGGGCACCGCGATCCTGCTCATCGTCGTGCCGGTCCTTATCCCCACGGCCAAGGCGCTCGGCATCGACATGGTGCATTTTGGCGTCGTGGTCGTTGTGAACATCATGCTCGGCCTAATCACGCCACCCTATGGGCTGCTGCTCTTCATCATGAACAACATCACCGGCGTTCCGCTACGAGACATCGTGCGGGAGTGCATGCCGTTCCTCGCCGCACTGATCGCGGCGCTCGCCCTGATCACGCTCTCGCCAGGCCTCGTGCTCTGGTTGCCGCGCCTCATGGGCTATCCCGGCTGAGCCGTGGCCCGCCTCTCCAACCCAGCACTGGTGCTCACGTGACCAAGCCGATCTACGTCATCAACGGGCCCAACCTGAACCGTCTCGGCACGCGCGAACCGCATCTCTATGGCAGCACGACGCTCGCCGAGGTTGAGGCGATGTGCCGCGCTGCGGCCGGGGACGCGCCCTTGGAGTTTCGCCAGTCCAACCGGGAATACGAGCTGATCGACTGGATCCACGAGGCGATCGACGGCGGCAGCGCCATCGTCATCAACCCGGCAGCCTTCACCTTCACCTCGATGGCGATCCTCGATGCGCTGAAGATGTTCCCGGGGCCGGTCATCGAACTTCACATCACCAACATTCATCGCCGCGAGCCGATCTATCACCGCTCTTTCGTGTCGCTGGTCGCAACGGCGATCATCGCGGGGCTGGGGGCGGAGGGCTATCCCGTCGCTGTCCAAGCCGCGCGAGCTCTGGTCAAACAGTTAGAAAATTGAACAAGGTGCTCGTCAGAGGATGTGCCATGCGGCGGTATCGCTCCGTCCGTCTCCAGGCACATTGCGCCATTTGCCGACATTGGAGCCTCGCCCGGAAGCCGACATTCGCGACTTCGGCCAGCAAGGCAAGGTCTCCAGCGACCAGATTGATCTCCGCCAGCAGCTTCTTGCGCTTGCGGTTCTCGTGATCGAGCGCCCTCAGCCGACGAGCGTCCGATACCTCCATCCCGCCATAGCAATTGCGCCAGTTGTAGAAGGTCGCATTGCTGATCCCGTGCTTCGGGCAGGGATTCACCGCCGCAATCCCGGGTTGGTGCCCCTTCGGCAGCGCAATAATCTGCTCTTCCTCGTCTTGAGCCGCTCCGAGAGGGAGTGGAAAACGGCGTCTCGTGAGCGGGTCATGGCCAAGCCGCAAGTTCGCCGTCATCTTCGGCGAGCGCTTCACAAGGGCCATGGGCGCCTGATGTTCAACCTGCCGCCCGCAACGGAAATCCTGACAGCCCCCTGCTCAGGCTGCTGCGCGTGGGCGCGTCGCATACAGCACGCCCATCGTTGCCACGACCAGGAGCGCGCCCAACATCGCGGCCAGGTAGTTGCCAGCCAGCAAGGGCCAAAGTCCGACCGCAACCATCATCAAGGCCAGAAGCTCTATGAGCGTCACGGAGATGGGACTCTTCATGCGTCGCCTGATCATGCCGGTCCTGGCCAGTCTTGGTTGATGCCAGATGTTAACTAGGATGCCGCAGGCGATAGCGCATGCAACACCGAGAAAGCTGACCAGACCGGCCCAGGCATCGAACATCAGCAAGAGCATCAACGGCGGTGCGGCGAACGTAAACGCAAGCCAGGATATGGCGCCAAAACGGGCGCGCTCGCGTAAGCGGGGGTCCAGCGGTGCGGTCAAGGCAAGTTCGGCTGCTTCGTCTGCCGACATCGCGATCCAGGTCAGACCACCGGCGATCTGACCACACAGAACGATCAGGATCGGCACGAGCGCCGAGGCATCGTCAGCCCCGCTCGCGACCCGATAGACGGTCACGATGGCGATCGGGATCAGAAAAATGCATTGCATCAGGATCTGCGACAACAGCCACGGATCACGCAGGATGATGCGCCGCTCCTTGAGCATCAGTGCCGCCACCGGTGACGTTCCGAAGGATGCGCGACTTCGCCTGGCGCGGGGTGGGGCTGCAGACGCCGATCCTGCTGCAAGGACCGCATTGCGCACAAAGCTTTCGGCAAGGCCGGTGAACATCAGCACGGCCATCAGCGCAGCGCAGGCAACCACAGCCAAGAGGGCCACAACATCGCCCGTCACGGCGCGGGCAGGCAGCATCGTCAATTGCCAAACAAGAGACTGAGGGTTGGCGACATAGTCCGCGAAGAGGGCGTCCTTTGGACCTGGCCCGAAGATCGCGTCCCACTGCACCATGACAAGCACCAGCAGACCGGCCAGCGCTGCCACCACCTGCGCCGCGACGCGCGTGCTCCGGATCCCGATCAGGCGAACCAGGCCCATGGCCAGTCCGATCGCGATGGCCGTTGCGTCGAGCGCAAGAGCCAGGATCAAAGGCAGGCCAGCCAGCCAGTGAGGTCCGCGCTGCACCGCCAGCAGGATCAGAATCGGCGCGCCATAGAGACCGGTCTTCGCCAGCGTGAAACCGAAGACGTTGAGAGCCCTGACCAGCAGCACCGTCTGCGGAGGCAGGGGCGCGGAGAACATCAGGTCATAGTCGCCGCGCGCGTAAAGCGCATAGGCGGCGGAATCGAGCGCTGCCGAGATCATCAGGACGAAAAGGAAGGCGAGATTGATCGTCAACGTGATCTGAAGGCGCGGATCGGCAGGGTCCAGTTCGCCGGCCGTCATCAGCAGAAGCTGCGACACGCCGAAAATGATCGTGCAGACGACAGCCAGCACGCCCGCGATGCGCCAGGGACGCATGGCCGTTCTCGGGCCTGCCATGTCGGCAAGGCCGCGCAGGGCCAGGCGGACTTCGAGCGCCAGCACGGCGCGGGTTGCACCCGACAGAAGGGCCTTCATCTCAGGCTGCCTCTTCGCGCGCGACGACATCGAGGAAAACATCTTCAAGGGTCGAGCCTTGGGAGGCGCCACCATCGCGCAGTTGCGCCATCGTGCCTTCGCAAACCAGCCTACCATTGCGAATGATGCCGATGCGGTCACTGAGCCGTTCAGCGACTTCGAGGATATGGGTGGTGAGGATCACCGTCACGCCGGTTGCGACACGGTCCTGAAGCAGTTCCTTTACGTGGCGCGCCATCGACGCATCGAGGCCTGTCAGCGGCTCGTCTAGGATCAGCAACTCGGGTTCGTGAATCAAAGCGCCAGCAAGAGCAACCTTTTGGCGCATACCCTTGGAAAAGCCCTCGCAGCGCTGATCTGCCACGCGGGTTAGGTCGAGGGTCTCAAGCAGGGCGTCGCGGCGCAGCTTTGCGACCCTTGGCTCAACTTGCCAAAGGCCGGTGACAAAATCGAGATACTCGACAGGCGTGAGCTTGTCATAAACCATCGGTTCATCGGGGAGCCACGCCACCACACGTTTTGCCGCAACCGGATCACGCAGGCGGTTGATCCCGCAAATGCTGATCTCGCCCGCGTCCGGAGAGAGTAGTCCCGCGACAATCCTGAGCGAGGTGGTCTTCCCCGCCCCGTTCGGACCCAGCAATGCGTAAAGCTCGCCGCGCCGTACACTGAGGTCAAGGTTGTTGACAGCTGTGAGGCCGCCGAAGCGCTTCACCAGACCGCGGACAACCAGCGCATCATGGCCACTCATGCGAACGCTCCCATCATTGTGGGGCGTTATGCGGCATCGCTCGTGACGTTCAGGTTAAGCTGACATTCCCCAGATAGAGCTGGCCCCAGATAGAGCTGGCTCGGTCTGTCTGAACAGTTCGCGGGCTTGGCTTGCTGCCGGTTTCTTGGACACCGAGATTAGGTGCTTCATGAGGCCGGAGGTGCCTTCAGCCAAAGCCCGCGGCGGCGTCGCGCCACAAGCGGCTCCGGCGTTACGCCCTAACGCGGACTTACGCCGCGCCCCGCCTGACGACTGTAATCGCGCCAGGAGAGAACCTTGAGGGCTGCCCGGAAGCAGGCCTCCGCAGCGCAATTGCTTCAGACCCACATTCTGCCCTGAGCGGACCTCCATCAGCCGGGCGGCGGCGCGGCTTTGAAGACCGCCAATTGATCCTCGAAAGCACGCTTGTAGGCGGGGCGCGCTTCGCCGCGGGCGACATAGGCGAAGAGGTTCGGAAATTCCTCCACGATACCCGACCCGTGCAGCCGGCGGAGGACCGTCACCATCATCAGGTCGCCGGCGCTAAACCCCTCATCGAGCCATTCAGCGTCTCCAAGCCGACGCGAAAGCTCGTCGAGCCGGACACGAACCCGATCCTCGAGGATAGGCAGGCGCTCCTCGTACCAAGGTTTGTCGCGCTCCAGGAGCGTCGCCATGCTGCGATCGAAGATCGGGGGTTCTACCGTGGCGAGCGCGGCGAACATCCATGAGATCGCGCGAGCACGAGCATTCGCGTCGACTGGCAACAGGCCCGCGTGACGCTCCGCGATATGGAGAACGATCGCTCCCGACTCGAACAGGGCGAGATCGCCTTCTTCATAGGTCGGGATCTGCCCGAACGGATGAAGAGCAAGATGCGCAGGCTCTTTCATCGCACTGAAGGAAAGCAGCCGAACGTCGTAGGGCTGGTCTGCTTCTTCGAGCGCCCAGCGAACGCGCATGTCACGCGCTAGTCCCCTGTCGCGATCCGGGGACCGTTCAAAGGCAGTGATAGTGATGGTCATCATAAGGCTCCGGCCGGTTGGACGGTGCACCGCAAAGCCGTCGTCTGACAATAAGCGTCGAGGGGCCGCTCGCCAGCCAACCCGGTTGTTTTCGCTGGCAGAGCGCCTCGAGGCAGCCTCGCGCCACCCATGGTGGCTCTTCGTGCTCGATCGTTGCCGCTCCCTGAACGTTCCTGAATGCGAACCGCGGAATGATGCTTACCGGACTGCGAACCTGCTGGGCAGCCCATGCTCGCATGCCAGACGGAGGCTCATATTGCGACCCTGCGTAATGAAATCTCAATCGCTCTAGCGGAAAAGAAAAATCTGCCGCCGAGTTTTAGCGATGAAATTGGAAAGAGAGATTTCTGTAGAGTTGGTAAATCTGCTCTACACTGCCCTGCCTCAGGTCGCTTCAGTTACAACGGGTACCGTGATTGGGGCAGTAATGCTTCATGCCCACGCCCCTTCTGCTTGGTCTGCGTTTGTGATCTTCGCCGCTGCCGCCGTGATGGCCGCCCGCATCGGTCCTCTCCTCGCCTACCGTAAGTGGCACGAAACAAGCGGGCCGACTTTCGATCAAGCGGCCAAATGGGAGGGCATTTATGGTGCAGCCTCAATCGCGATGGCGCTTGTCATCGCCGCAATCACGGCGACCGCGTTCTCAGCCGAAGATCCTGGCATGAAGCTGCTCGCAATGGGTTTGGTTCTGGCGACATGCGGCGGCCAATCTTCGACGCGGATCGCGTGCCGCCCGTGGATACCGATCTCGACTGGCCTGATCGTGCTGTCATCGCTAGTGGCCGCATGTCTAGCGACGCCCGATCCGACAATCCGGACGGTGGGGGGCTTATTGATGCTGTATGGCTATTCGCACGTCGAAGCCTGTCGGCATGGCGCCAAGACCATCGTCGGCCGAATCCTTGCCGAACGTGAGGTCACGCGCTTGGCGCAATTCGATGCAGTGGCGGGACTTTCGAACCGTGCCGGATATGACTCCGCCATGGAGTGTCCGCCGTCAGCGCTTTTGAGACAGTTTAGGGGTTTTCGGGAAGGGAGGATTTCTGGATCATCGCAGCCATTCAGGAGCGCAGATGAGACAGAAATCCGGGCCGGAGAAAGCACCGGCAGAGCAGGTCGTGAAGGACATCCGCCGAGCGACGCGCCGGCAGTTCTCGGCCGAAGAGAAGATCCGCATCGTGCTGGAAGGCGTGCGCGGCGAGGAGAGCATCGCTGAGCTGTGCCGGCGCGAGGGGMTCGCCTCGTCGATGTATTACGGCTGGTCGAAGGAGTTCCTCGA
>NNBV01000663.1_pt1 | contig 99329 bp, 85 predicted proteins | sample 1173771 | NCBI WGS metagenome assembly NNBV01 (sample SAMN07173938, study PRJNA388173) | plant metagenome | isolation source: symbiotic tissue sample KVS11 | place: Norway: Troms, Kvaloya island | reverse complement strand
CCCGACGCCCTGTTCACTTGGACGCGCTGCTGGTGTTCCGCCGATCAACGACTGCTCCGTGTAACGCTCGTGAGGGTGGGGTGCCTTGCGCAGCGAAATAAAGGAGGAGGGGCGAAGCCCCGGGGGACATTCGCGGAGCAAGGTACCCCGCCCTCGCGAGCGCGCCCTGAACCGCGCAGCGCCCCAATCAAAGAAATCATCGAGCTCAAAACTCGAACGTAGTCAAAAGAGAAACCTGCCGCGCATCACCCACCGAGATGAAGTACGTATTCGCCGCCGACGGGTAGTAAGTCTTGTCGAACAGGTTCTTCACGTTCACCTGAAACTTGACCTTCTTGCCATACAGGCGCGTGTCGTAAGTTGCGAACGCATCGACAGTCGTATAGCTGGGCAACTCGAAGGTGTTCGCCGAATCCCCCGCTCGCTTGCCGACGTAATGCGCACCCGCACCCACACGCAGTCGGCCCTCAGCGCCCAACACCTGGCCGAAGTCGTACACCGCCGACAACGACGCCGTCTGACGCGCCACGTTCCACAGACGGTTGCCCGCATACAGCGGGTCTTCCGTCGTCTTCGCGTCGATGTAGGCATAGCTGGCGATCGCGCTCCAGTTCTTGCTCAACTGCCCCGCCACATCCACCTCCAGCCCACGCGAACGCGCCGCGCCAGAAGTGCGCCAGTCGGTCAGCTTGGTCACGTCGTTGAACTGCGACACCAGCACATTGCGCTTGTGAATATCGAACAGCGCCACCGTGCCCGTCACGCCCCCGGGCATGTCGAGCTTGGCACCCACCTCCCACGACTTGGCCTCCTCCGGCTTCACCGATGCGTCGAGCACATAGCCGCTGGACAAGGGCGCAATCGTCGAGGCCGGCCGCAACGACTGCGTGTAGCTGCCATACAAAGACACCGTGTCGCTCCACTTGTAGATCAGCCCCACGCGCGGCAGCACCTTGGAGCCGTCGGTGTCGGTGTTCACCTTGAACGGCCGCCCGCGCCCCGCCAACTGCGACCAGGCCTGGTAACGCAACGCGGCCACTGCAATCCAGCGGTCGCTCAGGTGAATCGAGTCCTGCAAAAACAGCGACTGGTTGTGCAACCGGTCGGTCTGGTCGCTGTCGCTGGCCGACACGGTGCTCGAAGGCGCTTCCAGCCCGTACACCGGAAACAAGTAGCTGAAGGTGCGCGTGGTGGCCTGGCGCAGCAGGTCGGCGCGGTAGATCTTGCGGTACTCCGCGTCCGCGCCAAATTGCAGGTCGTGGCGCATGCCGCCCAGCTCGACCGTGCCGTCGACATAGGCGGTGGCATAGCTGTCGGTGCTCAGCGCGCCGCGCGTGCCGTCATTGCTGCGCGTGAGCGTGCCGCGCGTGGTGTTGATGCCGTTCACGCGCAACTGGTTGGCGTCGTAGGTCTCGCGGTTGTAGCTCAGGTTCAGGTGGCCGGCCCAGCCGCCCCCGAACTGGTGGTCGACCGACAGCTGCGCCAGATGCGTCTCACCGGTCATCTCGTTGGTGGGCTCGTCCAGGCGCCGCGTCTTGGGCAGGTCCAGCGGGCGCTGGGTGCGCGGGTCGAGCGCGGTGCCGCGGTCGAACGGCGTCACGTACTTGCGGTATTCGTACCAGAGCACGGCCTGCGTGTCGTCGCCGTACCAGGCCAGCGACGGCGCGATCAGCGTCTCGCGGTGCTTGCCGAAGTTGCGCCAGTAGTCTTCGTCCACATGGTCGGCAACAAGCCGGTACGCCAGGCCGCTCTCCCCGATGGGGCCGGTGGTGTCCAGCGTGGCGCCGCTGCCGTTGCGCCCGCCGGCGTAGCCCGAACCCAGCAGCGACAGCGAGGTGCGCTGGCGCAGTTGCGGCTTCTTGCTGACGACGTTGATCACGCCGCCCGGGTCCATCAGGCCGTACAGCAGCGACGACGGGCCCTTCAGCACCTCCACGCTTTCCGCTGCCGCGTTCATGCCGCGGCCCTGCACCAGCGGCATGCCGTTGTGCATGATGGAACCGTCACGGTTGCCGCCGAAGCCGCGCTTCATGATGGTGTCCTGCGTGCTGGCCAGGGTGTTGCCCTGGTTGATGCCGCTCACGTTGGCCAGCGCGTCGTCGATGTTGCGCGGGCGCTGGTCGCGAATGACCTGCGCCGGCACCACGTTCACCACCTGCGGAATCTCCAGCACCGGCGCGGTGGTGCGCAGGGTCGATGCGTCGGGCGTGGGCTGGTAGCGGTCGTCGGCATCGGTGGGCGCGGGCGCCGCGCGGGCCACCACGCGCACGGCGGGCAGGGTGCCGTCGGCGTCTTCGATGTCGGCAGCGGCCGCGAACGGCGATGCCTTGCGCAGCGTGAATTCGCTCGCGCCGCCCTCCACCGCCTCCAGGCCCGTGCCGGCGAGCAGCGCGGCAAAACCGGCGCGCACCGTGTAGCTGCCCTGCAGGCCGCCGGACTTCAGCTCGCGGGTGCTCGCAGGGTCGAACGACAGCGCCACGCCCGACGCCGCGGCAAAGCGGCCCAGTACGGTGGCGAGCGGTCCGGCGTCGATGCGGTAGGCCCGGGCGGCGGCGCTCTGCGCGGGGGAGCCAGCAGCATGCGCGGCGGGCACGGAGTTGTCGGCGGCCGCGGCAGCCGTGGCCGCCAGCGGCATTGCGAGAACGGCCGCCAGCAGGCACAGCGCCTTGCAAACGGGAGTGGGAGACAGGTGCACGGGCATTCGGGATTCCTTCGGCAGGGAGAGCAAGCAATCCATGGCGCTCGCCATGGTTCTTATGGGTAGGCCGAACGAAATCGAAAAAGATGAAAAAAGAAAACGAAAGAAATTTCAGCTGCCGCAGGGCGGCGGCCGAATCAGGCCGGCACCAGCGACACCCAATAGCGCGTGACCCGCGAAGCGCGCACCGGAAACGCCCGCGTGAGCACGGCCAGTGCCTTGTCGGTGTCGTCCAGCGGAAACGCACCCGACACCTTGATGTGCGCCACCGCCGGGTCGCACACGAGGCGCCCGCGCCGGTAGCGCGACAGCTCGGCCACCACGTCTTCGAGCCGCCAGTCGTTCACCACCAGACTGCCCTGCGTCCAGTCGGCCGCGCCGGCCTCGGCCTCGCGCGGCGCACCGATGCCGTCGCCGCCAAAGCTCACCTGCTGGCCCGCGTGCAGCGTCACGACCTGGCCGGGGCGTTGCGCGGCGCGCAGTTCCACGGCGTCTTGCAGCACCGTCACCACTGTGCGGTCGCCCAGCGTGCGCACCGTAAAGCGCGTGCCCAGCGCCAGGATGCGGCCCTGCGCCGTTTCCACCATGAAGGGGCGCGCGTCCCTGGCGGCCGGGGACTGCGGCTTGGCGGTCTCGATGAGGATCTCGCCCTCGCGCAGCGTCACGCGCCGGTGCAGGGCGTCCATGGCCACGTCGGCCGAGGTGCGCGTGTTCAGCATCAGCCGCGATCCGTCGGCGAGCAGAACGTCGCGCTGCTCGCCGGTGCCGGTGCGGTAGTCCGCCACCCACGAGCGCCAACCGCCCTGCGTGTCTGTTGTCGCCTGCCACGACAGGTACGCCAGCGACCCGCCAGAGGCCATTACCGCCAGCCCGCGCAGCACGCGCCGCCGCTCGGGCTGCGCGGCGCGCAGCGTGGGCGCGGCGATGTGCGCAGGCACGCGCTGGAGCTTGGTCTGCATGGCAGCCAGCCGCTGCCACGCGCGCTGGTGGGCGGGGTGCGCGCCGTGCCAGCGCTCCCAGGCTTCGCGGTCGGCCTCGGTCGCCTCGCCGGAACACAGGCGCGCATACCAGGCAACGGCGTGCTTGCGCACCTGGGCTTCGTCGGGCGCGTGCAGGGCGATGTCGGCGCCGCCTGCGGGCATGTCGAACAAGGGCTTCACGGCGCCAGCAGGTAACAGTGCTCCAGCGCCTTGAGCATGTAGTTGTTCACCGTGCGCACCGTCACGCCGAGCCGCGCGGCAATCTCCTTGTAGGTCAGCCCGTCGAGCTGCGAGAGGATGAAGGCCTGGCGGATCGGCGGCTTCATGCCGTCGAGCATCGTGTCGATGGCCGTGAGCGCCTCCAGCACCAGGGCGCGTTCTTCGGGCGACGGCGTCTGCGGCTCGGGCAGCGCGGCCAGGGTGTCGAGGTAGGCGCGTTCGAGCGCGCGGCGGCGGTGAAAGTCGACCACCAGGCCGTGCGCGATGGTGGCCAGGTAGGCGCGCGGCTCGGTGGCCGCCACGGGGCCGGTCTTGCTCAGGACACGGACGAAGGTGTCGTGCGCCAGGTCGGCGGCATTGTGCGTGCAGCCCAGCTTTTTGCGCAGCCAGCCGTGCAGCCACCCATGGTGGTTGCTGTAAAGCGTCTGCACCTCGCGCTGCAACACGAACTCGGCGGCCGGCATGGGTTCTCCACGCAGCGGGGCACTGCGTCGTTGGATTAATACGAATGGTTCTCATTGTATCAACCCAAGGTGTAGCCCCATGTAATTTCTTCGCACGCGCGCACGACCCTTGCGCCTACAAGGAGCCGCAGGCCTGCATGAAAGACTGTTCACCATGGTGGAGACACAAAACCCCGACTCGAACGGCTTGGCAGCCCTGGCTGCGGAATGGCGCCGGCGTGCGCTGCGAGGCGACGAGAGCGCCCGCGGCATTGCGCATGCGCTGGAGGTCGAAGTGAGGCGCCTGCCGGGTGCGCGCCCTCCACCCGTTTTCGATCTGGACACGCGCCACCTGGCGTTGCGGCAAGCCCGCAGTCCATGGTGGAAGCGCTGGTAGCCGGGCGCCTGCCCGCTTTCAGTCGTCGACGCCTTCGAGCGAGCGCGCATACCGCGCGGCTTCCGAAGGCGTCATCTCGTCTTCGAGCGCCGCCAATTCGAGCCGCTCGAAATCGTGCGCGATCCATTCGAGCAAGTGCGATGGCGGCATGTGCGCCAGGTCTTCCCCGTCGCACCAAGGCTGCAGGCGCGACGGTGCGCTGCTCAGCAGAAAACGCAGATAGAGCGCCCGCGCGATGCGCACTGCGGCGGCCCTCTCGGGGTCCTGCTGTTCGGCCTGAAAAGCCGCCAGCCGCCGCTCGCACGCCGCAAGCCGCACCTGCGCCCTGACCATGCCCCGCGTGCCGACATCGACCGAGCGGCAGCGATCATCCTGCATGCGATGAAACTCGCACAGCACCCGTGCATAGGCGCGTTGCTGGAGCAGCAAAAGCGTGTGGTCGAAAAGGCTTGCTGACATGGTCGAACCATCTGAATGTTCACCCGCCTGCGCGCGCGTAGGACTTGGCGCAAGAAAGACGCGCGAAGATCCTCACGGCGCAGCCCACAGGCACACTGCGCGTCTCCCATCCGCTGAAGGAGCCTCCCATGCGCATCCGCGAACTCGCCACCGGCCTGCAGTTCCCCGAAGGCCCCATCGCCATGGACGACGGCTCCGTGCTGCTGGTCGAAATTGCCCGCGGCACCCTCACCCGGGTGCGCGCCGACGGGCTGGTGCAGGTGGTGGCCAACCTGGGCGGGGGCCCGAACGGCGCGGCCATCGGCCCCGACGGCGCGGTGTACGTGTGCAACAACGGCGGCTTCAAATGGCACACCGAGGCCGACGGTTGCGTGCGCCCCGTGGGCCAGGCCGACGACTACTCGGGCGGGCGCATCGAGCGCGTCGACCTGGCCACCGGGCGCTCCGAGCGGCTGTACGACACGGTCGAAGGCGGCGCGCTCTGCGGGCCCAACGACATCGTGTTCGACGCGCACGGCGGCTTCTACTTCACCGACCTGGGGAAGACGCGCGAGCGCGACATGGACCGCGGCGGCCTCTTCTACGGCCGCGCCGACGGCACGGCTCCCCACGCCATCGCACGCCCGGTGATGACGCCCAACGGCATCGCGCTGTCGCCCGACGGCCGCACGCTCTACTACGCCGAGACCGAAGGCGCGCGCGCGTGGGCCTTCGACATCACCGCGCCGGGCCGCGTGCGCAAGGACGCCTGGCCGTCACCGCACGGCGGCCGCATGCTTTGCGCCTCGCCGGGCGGCCACTACCAGCGCTTCGACTCGATGGCGGTCGACGCGCTGGGCAACCTGTGCGTGGCCACGCTGCTGCACGGCGGCATCAGCATCGTGGCGCCCGACGGCGCCAGCGTGCAGCACGTGCCGCTGCCCGACCGCTACACCACCAACATCTGCTTCGGCGGGCGCGGCTTGCGCACGGCCTACGTGACGCTGTCGGGCAGCGGGCGGTTGATTGCCATCGACGACTGGCCGACGCCGGGGCTGGCGCTGAACTGCCAGGCCTAGGAAACCACCTGGTAGTACAGGTTCTGCGGATGCTTCGCCTGCGCAAAGAAGAACCATCGCTCGGCCAGCAGCCCCGGTGCCTGCACCAGCACCGCCAGCAGCCACGGCCATGCGACCGCGCTGACGACGCCCCACAGCGCCAGCGCCGCTGGCAACGCGAAGGCCAGCACCAGGAACCCGAGCTTTATGTTCTTGAGCGCCACCAGCGACGCCCCATGAAAGAACTCGCGCGTGTTGAACGACCCCGCCGACATGCCCATCGACTTCTGCACCAGCTTGTCCGCCCGAATGCCGGTGGCAGATTGCAACGTCGACTTGTGGCGCAGCCCCGCGTTGCGCCGCAAAGCACTGCCGCGCGCGGCCCATGCGGCCAGCGTGGTGGCCAGCGCCCATGGCCCGAACACCTGCACGAAGCGCGCCTCGCCGGCCAGCGCGGCAAGCGCGCAGGCGAGCATCAGCCCTGACGACAACCCGATCAGCGTGAAGTTGATCACGGTGAGCGGGTGCGCCCATTCCTCGATGAAGCGCAGGCAGGCGTAGATCATCGCGGTGCAGTACCAGAGCAACGCCGCGCCATACAGCACCAGCACCGGCATCGCCCACGACCAGGGCGCGCCGATGCCCAGCCGCAGCGACACCGCCCATAGCGCGACCAGCGCAATGAACGCCGGCAGCACGATGACCTCGCGCGACATCCACGAGGTGCGCCACATCAGCACGGCGCGCCACGCCCGCGTCTTGCGGCCCAGGTGCATGAACGATGCAGCCAAGCCTGCCACGAGCAACACCTCGGCCACGCCCAGCGCTATGCCGATGAAGCCCGGCGACAGCTCCAGCCCGAACAGCACGGCCAGCGCCAGCGTGAACACCAGGCCCTGCGCTGCGCCGGCCAGCGTGGTGAAGAAAAGAATGGAGAACGCGGGATGCATGCGGCTACTCCGGTGCGTTCGTCGGCTGCGTGATGTGCCGCGGCAGGTACTGGTTGGCGGGCTGTGTTTCCCATTCGGGCATCAGCTGGTAGCCGCCGCGCTCGCGGATCGCCTTCGACACGTCGGAGTCCGGGTCTTTCACATCGCCGAAGATGCGCGCGCCCGTGGGGCAGGCTTTCACGCAGGCGGGCTTGCGGTCTTCCTTGGGCAGTTGCTCGTCGTAGATGCGGTCGACGCACAGCGTGCACTTGGTCATGACCTGGCGCTCTTCGTCGAGCTCGCGCGCGCCGTAGGGGCAGGCCCATGCGCAGTACTTGCAGCCGATGCACTTGTCGTAGTCGACCAGCACGATGCCGTCTTCCTTGCGCTTGTAGCTGGCACCGGTGGGGCACACGGGCACGCAGGGCGGGTCTTCGCAGTGCAGGCAGCTCTTGGGGAAGTGGATGGTCTCGGTGACGGGGAACGCGCCGGCCTCGTAGGTCTGCACGCGGTTGAAGAAGGTGCCTGTGGGGTTGGCGGCGTAGGGGCGCTCATCGGCAAGCGGGCCCGCGCTGCCGGAGGTGTTCCATTGCTTGCAAGAGGTGACGCAGGCGTGGCAGCCGACGCAGACGTTGAGGTCGATGACGAGGGCGAGTTGCTTGGCCAGCGTCTCGCCTTGCTCGGCGCGGATGCTTGTCTTTCCCCCTCCCCTCCCGGGGGAGGGTTGGGGTGGGGGCACGACGGCCTTCATAGAAGCAAGGCTTTCAGTTCCAGTGCCGCGGCCCCCACCCCACCCCTCCCCCGGAAGGGGAGGGAGCAAAGCGGGAACCGGGGCCGCGATCAGGTCCTTGAGCCACTGCATCATTTCTTCCCCCTCCCCGCAAAGTACGTCAACACACTCACCGCTTTACCCAGCACCCCAGGCACCGCCGGCATGCTGGCCATCTGCGGAAAGCTCTCCTCAGGTTCCCCAGGTTCCGCCGGCCGAATGCGCACCCGCACGTCGTACCACCCGGCCTGTCCGGTGATCGGGTCCGAGTTGCTGATGGTTCCGCTCGCGGTGCCCGCGCAGGGCAGTTCTTCCGTGATCAGGTGGTTCAGCAAGAAGCCCTTGCGCGCCTCGTCGGCCCCCGGCGCAAGTTGCCATGCGCCGTCCGCCTTGCCGATCGCGTTCCACGTCCACACCGTGCCCGGCTCCACCGCCTCGCTGTAGCGCAGCATGCAGCGCACCTGGCCCCAGCGGCTTTCCACCCAGCACCAGCCGCCATCGGCAATGCCCGCGGCCTGCGCCGTCAGCGGGTTCACATGCAGGTAGTTGTGGCTGTGAATCTGCCGCAGCCATGCGTTCTGCGAGTCCCACGAGTGGTACATCGCCATGGGCCGCTGCGTGAGCGCATTCAGCGGGTACGCCGCCAAGTCGGTCGCGGCCTCTTCCAACGGCGGATACCAGAACGGCAACGGGTCGAAATACGTGTCGATGCGTTCGCGCAGCGCATCGGGCGGCTGCCGCCCCGCACTCTTGCCCTGCGCCGCGAGCCTGAAGCTCTGCAGCGTGTCGGAGTACAGCGCCAGTTGCACCGGGTCGTTGCGCTGGCGCCAGCCCTTGTCTTTCGCAAAGTCCAGGTACTCGCGGTTCCAGTTGCGCATGTAGTGCATGGTCTCGGGCAGGTGGTACTGAAACACGCAGTTGTTCTGCGCATAGGCCTCCCACTGCTTGGGGTTGGGCGCGCCGCGCAGGTGCTCCGTGCCGTCCTTGCCGCGCCAACCCATCAAGAAGCCGATGCCCGGCTGCGGCTCGAAGTTGACGACGAAGTCCGGGTAGCCGGTGTACTTGCGCCCGCCCTCGGGCGTAGTGAAGGCCGGAAATTTCAAGCGCGAGGCCAGCTCGATCAGCACCTCCTGAAACGGTCGGCACTCGCCGGTGGGCGGCACCACCGGCACGCGCACCGAATCCACCGGTCCGTCGAACTCCGAGATGGGCCGGTCGAGCATGCCCATCACGTCATGCCGCTCCAGGTAGGTGGTGTCGGGCAGCACCAGGTCGGCAAAGGCCACGGTCTCGCTCTGGAAGGCGTCGCACACCACCAGAAACGGAATCATGTGCTCGCCCTTGTCGTCCTTGCGGTTGAGCATTTCGCGCACCGCCATGGTGTTCATGCTGGAGTTCCAGGCCATGTTGGCCATGAAGATCAGCAGCGTGTCGATGCGGTACGGGTCGCCCTTCACCGCGTTGGTGATCACGTTGTGCATGAGCCCGTGCGCCGACAGCGGGTGCTCCCACGAGAACGCATGGTCGATGCGAATGGGCGAGCCGTCGGGGTTGATGGCCAGCTCTTCCGGGCTGGCCGGAAAACCCAGCGGTGCGGCGTTGAGCGGCGTGTTCGGCTGGATCATGCCGGGGTCGTTGAACGCGCGGTAGTTGGGCACGATGTGGCGCGGGTACGGCGCCTTGTGCCTGAAGCCCCCGGGCGCGTCGATGGTGCCCAGCACGCTCATCAGAATGGCCAGCGCCCGCACGGTCTGAAAGCCGTTGGAGTGCGCCGCCAGGCCGCGCATCGCATGAAAGGCCACCGGCCGCGCCTGCGTGGTCGGGTGCTTCTTGCCCCACGCGTCGGTCCATGCAATGGGCAGCTCGAAGGCCTGCTTCAGCGCGGTGTCGCCCATCTCGCGCGCCAGCTTGCGGATGCGCTGCGCGTCGATGCCGGTGATGGCCTGCGCCCACTCGGGCGTGCAGCTTGCCACGCGCTCGCGCAGCAGCTGAAACGACGGCGCCACGCGCGTCCCGTCGGCCAGGGTGTAGTGGCCTTCGAGCGCGGGGTTGCAACCGTCGGCAATGCCTTCGGGGTAAGCGTTTTTCACCGTGCCATCGGCCAGGTCCCACACCAGCTTGTTGTGCGGGTTGCGGCCGTCGCCCGGCGGGCCGCGCGCGGGGTCGGGGTCGAAGGCGAACAGGCCTTGGCGCTCGCAGTCGTCGAGCACCACCAGTTGCGGCGCGTTGGTGAAGCGCTTCAGGAACGCATGGTCGATCAGGTCGCTGGCGATCAGCTCGTGCAGCAGCGCCATCAGCAGCGCGCCGTCGGTGCCGGGCTTGATCGGGATCCACTCGTCCGCAATGGCCGAGTAGCCCGTGCGCACCGGGTTGATCGATATGAAGCGCCCGCCGTCGCGCTTGAACTTGGCGAGCGCGATCTTCATCGGGTTGCTGTGGTGGTCTTCGGCCGTGCCGATCATCACGAACAGCTTGGCGCGGTCCAGGTCGGGCCCGCCGAATTCCCAGAAGCTGCCGCCGATGGTGTAGATCATTCCCGCGGCCATGTTCACCGAGCAGAAGCCGCCGTGCGCCGCATAGTTGGGCGTGCCGAACTGGCGCGCGAACAAACCGGTGAGCGCCTGCATCTGGTCGCGCCCGGTGAACAGCGCAAATTTCTTGGGGTCGGTCGCGCGGATCTTGCCGAGCCGCTCGGTCAGCATGTCGTAGGCACGCTCCCAGCTGATGGGCTCGAACTCCCCAGCACCGCGCTCGCTGCCGGCCTTGCGCAGCAGCGGCTGCGTGATGCGCGCGGGCGACACCTGCTTCATGATGCCCGACGAGCCCTTGGCGCAGATCACGCCCTGGTTCAGCGGGTGGTCGGGGTTGCCGTCGATGTAGCGCACCTCCGGGCCCTTTTCGCCCTCCCGCAGATGCACGCGAATGCCGCAGCGGCAGGCGCACATGTAGCAGGTGGTGGTCTTGACCGTGGTGTCGGCCGTGGGCGTGGGTGCGGCAAGGGGGTCGTGCACCGGCTCGCGAGACAGGAAACTGAACACTGTCGGTCCTTTGCTTTCATGCGTGGCAAGGCCGATGTTAGGGGCGCGTCATCAATCGGAAAAGCAGACAATACCGCTCACCATGACCGGAAAAACAGATCAACAAAATGCGCAGCGCCTGCGCCTCAATCTGCGCCAGCTCGAGGTGTTCGTGGCCACCGCGCGCGGCGGCAGCACCCGCGCCGCGGCCGAGCGCATCGCGCGTTCGCAGTCCGCCGCCAGCAGCGCGCTGGCCGACCTGGAAGAGTCTGTCGGCGTGCTGCTGTTCGACCGCATCGGCCGCCGGCTGGTGCTCAACGAGAACGGCCGCGCACTGCTGCCCAAGGCGCAGGGGCTGCTCGACCAGGCCGGCGAGGTGCAGGCGCTGTTCAGCGGCGAGCATGCGGCGCCGTTGCGCGTGGCAGCGAGCTTCACCATCGGCGAATACCTGCTGCCGGAGCGCGTGTCGCAGTGGACGGCGTTGCACCCGCAGAGCCAGGTGCGCCTGCACATCGCCAACACGCGCGACGTGATCGAGGCGGTGGCGGGCTTCGACGTCGACGTGGGTTTCATCGAAGGCCCGCAGACGCACCCCGACCTGGTGGTGCGCGCCTGGCGCAGCGACGAACTGGTGATCGTGGCCGCGCCCGGCCATGCGCTGGCGGGGCGCGTGGCCACGCACAAGCAGCTGTCGCAGGCCACCTGGGTGTTGCGCGAGCATGGCTCGGGCACGCGCCAGGTCACCGATGCGTGGCTGATCCAAAACCTGGAGCAGGTGAAGGTGGGCTTCGAGCTGGGCAGCACCGAGGCCATCAAGCGCGTGGTGGCTTCGGGCACCGCGCTGGCTTGCTTGTCGCGCTACACGGTGGCCCAGGCGCTGGAAGACGGGCACCTGGTCGAGCTGCGCACGCGGCTGCCGGCGGGGGTGCGCAAGCTGGCGACGGTGATGCACCGCGACAAGCTGCTGGGCGGTGCGACGGCGGACTTCTTGCGCCATTGCGGCGCGATCGTGCCGCGGGGGGCGGTGGCGCCTGCGCATTGAGGGGGCGGCACTTCGACAAGCTCAGTGCGAACGGGTGGGGGCGGGGTCGGGTGGCAATAACCCACCACCGGGGGAATGCACTTCGACAAGCTCAGTGCGAACGGGTGGGGGCGGGGTTGGCCCCCCACCCGTTCGGGCTGAGCTTGTCGAAGCCAACCCCCAAAATCCCCCCCCACCGTTCAGGCTGAGCCTGTCGAAGCCAACCCCAGCACCTTCGCCGTGCTGCGCGCAATCACTGCCTCTTCGTCCGTACGCAGCACCCACGCGCTCACCGGGCTGTCGCCGGTAGTGAGTCTTGCCGCACCGCCGCGGTTGGCATCCGCATCCACCTTCACGCCCATCCATGCGCAGCATTCCAGGATGCGTTCGCGCAGCGGCGCCGCGTTCTCCCCGATGCCGCCGGTGAACACGATGGCATCGACGCCGCGCAAGGCGCCCGCAAGGTTGCCCATCTGCTGAACGACCTGCTCCACGAAATGATCGATCGCTTGCGCAGCCGCAGGTTCGCTCGACGCCTCCAGCGCGCGCATGTCGCTCGACACACCCGACATGCCAAGCAACCCCGATTCACGAAACAACAGCTTCTCGACATCGTCGGCCGACATGCCGCGCGAGCGCAGCAGGTACAGCACCACGGCCGCGTCGATGTGGCCGCAGCGCGTGCCCATGGTCAGGCCGTCGAGCGGAGAAAAAGTCATCGTCGTCGCGACCGAGCACCCGTGCACCATGCCGCACATCGACGCACCATTGCCCAGGTGCGCGACGATCACCCGCTTCTGCGCCAGCGCGGGTTCGATGGCGCCGAAGCGCGCCACGATCGATTCATAAGAAAGCCCATGAAAGCCGTATCGCCGCACACCCGCGTCATGCAACGCACGCGGCAATGCGAACCGGCGGTTGACCTCCGGCTGCACCGCATGAAACGCCGTGTCGAAACACGCCACCTGCGGCACGCCTTCGAAGGCGCCCATGGCCGCGCGCACGCCCGCCAGGTTGTGCGGCTGGTGCAGCGGCGCGAGCGGTTCGAGCTTGGCCAGCGCATCGAGCAAGGCCGCATCCACACGCATCGGCGCCACGAAGTCCGTGCCGCCATGCACGATGCGGTGGCCCACCGCTGCAATGCGCCCGCCCTCCCCCTGCTTTGCATGCCATTCGAGCAAGGCCGCAAGCGCCCCCTGGTGCGAGGCCTTGTGCACATGCGCCCCATCCAGCACCTCGTCGAGCAGCGGCCGCCCGTGCGCGTCGTGCACACGCAGCCGCGCATTCAGCCCCGCGCCCAGGCCATCGGCCTGGCCCGACCAGCGTGCCGACGGCAACGCAGCGCTGCCGCCCGGCGGCGCCGCATCGAACAATGCGACCTTGATGGACGAGGAGCCTGCGTTGAGCGTCAGCAGCGAATCGGTCATGGGGTCAGACGTAGTCCTTGTACTTGTCCAGGAAGCGTACCGGCTTGGCCAGCGCGTCACGGCGGAACGGGTCGCCCAGCTCGCGGGTGCACATGATCTCGATGACGCAGGTCTTGCCTTCGTTCATCTGCATGTCGATGGCTTTCTTCAGCGCGGGGCCCACGTCTTCCAGCTTGTCGACCACGATGCCTTCGGCGCCCATGGCCTTGGCGATGCCCGCAAAGCTCTCGCTCTCCAGCTCGCCCGCCACAAAGCGGCGGTTGTAGAAGTCGACCTGGTTCTTCTTCTCCGCGCCCCACTGCCGGTTGTGAAAGACCACGGCGGTCACCGGAATGTCGTGCCGCACGGCGGTCATGATTTCCACCATGCTCATGCCCCAGGCGCCGTCGCCGGCATAGGCCACTGCGGGGCGGTCGGGCGCGGCGCACTTGGCGCCGATCATGGTCGGCAGCGAGTAGCCGCAGTTGCCGAAGCTCATGGGCGCGAAGAAGCTGCGCGGCTCCTCGAAGCGCAGGTAGCTGTTGGCAATGGCGTTGATGTTGCCGATGTCGGTGGAGACCATCACGCGCGGCGGCATGGCTTTTTCCAGCTCGCGCAGCACCTGGCGCGGGTGCAGGTAGCTGCCGCCGGTGGGTGTCTTCTCGCCCTTGGCTTCCTCGATGGCGTCCAGGCTGAACGGGTCGCGCTCGTGGGTCCATTCGTCGAGCTCTTTTTCCCAGGCGGCCTTCTCGGCCTTGATCTTCTCGGCGCGCTCGGCCTTGCTGGCGTCGCAGGCCAGCGTCTTGCCCTGCAGGCGCTTGAGCAGTTCCTTGGCCGTGGCCTTGGCGTCGCCGTGAATGCCCACGGTGATCTTCTTCACCAGGCCCAGGTTGGTGTGGTCGGCCTCCACCTGAATGATTTTTGCGTCCTTCGGCCAGTAGTCCATGCCGTGCTGCGGCAGCGTGCCGAAGGGGCCCATGCGCGAGCCCAGTGCCAGCACCACGTCGGCCTGCGCAATGAGCTTCATCGCGGCCTTGGAGCCCTGGTAGCCCAGCGGGCCGGCCGCCAGCGGATGGCTCGCGGGGAACGCGTCGTTGCGCAGATAGCCGTTGGCCACCGGCGCGCCCAGGCGCTCGGCCAGCGCCTTGCACTCTTCCACCGCATCGCCCATCACGACGCCGCCGCCCGACAGAATCACCGGGAACCGGGCCGAGGCCAGCAGCTCGACGGCCGCGTCCAGGCTGTTCTCGCCGCCCGCGCCGCGCTCCACGCGCATCGGCTTGGGGATCTCGGTGGTGAGCTCGCCGTAGAAGTAGTCGCGCGGAATGTTGAGCTGCGTGGGGCCCATCTCGGAGATGGCGCGGTCGAAGCAGCGCGCCGTGTATTCGGCCATGCGCTTGGGGTTGTTCACATGGCCCTGGTACTTGGTGAACTCCTGGAACATCGGCAGCTGGTTGGCCTCCTGAAAGCCGCCCAGGCCCATGCCCATGGTGCCGGTCTCCGGCGTGATCATCACCACCGGGCTGTGCGCCCAGTAGGCCGCCGCAATGGCCGTCACGCAGTTGCTGATGCCCGGGCCGTTCTGCCCGATCACCACGCCGTGGCGGCCCGACACCCGCGCATAGCCGTCGGCCATGTGCGCGCCGCCCTGCTCGTGCACCACCGGCACCAGGCGGATGCCGGCGGGCGCAAAGATGTCCATCGCATCCATGAAGGCCGAGCCCATGATGCCGAAGATGTCGGTCACGCCGTTGGCGACCATGGTCTCGACGAAGGCCTCGGAGGGCGTCATCTTCTGCACACCGGTGACGGCTTCGCGTGAAGTCTGGGCGGGTGCTGCGGGTTGCTTCTGGCTCATGGAAGGCGTCTCCTGAAGGGTGTGGCGGTCGGTTGCCGGTGGGCCGGCGCTTTGAAAACTTCGGAACTCCTTGTTCCGAAATCCATTCCGGCGGAATATAGGACGGCATCCGGCCCGCGTCAAACAATTTACAAAAAACGGTACGCCATGTCTCTTTTTTTGTAAAACATCTATGATCCGCCCCATGAAGATCGTCAAAGGGCTCCCCATGGACACTGCCGAACCCGCCGGCGACACGCCCACCATGCGCCTGTTCGGGCTGCTCGAAGTCATGGCCGCCAAAGACCAGCGCTACTCGCTGCAGGGCCTGGTGGAAGAAACCGGCCTGCCCAAGCCCACGCTGCACCGCATGCTGCAGCAGCTCGAAGGCTCGGGGCTGTTGCAGCGCGAAGGCGACGGTCGGCACTACGGCATCGGCACACGGCTGCGGCGCCTGGCCGAGAACCTGCTGCTCAACGACAGCCTGCACGGTGCGCGCCATACGGTGCTGCGTCAACTGGTCGAGGAAATTGGCGAGAGCTGCAACCTCACGGCGCTCTCAGGCAGCGAGGTGGTGTACCTCGACCGCGTGGAAACCGCCGCGCCGCTGCGCTTCTACCTGCACTCCGGCTCGCGCGTGCCGGCGCATTGCTCGGCCAGCGGCAAGATCTTTCTGTCGCAAATGAGCGCGGCGCAGCGCCGCCGCCTGCTGTCGAACGCGCCGCTGGAGGCCTGCACGCCCCAGACCCTGACCGACCCCGACGCGCTGGAGAAAGAAGTGCAGCGCGTGCGCAAGAACGGCTACGCCATCGACCACGAAGAGTTTCTGCCCGGCCTGCTGTGCATTGCCACGCTGGTGCCCTCCGGCGACGGTGCGCCTTCGAACCTGTGCATCGCCGTGCAGGCGCCGGTGATGCGGCTCGACGCGGCCAAGGCCAAGGCGCTGCTGCCCGCCTTGCAACGCGCCGCGCAGTCGCTGAGCCGCATCGACGCCAGCGCCACCACCGACCGCGCGCAGGCCTGACCCCTTCTTCAAAAGAAAGCGATTCACCGTGACCGATACAGCACAACGCCGCCCCGACCGGTTGCTCAGCGTGCGCGAGGTGTTCGGCATCGACACCGACCTGCAGGTGCCCGCCTTCAGCCCCAGCGAGGCGCTGGACGACCACGTGCCCGAGGTCGACGCCGTCTACCGCTTCAACCCCGACGTGACGCTGGCCATCCTCGCGGGCTTCATGCGCGACCGGCGCGTGATGGTGCAGGGGCTGCACGGCACCGGCAAGTCGACCCACATCGAGCAGGTGGCCGCGCGGCTGAACTGGCCCTGCGTGCGCCTGAACCTCGACGGCCACATCAGCCGGCTCGACCTGGTCGGCAAGGACGCGGTGGTGCTGCGCGAAGGCCAGCAGGTCACCGAGTTTCAGGAGGGCATCGTGCCCTGGGCACTGCAGCGGCCCGTGGCGCTGATCTTCGACGAATACGACGCGGGCCGGCCCGACGTGATGTTCGTCATTCAGCGCATCCTGGAGCGCGACGGCAAGTTCACGCTGATGGACCAGAACCGGGTGCTGCGCCCGCACCCGTTCTTCAGGCTCTTCGCGACCGCCAACACCGTGGGCCTGGGCAACCTGAACGGCCTGTACCACGGCGCGCAGCGCCTCAACCATGCGCAGATCGACCGCTGGAACATCGTGGCCTCGCTCAACTACCTGCCGGCCGCGGAAGAAATTGCCATCGTGCAGGCGCGCGTGCCTGCACTGGCCGACGCCGCCGGCACCCAACTGGTCGCGTCGATGGTGGCCGTGGCCGACCTCACGCGCAAGGGCTTTGCGGCGGGCGACCTGTCGACGCTGATGTCGCCACGCACCGTCATCACCTGGGCCGAGAACATCGAGATCTTCAAGGACCCGGCGCTGGCGTTTCGGCTGTCGTTCGTCAACAAGTGCGACGACGCGGAGCGGCCCTTGGTGGCCGAATACTTCCAGCGCTGCTTCGACCGCGAGCTGCAGGAGTCGCATCAGTTGTCGGCAACGCAACAACAACAAGGCCCACGCGAATGACCGGCACCCCTGCTTCGGCCAGCGCCATGCAGCGCCGGGTGCGGCAGGAGGAGCAGGTGGCCGAACTGTGCGCGGGCGTGGTGCGCGCCGTCAGCGGCGAGCGCGACCTGCACTTTCGCGGCAGGCGACTGCACCGCGGCCGCATCGCGTTGCCGTGGTTCGCGCCGCACCTGCATCCCTCGCCCGACACCGACGACTTCGCGTCCTTCCGCGGCGTGGCCGACGGGTTGGCGCTGCGGCTGTCGCAGTCCGACGCCAAGCTGCACGAGAGCCTGCGGCCTGAAGAGCCTGTCGAACGCATGCTGTTCGAAATGCTGGAGCAGTTCCGCGCCGAGGCGATGGCGCCAGAGGCCATGCCCGGCATGCGGCACAACCTGCGCCACCGCCACGAACAGTGGTCGCTGGCCTTCCACGACTCGGGCTTGACCGACACCGCGCGCGGCCTGCTGCTGTACACCGTGGCGCAAATCTGCCGCGCCCGCGTCAACGGCCAGCAGGTGGTGGAAGCCACCGAAGACATGCTCGAAGCCACCCGCTTCGCGCTGTCGCCGCGCATCGGCCATGCGCTGGCAGGCCTGCGCCGCGACCGCGCAAACCAGGCCGCCTACGCGGTGCACGCGCTGGCCATCGCACGCACCGTGGCCGCGATGCTGCACGAGGCGGGCGAAGAAGGCAGCACCGCGCGCGACCCGCATGTGGACGACAAGCGCAGTGTGTTCAGCCTGATTGCCGACATGGACCGGGAGATCATCGAGCGCTTCACCACCGCCGAGTCGGGCCGCAGCGCGGTGCTGGACGGCGCGGGCGGCGCCTACCGCGTTTTCACCACGGCCTACGACCGCGAGCAGGACGCAGCCACGCTCGCGCGCAAGGAGGTGCTTGCAGAGCACCGCGAAAAGCTAGACCGCCGCATTGCCGCGCAGGGCGTGAACATCGCGCGCCTTGCGCGAGAGCTGCGCGCCTTGCTCGCCGAGCCCGAGCGCGACGGCTGGAGCGGGGGGCAGGAAGAAGGCTTGATCGACGGGCGCCGGCTCGCACAGTTGGTCGCATCACCGACCGAACGCCGTCTGTTCCGCACCGAGCGCATGCAGCCGGTGGCCGACTGCATCGTCACCTTTCTGATCGACTGCTCGGGCTCGATGAAGGAGCATGCCGAATCGGTCGCGATGATGGTGGACGTGTTCACGCGCGCGCTGGAGCAAGCCGGCGTGGCGAGCGAGGTGTTGGGTTTCACGACCGGTGCATGGAACGGCGGGCTCGCCCAGCGCGAGTGGATACGCGCGGGCCGGCCGCCGCACCCTGGGCGCCTGAACGAGCGCAGTCACCTGGTCTTCAAGGCCGCGGCCACGCCGTGGCGTCGTGCGCGACCGGCCATGGCCGCCTTGCTGAAGGCCGACTTGTTCCGTGAGGGCGTCGACGGAGAGGCGGTCGATTGGGCCTGTGCCCGGCTGCGGCAACGCGACGAGGCACGCAAGCTGTTGTTGGTGATGTCCGACGGTTCCCCGATGGACAGCGCCACCCATCTGGCCAACGACGCGCATTACCTGGACCATCATTTGCGCGATGTGGTGGCACGTCAGGAGCAGCGGGGGGACATTGCGATTGCGGGCATTGGCGTGGGGCTGGACTTGAGTCCGTACTACAGCCGCAGTCATGTGTTGGACCTGGCTGCGTCCAGTGGCAACGCGGTGTTTCGCGAGGTCATCGAACTGATGGCTGGTGGGTATAGGCGCTGAGTGTTTGATTGCGCGCTGGCGTTCTGTTCAGCGGTGCGTTGTTCAGGGCGACGTTGTTCAGGGCGGCGCTCACGCCGACGGGGTGCCTTGCTCCGCGAATGTCCCCCGGCCTGCGGCCTCCTCCTTTATTTCGCTGCGCAAGGCACCCCATCGACGTGAGCGTTTTCAGAGCGGCGGTTGATCGTGCGATCACCCAGAGCGTGCCCAGGTGCACAGGGCGTCGGGTGCTCCCCGCAGCGAAATAAAGGAGGAGGGGCGCAGCCCCGGGGGACATTCGCGGAGGGGAGTACCCGGCGGCCTGTGCACACGCCCTGAACAAAGCAGCCTACGAACAATCAAGTGCCCTGAACAAAACCACAAAAACCAGTGAGACGTTACGCACTACATCCATTCCCCGATTGACAAAGACCCGCCACAGTCCCTAAATGACGTCTCGAATAAAAGAACAGCGTTCCAACATTCGGAACACAAGAGACAAAAACCATGGACTCAACACTTGCAAAAGGCCTGGCAGCCCTCGAGTGGATGACACGCCAACAACGCGACTGCCGCGTCACCGACCTGGCCCTGGCCTTCGGCATGGCGCGCAGCAACGCGCATCGAACACTGCAGACACTCGTCGAATGCGGCTGGGCCGTGCAAGACCCCGGCACCAGCGCCTACCGGCCCAGCCTGAAACTCTTCGAACTGGGCGCACTGGTGGGCGAAGCCGCCGACGTCGGCGCACTGCTGCGGCCACACCTGGCCGCACTGGCACAGACCACCGGCGAAACCATCCACCTGGCCGTGCTCGACGGCGCCGAGATCGTCTACCTCGACAAGTTCGACAGCCCGCTGCCCGTCGCGGCGTACTCCCGCGTCGGCGGCAGGGCCGCTGCGTACTGCGTGGCATCAGGCAAGGCGCTGCTGGCCGCGGCATCGCTCGACACCGCCGCGCTGCGCCAACGCCTGGGCACTCTGGTGGCGCACACCAAGAACAGCATCACCGACTTCGATGCACTCTCTCTTGAACTCGCACGCACCCGCACCCGCGGCCATGCCGAGAACCGCGAGGAATGGCGCCTTGGCGTCTGCGGGCTCGGCGTGCCGGTGTTCGACGCACGCGGCAACGCGGTGGCGGCCGTGGGCATGAGCGTGCCCTCGATCCGCTTCGCGCGCACACAGGCCCGCATGCTGGCCAGCCACATCACGGCCTGCGCGCGGGACGCCAGCGCAACGCTCGGCTACCGCGTGAACGGGAACGTGAACGTCGGCGCGAACCTCGACGCAAGCGCTGCAGCCGCCGCATCAGCGCCCGCAGGCACCAGCGCGACCCCATCCAAGAGAAGGAGACTCGAATGAAGCCGTTCCTCGTTCCGTGGTTGCGCGCCGGGCTGATGGTGCTTGTTTCGGTGCCCGCGCTTGTCACCACCGCCGTGCACGCCGACACCAGTGCGGACTACCCCAACAAACCGATTCGCCTCATCGTCCCCTACCCGCCCGGCGGCGGCACCGATGTCATCGCGCGCATCGTGCAGGAGCGCTTTCAAACGCTGCTGGGCCAGCCCGTGCTCATCGACAACCGCGGCGGCGCGGCCGGCTCCATCGGCACCGAGATGGTCGCCAAGTCGGCCCCCGACGGCTACACCGTGCTGTTCACGCTGTCCTCGCACACCATCAACCCGGCCATCTACAACAAGCTGGGCTTCGACACCGCCAAAGACTTCGCGCCGGTCGGCATGGTCGCCTCGCTGCCGCAGATCCTCGTGGCCAACCCGCAGTTCGCAGCCAGCACCGTGGCCGAGCTGGTCGCCATGGCCGAGGCCAAGCCCGACACCATCGCCTTCGCCTCGGTGGGCAACGGCTCGCCGGGGCACCTGGCGGGCGAGCTGCTGAAGCTGCGCACCGGCACGCACATGACGCACATTCCCTACCGCGGCGGCGGCCCGGCCGTCACCGACGTGATGGGCGGGCAGGTGCCGCTGCTGTGGGTGTCGATTCCGGCCGCGGCGCAGTTCGTCAAAGCCGGCAAGCTCAAGGCGCTGGCGGTGTCGACCACCAAACGCAGCGCGGCTTTCCCTGATGTGCCGACGATGCAGGAGGCCGGCATTGCCGACTTCGACGTCGACTCCTGGTACGCCGTGTTCGTGCCTGCAAAAACGCCGCAGCCCGCCATCGACAAGCTCAACCGCGTGATCAACACCGTGGTGAAAGAGCCCGACATCCGCGACAAGCTGCTGGCGCAAGGCAGCGAAGGCGTGGGCGGCACGCCGGAGCAGCTGGGCAAGGTGGTCACCACCGAACTCGTGCGCTGGCAAAAGCTCGCCAAAGAGGCCAGCATCAAAGTGGATTGAGGCTCGCCCCCAGGCTACGCGCACTTCGTGTCGCTCCTCCTACCCCCTACCGGGGGCAACACCAGCGGCCCGGCAAAGCCGGTTCCGCGGTGTTCACCGAATGAAGAGATACCGGAATCGAAGAAACCATGGAACACACCGCCACTCCCTCCCCCATCGCTGACCTGGTCGCACGCGCCCGTGCTGCGCAGCGCATCTACCAGACCTGGTCACAGGCCCAGGTCGACACCGCCGTGGTGGCGGCCGGCTGGGCCATCATCGAACCCGCGCGCAACCGCGAGCTGGCCGAGTTGGCAGTGGCCGACACCGGCGTGGGCAACGTCGAAGACAAGGTGCGCAAGAACCACCGCAAGACCTTCGGCTTGCTGCGCGACCTGCACGGTGCCCGCTCGGTCGGCGTCATCGGCGAAGACGCCGCGCGCGGCATTGTCGAAATCGCGCGGCCCGTGGGCGTGGTGTGCGCGGTCACGCCGTCCACCAACCCGGGCGCCACGCCTGCCAACAAGATCATCAATGCGCTGAAGGGCCGCAACGCGGTCATCGTGGCGCCCTCGCCCAAGGGCTGGTCCACCGCCGCGCGGCTCATCGAATTCATGCACCAGCAGTTAGACCGCATCGGCGCGCCGCGCGATCTGGTGCAGCTGCTGCCCTCGCCCATCAACAAGCAATCGACCGCCGAGCTGATGCGCCTGTGCGACCTGGTGGTGGCCACCGGCTCGCAGGCCAACGTGCGCGCGGCCTACGCGAGCGGCACGCCGGCCTTCGGCGTGGGCGCGGGCAACGTGGCGGGCATCGTGGACGAAACGGCGGACGTCGCTGCCGCGGCCGACCGCATCGTGCGCTCCAAGACCTTCGACAACGCGACCAGCTGCTCGTCGGAGAACAGCCTGGTCATCGTCGATGCGGTGCGCGCGCAGATGCTGGCCGCGCTCAAGGACCGCGGCGCCCTCATGCTCGCGGCCGGCCAGAAGGCCACGCTGCAGGCGCTGATGTGGCCCGAAGGCAAGCTCTCGGCCGCCGTCATCGGCCAGTCGGCGCGCACCATCGCCGAACGCGCGGGCGCGCTGGACGGCGCCAACCGCGCCGCATGGCAAGCCATTGCAGATGCCGACCCGCGCATCCTGATGGTCGCGGAAGACGGCGTGGGGCACGACCACCCCTTCTCCGGAGAAAAGCTCAGCCCCGTGCTGGCCGTGTACGCGGCGCGCGACTTCGACGAAGCCGCCGCCACTGTCGAGCGCATCTACGCCTACGAAGGCGCGGGCCATTCGGTGGGGCTGCACAGCAGCGTGCCCGAACGCGCGCTGGCGCTGGGCCTCACGCTGCCGGTGTCGCGCGTCATCGTCGACCAGGCGCACTGCATCGCCACCGGCGGCAGCTTCGACAACGGGCTGCCGTTCTCGCTGTCGATGGGCTGCGGCACCTGGGGCAAGAACAACTTCTCCGACAACATGAACTACCGCCACTACCTGAACATCACGCGCGTGTCGCGGCCGATACCCGAGGTGGTGCCGACCGAAGACGACATCTTCGGCGCCTTCTTCGCCACGCACGGCGCGAAGTGAACACGGCCATGGCCACGGCGGCAGGGCAAGCGGCAACGGCAACCGAAGCCACCACCGTGCACGCGCTGATCGAGCAGCAGGCGCTGCGCCAGCCGCACGCGGTGTATGCGCGCGCCACCGAGTCCGCGCAGCACATCGCCTACGGCGAGCTCGCGCGCGGCTGCCGGCGCGTGGCCGCGGTGCTGCGCGCGCAGGGCCTGCTGCCGGGCGACACCGTGTCGGTCGTCATGCCCAACGGCCTGCAGACCTTGCGCCTGCTGCTGGGCGCGATGCATGGCGGCTTTGTGGTCAACCCCGTCAACCTGCTGTCGCAGCGCGAGCAGATGCACCATGTGCTCTCGCATTCAGACTGCCGCCTCGTCTGCGTGGCGCCCGAGTGGGAACTGCGCGTGCGTGAGATCGTCGAGACTTTCGAGCGACAGGTGAAGCTTGTGGTGGTCGACCCCGAGGCCGACGCACTGCCGGGCGAAGAAGACATGGCCGCCGCGGAATCTGCCCCCTCGCCCGACGCCGTTGCGCTGCTCATGTACACCTCCGGCACCACCGGCATGCCCAAGGGCGTGATGCTCACGCAGCGCAACCTGGCGGCCAATGCGCGCGCCATCAGCGCGGAGCACCAGCTGCAGCCCTCGGACCGCGTGCTCGCGGTGCTGCCGCTGTACCACATCAACGCCTTTGCCGTGACCATGCTCGCGCCGCTGGCGCATGGCGGCAGCCTGGCGATGCCGCCGAAGTTTTCGGCCGGGCGCTTCTGGGAACAGGCCACGCACACGCAGTGCAGCTGGATCAACGTGGTGCCCACCATGATCTCTTACCTGCTCGAAGGCGCGAAGCCGCCGCTGGCGCAGACGCTGGCCATTCGCTTCTGCCGCTCGGCCTCGGCCGCGCTGCCGCCGGAGCACCACCGCGCGTTCGAGCAGATGTTCGGCATCGGCATCGTGGAGACCATGGGCCTGACCGAAACGGCAGCGCCTGCGTTCTCCAACCCGATGGACCCGGCCGCGCGCAAGCTGGGCTCGGTCGGCCGCGCATCGGGCTGCATGGCGGGCGTGGTCGATGCCGCGCTGGCGGCCGTGCCCCACGGTGTGACCGGCGAGTTGGTCATTCGCGGCCCCAACGTGATGCTCGGCTACTACAAGAACGAAGACGCCACACGCGCCAGCTTCACGCCCGACGGCTGGCTGCGCACCGGCGACCTGGGCCACCGCGACGAAGACGGCTTTTTCTTCGTGACCGGCCGCATCAAGGAACTGATCATCAAGGGCGGCGAGAACATTGCGCCGCGCGAAATCGACGAAGCCCTGCTGCGCCACCCCGCCGTGCTGGAGGCCGCCGCCGTGGGCGTGCCCGACCGCCACTACGGCCAGGACATCGGCGTGTGCATCGTGCTGCGCGAAGGCTGCGCCTGCACCGAAGAAGAGTTGCGTGCGTTCAGCGCCGACCTGCTCGGGCGCTACAAGGCGCCGGGCCACTACCGCTTCGTGCAGGACCTGCCGCGCGGGCCTTCGGGCAAGGTGCAGCGCCTGAAGCTGTTGCCGCTCTTCGAGGCATGACGGCGGCCGACTTGCTGGTGCCGCCGCTGGCGCCGGCCACGCTGGCGTACAGCCTGTGCGTGGTGTTCGCGGCCGGCATCGTGCGCGGCTTTGCGGGCTTCGGCTTCTCGGCCATCACGGTGGCCGGCATGTCGCTGGTGGTGTCGCCCGCGCTGGTGGTGCCCGCCATCTTCATGCTCGAAATTCTCGCAAGCCTGAGCCAGTTGCGCGGCATCGCGCGCCACATCGACATGCCCTGGCTCAGCTGGCTGATGCTGGGCAATCTGGTGTGCATTCCGATCGGCGTGGCACTGCTCGCGTGGCTGCCGGAGACGCCGCTGCGCCTGCTGATAGGCGCGCTGCTGATGGCGGCTGCGTTGCTGCTGCGCGGCGGCGCGCATGTGACGCTGGTGCCCACGCGCGGTGTGCGGCTGATGGCGGGGCTGGCCTCTGGTTTCATCAACGGCGTGGCGGCCATCGGCGGCATCGCCATTGCGGTGCTGCTGAGCAGCACGAAGATGGCACCGGCCGTGCTGCGCGCCACGCTGATTGCGCTGCTGCTGTTCAGCGACGTGGTGGCACTGGTCTGCGCGGCGCTGATCCCTTCATCCGCGCACGCCTCGGGCAACCTGATGGGTGCGGACACGCTCAAGTGGGCGCTGTGGCTGGCACCGGCGATGCTCGCGGGCATCTGGTACGGGCAACGCTCTTTCAAGGGCGTGTCGGCGGAGCAGTTCAGAAGGCATGTGCTGAACCTGCTGATTGCGCTGGCGGCGGTGAGTGTGGTGCGGGCGGTGGCGAGCCTGGTGGGATGAGGGGGTGGATGCGACCAATCCGATTCAAGGGCAAGCCGGGCGAGCCGCCGAAGATTGCAAAGTAGCAGCCTGGTTACCGATCAGGCAGCGCGCCGCTCGATACTCAGCGCCGCACCCGCATCCCTGACGACTTGCTTGAACACGTCCGCGTAAGTGGGACGCCGCGTGGTCCTTGCAAGAAACTCATCGAATTCAGCCTCGTCAGGAATCGAGAACGAAATGCGCGCGGGATCGTTGTGCCGAAGAACGTCTTCGAAGGCAGACAGATTGCTGCCCGCATACCCTCGGTAGCCGAAGAGCGCCTCTCCGAGATGACAGTAGAAGTCATCCTCCGTCAGCAAGCCGCTCACGTCCAGCACGACGGACCCCGTGACCCGCGTTTGGCGCCAATCGCGGGAAGAAGCCAGGGTCATGCAGGCGCGGATCCACGGGTACCTGTAAGCCGAATCGAGGTCGCGCCAACTGACTGCAACGTCCTCCCTCCAAGCCTCCAGGATCTGCACCTTTGGCAGGTAAGCGCGGCCGACCGAAACCACGTAGTGCTGGCGTGCGCCGTTGTCCTTCAGGAGCGCCTTGCAATAGATGCAGGCCACTTCCGCTTCGAGATCGCCGATGATTTTGTAGATCGTGTAGACGGTGCCCGCCCTCAGAGCCGAGTAGTCGTCGGGAGCTTCCATGTCGTCCATGACGATGAGCACATCTTCGACAACGTCACCTCCTTCGGCGATGTATGCGGAGGGCAAACCTTCTATCGACCTGACGCGCAATTCAATGTCGTCGCCCTCCGCTTCGCTTCGAATCAGGAAGCGCCGGTCTGCGCCGCCCACGCTGCTGTCCGGGAATTTTTCTGGCATTGAGTTCACTTGGTAACTTGATGATCGACGCGCAGGGAATCCCCGCTGTGCTGCTCGTCCGTCTCTGCAGCGCGGAGACCAGGCCCCCGCTTCTCGTCCTGCTGCTGCAAGTTCAGCCGCAGGCTCATCGGTCGCCCCGTATCTGCGGCGGCAACGCAAACGCCCCCGCATCAATAGCCTCGCAGTAAGTCTTCCAGTCCGCCCTCACCTGCGCCGCGCACGCATGCGCCGCCGTCAGCAGGTCGCCGCACCAGGCCTTGGCCGAGCCCCCGAACTCGACCAGCGCATCCGCATCGGCCGCGCCTTGCATGCCCGCGCTGCGCAGTTGGGCCCAGGCGATGAGTTGCCCCATGTCGCCGATGACGCCGCGGATCTGCGCGAGGCTGGTGCCCGCAGCACCCAGGCTCACGCGGTCTTCGCTGGGTTGCAGGCCGCGCAGCACATAAGACGATTTGCCCTCCACGATCGGGTGCAGGAACGCCATCGACACCGCCTGCATGCGCCGCTGCAGCCCCACCACGCGGTGCGCCTGCGCCGGCCACACGGGCTGCGCCAGCTTCAGGTGCGGCGTCAGCGCGGAAGGCTGCGCCTCTTTCAGGTCGAGCAGGTAGTTGCCGTCGGGCGAGCCCTTGCCCTCGACCAGCACGATGTAGCGCGCCACGCCCAGGCTGCCGGTGCCCGCGATGCGCCGCGCCACGTCCAGCACCTTGTAGAAGCCGGGCTTGTCCTGCGTGGCGGCGAAGGTGTCGATGAGCTGCGTGACATGCGCGCGCGCCGCGTCGTCGGCCGCCAGCGCGCGCTTGGCGTCGCAGCGGATGACGCGGCCGTGCCCCTTGCGGTCGGTGCGGTGGTCCAGAAAGTCGGGGCGCTTGCGGGTCTTCAGGTTGTCGAGCAGCTTTTGCACCAGACCGGTGGCGGTATCGCGCGCCACGCAGCGGGCCTGGCCCTGCACCAGCGCCGCGGCATAGGCGTCGATGAACACCTTGCACAGCGCGGCGGCTTCGTCGGCGCCGGCGCGCAGGCCGTCGCCGGCCACCAGCATGCTCGACAGAAAGCGCACCAGCTCCCAGGTGACGGGGGCCAGCGCGGCCTCGTCGAAGTCGTTGAGGTCGAAGTACACGAGCCGGTTGTCGCCCTTGTAGCTGCCGAAGTTCTCCAGGTGGGCGTCGCCGGACAGCCAGCCGGCCGGGGCCTTGGTGAACAGCGCATCGTCTGGCAGGCGGTCGTAGAACAGGTGGCAGGTGCCGCGCAGAAAAACGAAGGGGCTGGTGCGCAGGTTGGCGTACTTCATGGCCAGGCGCTCGGGGTCGCGCCCGGCGTTGAAGTTGCGGATGGATTCGGCGACGTTCGGCATGGCGTACCCCCCTTCGAAGTGAGCTCGAATTCTGGGCCCGACAAGGCGGGTCAGCAGAAAGTTTTCAGCGCGTGCTGGCTTGTATATTCGGTCGGCCGTAGAGGCACGAAGGCGCCGCATCCGCGCAGCAAACGCAGGCATGCGCGGCGCCGCAATCACAAGAACGCAGTCACAAAAAACACTCAGGGGTGAACCACATGCAAAAAATTACGGGCCGACTGGCCGCTTTCATTCCCGCGGTCGCGCTGTTGGCCGCGGCAGCGTTCTGGCACGGCAAAACGCAGGCTGACAATGCCGCGCCAGTGCAGAGCTACAACGACATCGTTGCCGCCTACAAGACCAACCCGCAGCAGGCGGCCGCCAAGTACACGCAAAAGCGCCTGGCCTTCAGCGGCCGGGTGATGCGCATGGGCAGCGACGCGGGCGGCACGTATTTCGGCGCGGTGACGGACGACGGCGCGCAGTTCGACACGCACTTCGAGGTGAGCGACCAGGAGGCGCTGAAGCCGAAGTTCAAGGACCAGAAGATGACGCCCTTCCAGTTCTCGTCGAACATCGTTTTCGACTGCCTGAATGAAGGCTTTCTGGCCACCGCGCTGGTGCCCTCGCCCAAGTTCACGCACTGCCGGCTGGTGAAGTAGCCGAAAGCGCCACGCGCCTCAGAGCAGCCCGCCCATGCGCTCGGCCGCGGCCTTCAGCGCATCTAGGCGCTTCAACGCATCGTCCATCGACATGCGTGCCGTTGGCGCATGCACCGCCAGCGCGGCGCGCACTGCACCGGCTCCACCAGGTCCACCGGCCCCATCCCGCACCGGCACGGCCACCGCCACCAGCCCGGCAATGAACTCCTCCCGGTCGCACGAATGGCCACGCTGGGCGATGGCGTCGCACTCGGCGCGCAGCGCCTGCGCCGTCACCAGCGTGTTGGCCGTCATGCGCTCCAGCGGCAGGTGGTCGATGAGCGCGTCGCGTTCCTTCTTCGGCATCAGCGCCAGAAACAGCTTGCCGCTGGCGGTGCAATGCAGCGGCACGTGGGAGCCCACGTCCAGCGACAGGCGCAGCGGCCATTGCGCCTCCACGCGGTCGAGGTAGAGCACCTGCGCGCCGTCCAGCGTGGTGAGGTTGCAGGTTTCGCCCACCTCGCGCACCAGCGCCGACAGCACCTCGTGCCGCAGGCCGCGCACCACGCCGTGGTTGAGGGTGTCGAAGGCCAGCTTGCGCAGCGCGGGGCCGACGCTGAACGAGCGTTCGTCCACGTCGCGCGCCAAAAAACCGGTGGCCAGCAACTGCGTGCAGATGCGGTGCGCAGTGCCCTTGGGCAGGCCGAGTTGCGCGGCCAGGTCGGCCAGCGTGAGGGCGCGGCCCGCGTTGGCCAGCAAGGCCAGCAGGCGCAGGCTGCGTTCGGCGGAGGAGCCCGAAGAAGGCTCCGCCTCTTCGGTGGAAACGACTGCGGCGGGGCGCACGGGACGGGGCATGCGGGTAAACCTTAAAAATGGAACATTGCGTTCCGAAAATCATTGGCCTAGGATGCGGCCGAGCCCCGCGATTGTTCCACTCCAGGACCCCAAGGCATGCCCGAAGAAGAGTTCGACTACATCGTTGTCGGCGCCGGTTCCGCCGGCTGCGTGCTGGCCGCGCGGCTGAGCGAAGACCCGGCCACGCGCGTGCTGCTGCTCGAAGCCGGCCCGCCGGACCGCTCGCTGTGGATCCACCTGCCCATCGGCTACGGCAAGACGATGTGGAGCCCCACCTACAACTGGCGCTTTCAGACCGACCCCGACCCGAACATGAACGGCCGGCGCATCTACTGGCCGCGCGGCAAGACGCTGGGCGGCTCCAGCGCAATCAACGGGCTGATCTACATCCGCGGCCAGCGCGAGGACTACGACCACTGGGCCGCGCAGGGCAACGCGGGCTGGGGCTACGACGACGTGCTGCCCTACTTCGTGAAGTCCGAAGGCAACCAGCGCGGCGCAAGCGCCTTTCACGGCGGCAGCGGGCCGCTGAAGGTGTCCGACATTGCCGCACGGCACGAGCTGATCGAGGCCTTCATCGGCGGGGCCGAACAGGTCGGCGTGCCGCGCACCGAAGACTTCAACGGCGCCGCGCAGGAAGGCGCGGGCTACTACCAGCTGACCACGCACAAGGGCTGGCGCTGCAGCACGGCCAAGGCCTATCTGACGCCCGAGGTGAAGCGGCGTGCCAACCTGCGCATAGAGACCGACGCGCTGGCCGGCAAGCTGGTGTTCGACGGGCGGCGTGCCGCCGGCATCACGTACCGGCAAGGCGGTGTGTTGCAGACCGCGCGCTGCCGCGCCGAAGTGCTGCTGTCGGCCGGCTCGATTCAGTCGCCGCAGTTGCTGCAGCTTTCGGGCATCGGCCCGCGCGCGCTGCTCGACACGCTCGGCATCCCGGTGGTGCACGAGCTGCCGGGCGTTGGCGAGAACCTGCAAGACCATCTGCAGATTCGGTTGGGCTACGAATGCACCAAGCCCATCACCACCAACGACCAATTGAACTCCTGGTTCGGTCAGATGGGCATGGGCCTCGAATGGCTGCTGCACCGCACCGGGCCGCTGGCGGTGGGCATCAACCAGGGCGGCTGCTTCATGCGCGCGCTGAAAGACGCGCAAGGCAAGCCGGTGGCGGCCACGCCCGACATTCAGTTCCACGTGGCCACGCTGTCGGCCGACATGGCGGGCGGCAAGGTGCACCCTTACTCGGGCTTCACGATGTCGGTGTGCCAGTTGCGGCCGGAGTCGCGCGGGCACATTCGCATTCGCTCGCTGGACGCGGCCGAGCCGCCGGAGATGCAGCCCAACTACCTGGCCACCGAGCTCGACCGCGCGACCACCGTGGCCGGCGTGCGGGCGGCACGCGCCATTGCCGATGCGCCCGCGATGCGCCCCTACGTCAAGCGCGAGGTCAAGCCCGGTCCGCAGGCCGAGAGCGACGCCGACCTGCTCGAGTTCTGCCGCAACAACGGCGCCACCATCTTCCACCCCACCGGCACCTGCCGCATGGGCAGCGACGCGCTGGCCGTGGTCGATGCGCGGCTGCGCGTGCACGGTGTGCCGGGGCTGCGGGTGATCGACTGCTCGGCGATGCCCACGCTGGTGTCGGGCAACACCAATGCACCCGCGGTGATGATGGCCGAGAAGGCGGTGGACATGATCAGAGAAGACGCCAGGGGATAGGCACCAGAGGCCCACAGAAGGCCGAAACGACAACAACCTCATCGGAGACAAACACATGAGCGCAACCGACGAAAAAGCGATTCGCAGGGTGGTGGTTTCGGCGCTGGTGGGCGCCACCATCGAGTGGTACGACTTCTTTCTGTACGGCGTGGTGGCCGGCATTGTGTTCAACAAGCTCTACTTTCCGGGCAGCGACCCGGTGGTGTCGACCTTGCTGGCCTACACCACGTTTGCGGTGGGCTTTGTCACGCGGCCGCTGGGCGGCGTGATCTTCGGCCACTTCGGCGACAAGATCGGGCGCAAGAGCATGCTGGTCATCACGCTGATGATCATGGGCGTGGCCACCTTCCTCATCGGCCTGGTGCCCACGTATGCGCAGATCGGCGTTGCGGCACCGCTGCTGTTGCTGCTGCTTCGCATTGCGCAGGGCATCGGCCTGGGCGGCGAATGGGGCGGCGCGGTGCTGATGGCGTATGAATACGCGCCGAAGGAAAAGCGCGGCTTCTATGCGTCGCTGCCGCAGATCGGGCTGGCCATTGGCCTGTGCCTGGCCTCGGGCGTGGTGGCGCTGCTGTCGTGGCTGCTCACCGACGAGCAGTTTCTGGCCTGGGGCTGGCGCATCGCGTTCCTCATCTCCGGGCTGATGGTGATGGTGGGCATGTACATCCGCCTGCATGTGCAGGAAACGCCGGAGTTCGCGGCGGTGAAGGCGCGCAACGCGGAGCTGCGCATTCCGTTCATGGACATGATCCGCCGCTACCCGGGCAATGTGTTGAAGGGCATGGGGGCGCGCTACATCGACGGGGTGTTCTTCAACATCTTCGGCGTGTTCTCGATCAACTACCTCACCAGCACCATCAAGATCAGCCGCACCGAGGCGCTGCTGGGCGTGATGGCCGCGGCGGTGGTGATGTGCTTTGCCATTCCGTTCTTCGGGCGCATGTCGGACCGGCTCGGGCGGCCCAAGGTGTACATGTGGGGGTCGATCATCACGGCGGTGTCGGCGTTTCCGGGCTTCTGGCTCATGACGCACAGCGGGGGCAACGTGATGCTGATCTGGCTGGCGATCATCGTGCCGTTCGGCATCTTGTATGCGTCGGTGTACGGGCCCGAAGCCGCGCTGTTCTGCGACCTGTTCGACGCCAAGGTGCGCTACACGGGCATCAGCTTCGTCTACCAGTTCTCGGGCATCTTCGCCTCGGGCATCACGCCCATCATTGCGACCGCGCTGCTGAAGTCGGGCGGCGGCCAGCCGTGGCAGATCTGCATGTATGTGCTGTTTGCCGGCGCGGTGTCGGCGGTGTGCGCGTGGATGATCGGGCGCTCGCCCTCGCCGGCCGATGAGCCGGACGCGGCGGCCGTGCCCTTACGGTGAGCTTGCAGGCGGGGTGGCCGCGCGCACCTGCCGCACCACGGACAGCACGGCGCTCACCACCGCACCGGGGTCGTCGAACTGAATGTCGTGGCCCGCATTCGGCAGCAACTGGTGCGTGCCGCGCGAAGACCAGCGCGTGATGTCGTCGTGCATCTGCTTCCAGAGCCCTTGCACCTGCTCGCCCTGCGCCGGCGTGATCTTCATGCCGTGCAGTTCGCTGGCCGTGTAGGGCGCCATGGCGGTGAGCACGACCAGCGGCCGATGGCCCAGGTCGCGAAAGGCGCCCGCCTCGGCCAGCGTGCTGTCGGTGGCGTCGCCTTCGGCGAGCTGCGTGCCGAATGACTGGGGCGCAAAGGCACGAATGGCCTGCGCGTCGTGTTCGCTCTGGTGCGGCGCCTGCGGCAGCAGCCGTGGCACGGCCAGGCGCAACAGCCCGAACCACCGCAGGCCCACCAGCACGCGCCACAGCGGCGAGCGCGTCTCCACCATGTAGCTGGCAACGCGCGCCACCTGGTCGGGGTGGGACGGGTCGACCAGCACCAGCCCCGCCACCTCATTGCCGAAGTACCGCGTGAAGCTCACGACATAAGGCCCGCCAATGGACTGGCCCACCATCACGAAGGGGCCGTGCTCGCCCGCGCGGGTGAGCGCGGCGTGAAGGTCTTGCGCCACCTGCCGCGCGCTGGAAGGCGCGGTCGGCGGGTCGCTCCACATCAAGCCCGCGCGGCTGTAGGCGCAGGCGCGCGTGTGCGCGGCCACCTGGGGCTGCACGGCCGACCAGTCGAGCGCGCCGCCCACGCTTTGTCCCGCCTCGAACACCACCGTGGGCGAGCCCGTGCCGCGGCAGTCGAGCTGAATGCGCCGCCCGCCGATGTCGACCATGAGTCCCGGCGGCGCAAAGTCGCGCACCGCGCGGTAGCGCCCCGCCTGCTCGTACACCACGCCCGCCAGCACGGCCAGCGCCACGAATGCCGTAGCTCCCAGGGCCATGCGCACGGTGGCCGCCGCGTCAGACCGGCGGGAACTGGAAGATCAGCTCCTGCAGCATCGAATGCACCAGCGGCGGCGACCAGAACGGGTCGAGCGTCTTGTCGCCCCGCGCGGGAATGCCGTTGCGCCAGCAGCGCCAGGTGGCGTGCACCTCGCCGGTTTCGATGTTGCCGGTGAACACCACCTCGTTGAGCCGCTCGCCCTGCGCGCCCCATCTGAAACCCACATGCGGCGGCGCGTCGCGGTTCAGGCCCTCTTCGCGGTCGACATAGCACTCGGCCGCGTCGCCGAGCTTGGCGTCGAAGTAGTCGGCAAATTCGCAGAACACCGGGTAGGCCAGCTCGTTGAGCCGCTGCGCCATGCGGGCCGCCCGGCGGGCCCGGTCGGCGGCATCGGCTGGGTCGGCCGAGCCGGTGCCGTGGCGCGGCTCCAGAAGCCTGGCGTCGAAGTAGCTGTCGAGCAGCTGAAATTTCGAACTGTTCATCGCATCCCTTTCTGCATTTGCATGTTTTCTAGTGCTTTAGTTATATGCACAACAGCTGAACGCAGGCTGTCTTTGGGCGCGATGTGGGGTTTTCCGGCAGCGGAAGGCGTGAATATTTCACAAAGTAAAACAAAGGAAAAGCTTTCCTTGTGAATGTCCATCGCCATGAAGGGAAGACACCGCCGCGCGCCCTGTCCCTCCATGCCCTCTACTTCAGCCGGTAGCTCAGCTTTCGGTTGCCGCTGACCGTCGAGTCCAGCCCCAGCCAGTCGCCCTGCTGCGAATACCAGACGTCGATGGGTTGCGCCTCGGTCGCAATGCGCCAGCGCGTGGCCGGCACCGGCTGGCCGCGCACCTCCACCGTGCCGCTGCCCGCGCGGCTGACCTGCACCGCCTCGAACTTGCCGCTTTGGGCGTTGAGCAACTTGCCCTGCGTGCGGATGGCGGGGTTCCAGTAGGCGAAGCTCATCACGCAGCCTTCGAGCGACTGCGTGCCCTTGGGGGTGGTCACGGCCAGTGCGTTGTCGCCCGCGGCTTCGGCGTTGACCCTCTCGGGCGTGCCGTCGTCGTCGGTCTTGGACGTGAGGCGCTTCAGGCAATCGCCGCGCCAGGTTTCGGTGGCGCTGTGCTGGTAGCGGTACACCGTGACGCCCAGCAGCTTCACCGCAAAGCGCGCCTCGCTGGTCAGCTTGCGCTCGTTGCCGGTGGTGGCCAGGGCGAAGCGGTGCTCGCCGATGGGGGAATCGTCGAGCAGCACGCGAAAGTCCCATTCGCCGGCGGTGGGGCCGGCGGTGGGGCCGGCGGCCGACGCGGTGGCGGGCCCGGTGGACAGCACCGCAAGTGCGGCCAGGGCGGCGAGCAGCCATGCCCCGTGTTGCGTGATGTTTGTCATGACGCCTTGGGGTTGCCGCGCACCGGCCCCGGAACAAAGGCATTGGTGCGCGCGATGTAGTCGCGGTACGCCGGACGGCGCTCGCCGATGTCGTCTTCGAGCATGCGCACGCCCGACACCTTCAGCAGCAGCCAGGTCATGAGCAGCGGGGACACCACGCTCCACCCGCCTGCCCACCCTGCCCACCCTGCCCCACCCATGGCCATGAGCCACAGCCCCCACCATACGCAGCATTCGCCGAAGTAGTTGGGGTGGCGGGTGTAGCGCCACAGGCCGCGGTCCATCACCTGGCCTTTGCTTTGGGGGTCGGCCTTGAAGCGCGCCATTTGCGCGTCGCCGATCGCCTCGAAGAAGGTGCCGAACAGCGCCAGCGCGATGCCCGCCACATCGAGCGCGCCCAGCGGCCGCAGCGCCGCCATGCCCGGCAGAAAAGGCGCGGACACCACCCACGCCAGCACCGCCTGCAGCGCGAACACCAGGTACAGGCTCTTGAAACCGAAGTTCGGCTGGTTGCGCGCCCTGATCGCCTGGTAGCGCCGGTCTTCACCGTGGCCCCAGTTGCGCCAGGTGATGTACAGGCTGAGCCGCACCGCCCATGCCGCGCCGATCACCGCCATGCACAGCCCGCGCATCGTCTGCACCGGCAGCAGCGCGAAATACACGATGCCCGCGCCCACGATGCACACGGGCCACATGCGGTCGATCAGGCTGACGTCGCGCCGCACCAGGCTGGCCACCCAGGTCAGGAAGGCCAGCGACGCGGTCAGGGCCAGGCCCGCGAGTGCAACCCCCGTCATGCGGCGCGGCGCTCGAAGAGGTAGTGGCTCACCCACCAGCGTTGCCCATGGTCGAAGCCGAACAGCTCCGCCACCGACATGAAGAACAGCCGCCAACGCGTCCACCACACGTTGGCGTCGGCGCCGTAGGTGGCCTGGAACAGCGGGCGCAGCGTGTCGCGGCGCTCGTCCATGTTGCGCAGCCAGGCCTCGGCCGTGCGCTGGTAGTGGCTGCCTTCCCAGCGCCAGCGGCGCAGCAGCCGCAGGTCGTCCTGGCAGTGCAGCGCCAGGTCGTCGCTGGGCATCATGCCGCCGGAGAAAAAGTACTTGCTCATCCAGTCGCTCGGGTCGCGTACCTCGAACGGGTACGGCGCCTCCTTGTGCGCGAACACGTGCATGAAGAAACGCCCGCCTGGCTTCAGCCAGCGCGCCACATTGGCAAAGGCCTGCGGCCAGTTGCGCAGGTGCTCGAACATTTCGACCGACACCACGCGGTCGAAGCGCTCGTCGGTGTCGAACACGTTGATGTCCCGCGTCAGCACGCGCACATTGCGCAGGCCGCGCTGCGCCGCCTGCGCCTCGATGTATTCGCGCTGCGAGTTGGAGTTGGACAGCGCCGTGATGCGGCTGTTCGGGTAATGCGAGGCCATCCACAGCGTGAGCGAACCCCAGCCGCAGCCCAGCTCCATCACGTCTTGCCCGTCGACCAGCCCGGCGCGTTCGCAGGTGGCGGCCAGCGCGGCGGACTCGGCCTCTTCCAGCGTCTGCGTGCCTTCCGGCCAGTAGCAGCTGCTGTACTTGCGGTGGTTTCCCAGCACTTCGCCGAAGAAGGCGGCGGGAACCTCGTAATGCTGCTCGTTGGCCTTCTCCGGCAGCGGCGCCAGGTTGGCCTGGCCCATGCGGGCGACAAAGTCTTGCGTGAGGTCGGCCACGGCCAGCGCGTTGCCCGCCTGCAGCTCCTGGAGCCGGTCTTTCAGCAGCCGGCGGATGCCCCGGCGGATCACCGTGTCGGGCACCAGGCCCTTCTCGACCCAGCGGATGGCAAATGAAATGTCTTGCGGCATGTCGGTTTTTCCTCGTAGGGGCACGTCGATGCGCGTGCCACAGGCACTTGTACGCGGCAGATCGGGTTTTGGATGAGGCCGATATTGTGGGCGACCGCACGCGGTTGCGGGGCATGTGCGCAGGCATTCCCCCCCGCCTCGCCGTGCCCGGCGCCCTGCCGCTATGCTGGCCTCCCGCAATTTTTCCCCTACCCCGTTCATGCGAAATCTGGTGGTGGTGCTGGGCGACCAGCTGAGCCTTTCAAGCGTGGCCTTCGAGGGCTTCGACGCCGCGCAAGACCGCGTGTGGATGGCCGAGGTGCGCGAAGAGTCCGAGCACGTGCCCAGCACGAAGATGCGCACGGCCCTTTTTCTGTCCGCGATGCGCCACTTTGCCGAGGCGCTCACCGCCAGCGGCATGCCGCTCGACTACCTGAAACTGGGCACCCACCGCTTCGACTCGCTCGCGTCTGCGCTGACGCACACCCTGTCGCACCACCGCCCCCAGGCCGTCGTGATGACCGAGGCCGGCGAATGGCGGCTCGAACAGGCGCTGGCCGCCGCGTGCCAGGCGGCCGGCGTGCGCCTGGTGGTCAGAGACGACCTGCACTTCATGGCCTCGCGCGCCGAATTTGCGACCCATGCCCAGGGCAAGCAGCGCCTGGTGATGGAGGCCTTCTACCGGCGCATGCGCGTCAAGCACCAAGTGCTGCTGGACGACGCCGGCCAGCCCGAAGGCGGCCAGTGGAACTTCGACCACGACAACCGCGGCGCCTTCGGCCGCGAAGGGCCGGGCATGCTGCCCCCGCCACCGTCATTCGCGCCCGATGCCATCACCCGCGAAGTGCTGGCCGACGTAGAGACGCACTTTGGCGACCACTACGGCAGCGCCGCACAGTTCGACTGGCCGGTCACGCGCGAACAGGCCCTGGTGGCGCTGAAAGATTTCGTCGAATTTCGTCTGCAGGACTTCGGCCGCTTCCAGGACGCCATGTGGACCGACGAGCCCTTTCTGTATCACGGCCTGCTGTCGTCGTCGCTGAACCTGAAACTGCTCGACCCGCGCGAGGTGATCGACGCGGCAGTGGCCCGGTGGCGCGCCGGCGCGGTGCCGCTGGAATCGGTCGAAGGCTTCGTGCGGCAGATACTGGGCTGGCGCGAGTTCATGCGCGGCGTGTACTGGTGGCGCATGCCGCAACTGGCCGAAGCCAACGCGCTGAAGCACCCCCACGATTTGCCCGACTGGTACTGGAGCGGCAACGTCGGCATGAACTGCATGAGGCAGGCCATCGCCCAGACCTTGCGCACCGGCTATGCGCACCACATTCAGCGCCTGATGGTCACCGGCAACTTCGCGCTGACCTTCGGCGTGGCTCCGGCGCAGGTGCATGCGTGGTATCTGTCGGTGTATGTCGATGCGGTGGAGTGGGTCGAGTTGCCCAACACCGTGGGCATGTCGCTGTTTGCCGATGGCGCGCGCTTCGTGACCAAGCCCTATGCGGCGGGCGGCGCCTACATCCGGCGCATGAGCAACTACTGCGACGGCTGCCGCTACAAGCCGAACACGCGCAGCGGAGAAGGTGCGTGCCCGATGACGGTGATGTACTGGGACTTTGTGGCGCGCCATGAACGCCTGATGGAGAACAACCCGCGCACGGTGATGATGGCGCGGAACTTTCAGCGCTTCAGCGTGGAGGAGCGGAATGCGATTGCACGCACCGCGGATGCGATGCGCGAGCGGCCGGAATTGCTTTGAAGAAGGGCACCGCTGCCGTGACGAGTGACGAGGCGATCGAGCAGACCATCTTTGCGCTGCTGGCAAGGCGAGATGCTTCCGCATCGATTTGCCCGTCTGAGGTGGCGCGCGCGCTGGCGACGGACGATGCGGGCTGGCGGGGGTTGATGGGGGATGTACGGCGGGTGGCTGCGCGGTTGGCCGGGGAAGGGTTGGTGCGGGTTACGCGGGGGGCGGATGAGGTGGATGCGATGAGTGCGGGCGGGCCTGTGCGGTTGCGGCGGCCGGAGTGATGCACATTGGCGCGTGATTCATGGCGGATTGCTCATAACAGGTCGGAGGCATCACCCGTTGAATTTCATCATCGAAGAAAGCATCGCCGGGCCGACTCGGCGAACATGCGGAGGCTGTGCGCCAACTGACTCGGCCAGTTTTTGAGGCCACCGTTTGTGACCTCAAAGAGGTCTGCTTTTCAGGCAGGAGTTCAAACATGGACGCGGCAGTAAATCTCTCAGAATTGCGCTTTACCGTCTACACCAACATCGCGGTAGTGACTTCGTAGAGAACGACGAGGAGATCAATCGATCGAACTTCGACGCCGAGCAAGTCTGCCAGGCATGCTAGACGCGTGTTCATGCGGTGTGTGCGCCGACATCTAACTCTTCATCGGATCCGCATCGCCAAGTTGATAAAGGCTCTGGCTGACGCCGGACACACGGCCCGCCGCGTCGTAGCTGTAGCTGCTGAACTCCGTTGCGGTGAGGCGGCCCGCGGTGTGGGGAGAAATGGACTCTGACTCCATTTCTTTTCGCGAGACAGACCGCGACGTCCGGTCCCCCTAGTCGCTCATATTTTGCAACTGCGTTTCGGCAATATCTGCAAAAAATATCCATGGACAGGTGTCTCGGAAAGCCATCAATTCTTGCTCGGCTTTTTCCGTCTGACCATCGTCTACAAAGCGTTGTGCTCGAAGAATCGCATTGCCCAGATGTCTAGACCAAGCCCTCTCATTACTTCGAAGGTCCAGAACGAGTTCCGCAAACTCTTCCGCAGAGGCCCATTTGGCGCCTTGAGGGCTTGTATCACCCAAGCCTCTTGTGAAAAATTCTGCAAAGAGCGCTCGTGCTTCATCATCGAATTGAGCAGCGATTTCCTCTTTCGACTGCCCTGCAAACCTATGCCATCTCTCTATCAGTTCATCCATACGCACCTCACTTAAAAAGCGTCGCAACTGTTGAGTTTCTTCCGAGGACGACAGGAAACGGGGCCTTGAAATGGCCACTCCTGTTGCGCCGTGCATTTGTTCAAGCACGTACCGCAGTTGCCAGTCCAGTTGTCTCGTTGACATTGAGCATAAAGGCGACTGCATTGACCACGCCAATCGTCCTCTCCGGGCCAAGCATCCGGCTTATCCGGCTGAGCGGGTAGCGGAGGCCATGCTCCCGGCTTATAGCCTGGGTTGTACATCGTGATATCGGGGCCTTTGGACCTCTGAGTGTCGCCGGGCGACATAAGCAGACCCGCAAGCGCTGCCCCTGCCGCAACCTCGCCAAGACCAATACTGCCACTGCCAATAAATGGAATCGCGAGCGCTGGCAAAAACAAACCCTTAGGGTCTGAGTACATCAGTGGATTCGCACCAACATAACCAAATCGATTCCAACCTCCTGCAAGTCCGATCGGATCCCCCTGCGTATACCTCCCGGTCGTCGGGCTGTACGTCCTGAACCCGTTGTAGAACAGCCCTGACTCCTCATCCGCATACTGCCCCGGATACCGCAGGTTGAACTTCACTTCGGAGATGTTCGTCGAGCCCGCGTTCGGTGTGATGTCCAGATTCGCAAACCGGCTCTTCGCAATCGTCGGCTTCTCGTCCCCGAAGGCGCTGTAGCTCCACTGCCAGACAGGCTGCCCGCTCGCGTTCGTGAGTTTTCTCGGCGTGTTGAGGTGGTCGCTGTGCACGGCATAAGTCGCACCATTGATCACCGCAGCAATCGGCATCTGCCCACTGGCAGTTGGCAAATACACGTACTGCGCCTGCCCGGCACTCGCCGCGCCCCCACTGCCCACCTCCGCAATCAGCGTGCCTTGCTCGTCATACGCATAGCCCAATCGCTCCGCTGACGTGCTGCCCGGGCTCCACAGCTTCGTAAAAAAGCCGACTACGCTTCGCATGACGATTGCTTCAAGAAGCTAGCCGATAACAGACTGCTCCAACTGCTTCAGTTTTTCTTTTTCTATGAGCAGCAAGCTGACTAGAAGGGTGCGCAGTTGTTCCACGTGCGGTTCAGTCCCCCAACCAAGCTTCAGCGTGTTTCATAGAGCGAGGGCCAAGCAGTTCGCCAATCCTTGGCCACAGCCCATCGTACTGGGAAGCCCTAGAAACCATCGCTTCAATCAAGCCTGTCGCCACCGCCGTGACAAGTTCGCTATCACCGCTTGTCATTGCACTTTCGACGTGTCTAAAAACAGCTTGGCTCTGGCTATTCGGCATCACGTCGAAACTTGTCGCGATCCGATCTCCCAGTGCGGCAAACAACGTAGTCACTGGCGGCTCATCCGGCAGCCAGTCGCTACGCGCTTCACGATCTGCGCGCTCCAGTTCGGGAGTCATGGCGAACAAAGAACCAAGAAAGTCCGGGAATTTCGAATTCATCAGTGTCCCTTTAGGGCGTTGCGGTCCGTAGGGTTGGGAAATTGGACTCTGACCTCATTTCTTTTCGATCCTAGGACGAACAAGACGATGGATGCGCAGTAACGGATCATCGGCAGTGGCAATCTGCTGGTGTTGTTGATTGGGGGAGCGCCGCCAGTTCCTGACTGGGCTCTCGGACCGCTGATTGTTCGGAAGCCGTTCGATTCGGCGATGGACGCTATCGCACCTCAACGCCGAGAGAATCCGCTCGACGAAACCACACCTCAGCAACCTTGCGATCACGAACAACTCCAATCCCGTGGAACAGACATCGGCCGACCTCAACCAAAGCATCGTCGTCCCCGTTCAGCGCTGCGGCCAAGAAGTGTCGGTACGCTGATTGCTCGTTTTTCTTTACGCCCTGGCCAGTCTCGTAGCTGACGGCTAGATCGAAGTGCGCAGCCGCAAGGTCGGCTTTTGCGGCAAGTTTGAGCAACTGCACAGCTTTTCGCAGATCTCTAGGGCGAACAGCATTGCCGAACAACGACCACGTCGCCAGGGCGTAGGTCGCACGTCGATCACCTTGTTCGTGCGCTTCCTCCAGCAGTGCACTGGCCTGCGCCAAGTCTGGGCGCTTACCACATGCAGCTTTCAGGGCCTGCTCATACATGCTCTTTCCAGCGTCCTTGGTTTTTTTCATGTTCATTTCCGCTCAACCCGCTCAACAAAGTTCTGGTCCTGGCAGAGGTTGCGGCTCCATTGCCTCGCATAGCGGGCATATTAGAGGAATGATCCCAGGGATCGGCCAGGGGCCTTTGTACCCGGGAGGCCGTTTGCTTGGTGGGCGACGGCTTTTGTCGCCCTTCTCCCCACCCGCATCTCGTTGTCTACGAGCTTCAGCTTCCTGATGCTTTTGCTCCGTGCTCGGGCGAGCGTTCTTCTTATGTTCGGCTTGCAAACCATCAGGGTCAATAAAGCTCAGCGGATTCGCACCAACATAACCAAAACGATTCCACCCGCCATCCAACCCAATCGGATCCCCCTGCGTATACCTCCCGGTCGTCGGGCTGTACGTCCTGAACCCGTTGTAGAACAACCCCGACTCCTCATCCGCATACTGCCCCGGATACCGCAGGTTGAACTTCACCTCGGAGATGTTCGTCGTCCCCGCGTTCGGCGTGATGTCCAGATTCGCAAACCGGTTCTTCGCAACCGTCGGCTTCTCATCCCCGAAGGCGCTATAGCTCCACTGCCAGACCGCCTGCCCGCTCGCGTTCGTCAGTTTTCTCGGCGTGTTGAGGTGATCGCTGTGCACGGCATAAGTCGCACCATTGATCACCGCAGCAATCGGCATCTGCCCACTGGCAGTTGGCAAATACACGTACTGCGCCTGCCCGGCACTCGCCGCGCCCCCACTGCCCACCTCCGCAATCAGCGAGCCCTGCTCGTCATACGCATACGCATAGCCCAACCGCTCCGCCGACGTGCTGCTCGGACTCCACAGCTTCGTAAAAAACCCGACCAGGCTTCGCATGACGCCGGGGTTGTTTTCGTTGCCCTGCACCGGCGGGTACAGCGGCTCGGTCTTGAACACCCGCTGCCCCAGCGCGTTGTGCACGTACCGCGTGGTCGGGCTCACGTCCGTGGCGCCGGTGGTCACTGCGGCCAGTCGGCCTTCGGCGTCGTAGGCGTAGCTGCGCAAGCCATCGGTCAGCAGGTCGCCGTTGGCGTTGTAGCCATAGGCAACGCTCGTGCTGCTCGATCCATTGATCGTCTGCGTGAAGCCTGTCAGCCGGTTGCTGTTGGCCTCGGCGGTATAGATGCGGCTGACGGTCTGCGCACCGCGCACCACGACGCTGCTGGCTCGGTTGCCGTTGTTGTCATAGGTCAGCGCATGCGTGTGGCCAGGGGTATCGAATTGCCGCAGTCGGCCCGGGTTGCTGAAGACGGTCGTCCATGCGACGGTGCTGGCCGATATCGAACCGTGCATCGGGTCCGCATCGCCGGGTTGATAGAGGTTCTGGCTGACGCCGGACACACGGCCGGCCGCGTCGTAGCCGTAGCTGCTGAACTCCGTCGCAGTGAGGCGACCCGCTGTGTCGTAGGCGCGGCTGGCGGACACCGCAGGCGATGCCAGAGCCCAGGTCCAGCCAGTGGGCTGCCCCAGCGGATTCCAGGTGATGCCGGTGACCAGCGGGTTGCCGTTGAGGCTCAGGCTGCTCAGGCGCCCGGTGTTGTCGTAGGCATGCCAGAGCACGCCGCCCGCGTTGGGGTAGTGGATGGCCGCCAGCGTGCCGTCGCGGTTGTACATGTAGCGCACCTGCAGCACGTTGCCTGCGCCCGTGCCTGCGCCTGCGCCTGTGGCGAGCGTCTGCTTCTTGATCGACACGCGACCGAAGGCATCGCGGATGTACTGCGTGGTGCCGCTGCGGTCGACGATTTCCGACAGGTAGCCCCTGCTCGGGGGCGTGAGGTCGTAGCGCAGCGTGGTGGTGTTGCCGTCCGCAAAGACCAGGCTGGTCGGCCGCCCGAGCAGGTCTCGGCGAATGGTCGTGGCCCGGCCCATGGCGTCGGTGATCTGGCTGGGCAGGCCCAGCGCGTCGTACTGCGTGCTCGCCGTGCCCGTGTCGGCGCTGGACTCGGTGGTGGCGTTGCCTTGCGCGTCACGCGTGTAGGCGGTCGCCACGCCCTTGAAGTCCTTGGCTTCTGTGACGGCGTCGAGCGCGTTGTACTTGAAGGTGGCCGACAGATCGATCGCGTCTGTCACGCGGCTGATGCGGCGCAGGCCGTCCAGGCCGTACTGGTTGCTTTGGTTCAGGCCGTTGGTGGTGCGCACGAGCTCGCCGTTGGCGTCGTAGCCGAAGGTGCGGGTCTGGTTCGGGCCTTCGGTCTTGCCGACGAGGCGGTTGATGTTGTTGACGGTGCGCGCCACGCTCCAGGCCAATGCGCCTGCGCTGTCCCTGATCTGCTCGGCGGTGCGGTTGCCCATGCCGTCGAGCGTGTAGCTGCCGCTCTCGCCCCGGTTGTTGCGCCAGCCTGTCAGGCGATGGGCCTCGTCATAGGTGTAGGTCAGCGCAAGGCCGGTGGGCAGCGTCACGGTCTCCACCGAGCCGTAGGGCTTGTAGGTGAGCGTGGTGGTCTGGCCGCCTGCTCCTACTGTCTGGGTCAGCAGGCGGTCGCGCGCGTCGTAGGTGTAGGTGGTGACCAGACCGTTGGGGGCGGTCGTGCTGGCCACGCGGTTGGCGTTGTCGTAGGTGTAGCCGGTGACATGGCCCAGGGCATTTGTCGATGTGACGAGGTTGCCGCGCGGGTCGTAGGTGTAGGTGGTGACTGCGCCGTTGGGTTCCGTCGCGGTGGCCACCAACTGAGACGTGTTGTAGGTCCACTGCCAGAGCTGGGCTTTGTTCGTGGCGGTGTCGGTGACGGTCTTCGACAGGGTGTTGCCGAAGGCGTCGTAAGCGAAGGCGGTCGTGCGGCCGGGTTCGGTGACCAGCGCGGGCAGGCTGAAGGTGGCGTGCCACTGGGTGCTGACGGTTCGCGCATCGGGCGTACCGGCTGCATGGACCACCACGGTCGGCAGACGGCGCACGGTGTCCCAGCTGGTGGTGGTGACAACGCCCTTGAAGTCGGTCTCCGAGGTCGGCAGGCCGTTCGCGTCTTGCACGCGGCTGGCCGCATCGTCCTGGCCCTCGCCCGAGGGCAGCGAGCCCGAGGTCACAGCGAGCATGCCCTGCGATGTGGCGTAGCTGTAGTTGCGGCTGGTGCCCAGCGGGTCGACCACGGTGGCCGATCCTGCAGCGGGGTAGCTGACCTGGTAGCTGTCCGCGGCGCCGGCAAGCTGGCTGCTGACCGCTCGGCCTGTGCTGTCGTAGGCGAAGGTGCCCCAGCGAGCGCCGCTCTCGTCGAAGATGCCTGTCAGGCCTTGAGGGAACGAAGCGGTCTCGTAGACGAAGCTGCGAACCTTGCCGTCGGGGTAGGTCACCGAAGACAGGCGGCCCACCCCGTCGTAGGCATACGCAATGACGCGGGCATCTGGCGTGGTGCCGCTGGCCAGTCGGCCGGAGCCGTTGTAGGCCAGCGCCAGCGTACGGCCGAATCCGTTGGCCACCGAGACCAGCTGACCGAGCCCGTTGTACGTGTAGCTGGTGACCCAGCCATTTCTGTTCACGTCGGACAGCAGCTTGCCGGAACCATCGAAGTGGAACGAGGTGTCGTCGTCGGCACGGCGGTAAGTCCAGCCGCCCGAGGACGTTTGCGCGAGAGTGTCGGCACCGCTGCCGGGGCGCCAGTGGGTGGCGCCGGGCAGTTTGTCGAAGGTGCGTACGTGGCCTTCGGCGGTGGTGATGGCCACGTTCGAGGGTGCGGTTGCAGGCGTGGCGACCAGCCTGGCGCTGAAGTTGTGCGACCAGACCTGGCCCAGCGGATTTGTTTCTCGGCCCGAATCAGCGGCCCAACTGCTGCGGTAGGTGCGCTTCAATGAAAGGGAATTGGGGCCGGAATCTGACCAATCGATTTCGGCGCGGTATTTCTCGGCTGTCGCGGGCAGGATGGGATTGCCCATGCACATTCCGGCAACCGGTTTGGAGGCGGGCGGTAATTCCGGGGGGGAGGGCGGTTTGTCGGAGGTGATGGAGCCGCCGCCGGAGGTTGTTTGCGCGGCGTGACCGTTGGTGCAATAGCCATTCGGGGACGCCGAAGTTGCGGGATGAAAACGCAAATAGGCAAATGAGTTGTCGGTTTGCGCCGTGATTTGTACGGTCGTGCTGCCCCAATATTCGCCCGAGGTTGTGCAAGTCCACGCTGGCTTTTGCGCCATTGCGGTCCGCCACGACCCCACCGCCTGAGAAGGCGAAGAGCCCGTACCCGATACGTCGCGTGCTGATGCCGTGTAGGTGACCGCATATGCATCTGATGCACAAACTGCGAATACCGCAACAAGCAAAGATTTAAATAACCTCATTGCATTCCTCCCGTTTTTTGGCGTGTCGAAGAATTCTTTAAACGCCAAAGAACGCGGCGCAAGAACCTGACTGCGCCCGGAAGGTACATGCCTCGTGAATTTTTTACAACGCAATTTTTAAATTCGAGCAATATTCCCAAGACCGAATGTTTTCAATCATTAACAGTCATTCATCAACTATTAAAAACTGATAACCAATTTCCGAGAAAAGACGACCTTTTTAATTTGCCCGGGCATATCGCGAAATTATTTTTTGGCTCAATCGAGCCGATCAACGCGATCAAATCGACGAGGAGGATGCGGCAGACGATGTTCCGACTGGAAAAGACGCCAGCGTCAGCGGCCCACGCCGCCGATTCGCTGGACGTCAGTCAAAGTGGGTGCCGGGGCCGCCGGCCATGCGGCACGGCGGCGTGGGTTGGATAGTTCTAGCGGTCGCTTGCAACGGTCTCAGCTGCCTCGAAGCAGCTCTGCATTGCTCGCATTCTGCAAATGGCACGCGGCTCGATCCGTGGACGCCTGCCCAAGCGGCAATCCCTGTCTTGAGATGCCTGTTAAGTCGTCATGTCTGACATGACGCTCCACACATCTTCAACCCAAAGCCGCACGCAAGGCCAGAACCGACGCATCAGCCACCTCGATCCGCCGCCGCAGGTCTTCATTGACCACGCTCACCAACGCACTGAGTTCGGTGCGACTCGGGTAGACCTCTTCCGCATCGTTCACTCGTTGCGGAACGATGAGCTTTTCGAGGCACGCATACGCGCGGTGCACCACGCGAAGACTGTCGACGTCATCGCAGGCCTGCAGGGCGAGCGATTCAGCCGTGGGGGGTTCGGAAGATTCGGGGAACGAAGAAGCGTGAGCCATGAGTGGCCTCCAAGGGTTTCGGTTTGCTGAAACCGACGCACCCGAGTCCAAGCGGAGGCGGCGGCTCGACGAGTTGGACTACCGGGAAACCACTTGCGTGAAACCGGCCGGGCTCGCGCCCGCACATCGAGCCGCCTAAAAAGGAAGCAAGAGTGACGAAGCCGCAGACCCTGCGGGGTGACTGCGGCTTGCGTCGCAGTGATTTCAACGGGAGTCCAATCCCGATCACGCCTTTTTTTGACGTGACGGCGGCAGTATAGCCACGCAGGTATGCGCGTCCCAAGGCCAAAAACCCCCTCGAAGCCCCCGCAAAAAACCCCGAATCCCGAAGCTGAAACAATCCGCCCACTTATGGACGGACTCGACCTCATCAAAACCTTTCGTGAAGTCGCGTTCCGGCGCAGCTTCTCCCGCGCGGCCGTTTCCCTGGGCATGTCGAAGGCCACGGTCAGCCGCTACGTGGCCGAGCTGGAAACCCGCAGCGGCGTGCGCCTGCTGAACCGCTCCACCCGCTCGCTGAGCCTCACCGACGCCGGACAGGTGCTGCTGGAGCGCAGCACCGAGCTGGTGGCCATGGCGGAGAACACGCTCAACGACCTGCAGGCGCACGGCTCGCACCCTCAGGGGCGCCTGCGCATGAGCGCGCCGCACGGGCTCATTGCGGGTTGGCTGTCGGACGTGATTGCGGAGTTCATCAAGCGCTACCCCGAGGTGTACGTGAGCCTGGTGTTCACCAACGACCAGCTCGACCTGATCGAACAAGGCATCGACATTCACCTGACCGGCGGGCGCATCGACGACATGAACCTCATCGTGCGACGGCTGGTGCAGTTCGACATGGTGGTGTGCGCGTCGCCCGCCTACTGGGCGCAGCGCGGCATTCCGCAGGTGCCCGAGGACCTTGCCAAGCACGCGGTGCTGAGCTACTCGGCCATGCCCACCACGCACCTGCCCTTCGAAACCAACGGCAAGCCGCACGACGTAGCGGTGCACAGCCGCATGGAGGCGAACGACGCGATTGCGCTGATCGAGCTGGCGCTGCGCGGCGTGGGCGTGGCCTGTGTGCCGGAGCCGCTGGCGCAGTCGCACCTGGAGCGCGGTGCGCTGGTGCCGGTGTTGCGCGATCACATGCCGCATGAGCACTGGCTGTACGCCGCGTACTCGCAGCGCCGCCACAACAGCGCGGCGATGCGCGCGATGCTCGATTTTCTGGAGCAGTCGATGGGGCCGAACGGCGAGTTTCCGCAGGTGATGCCGCCGGCGCAGCCGGTGGCGCTTGCGGCTACATGCGCCCCTTCCAGGGAACCAGCCGCCGTTCGAGCCACCGCATCAGCAGGTCGAACAGGTAAGCCACCACCCCAATGACGATGATGCCCATGATGACGATGTCGGTGCGCAGAAAGTTCGACGCGTTCAGCACCATCTGACCCAGCCCCATGCTGGCCGCCACCATCTCGGCGGCCACCAGCGTGGTCCAGCCGAAGCCGATGGCGATGCGCATGCCCACCAAGATGTCGGGCAAGGCCGACGGCAATATCACGTGGCGAATGACCTGCATGTAGCTCGCGCCCATGGAGTACGCCGCGTTGATCTGCTCCTGCGACGCGCTGCGCATCCCTGAACGCGCGGCCAGCGCCAGCGGCGCAAAGCAGCTCAGGAAGATCAGCAGCACCTTGGGCAGCTCGTCGATGCCGAACCAGATGATGATGAGCGGCAGGTACGCCAGCGGCGGCAGCGGCCGGTAGAACTCCAGCGGCGGATCGAAAATGCCGCGCCAGAAGCGGCTCATGCCCATGGCAATGCCCACCGGAATGGCGGTGACGCAGGCCAGCAGAAAGGCCGAGAACACGCGGAACATGCTCGCCAGAAAGTGCTGCCACAGCGGCTTGTCGTTGGCCTGCCCGGTGAGGTATTCGTAGAACTGCTGAAACACCGCCTGCGGCGTGGGCAGGAACAGCGGCTTGACCCAGCCCATGTTGGTGACCAGGAACCACAGCGCGATCAACGACGCGACGGTGACCACGCTGATGACCACGCTGGAGCCCTCGCCCGGCACCTTGAAGGCGCTGGTCTTGAGCTTGGTACCGGGTGCGGCCGCGGGCGAGGCTGTGGGTTGGCTGGGCGGGGGTTGTGTCATGACGACGGCCGCAACGGGGGATGCAATGGACGCCTCAGGCATGGGCCACCTCGCGATGGTGAATGATGGACAGCACTTCTTCGCGCATGCGGATGAACTCGGGCTCCGACTTCACTTTGCGCGAGTCGCCGTGCGACAGGAACTGCCGCGAGAAGGGCACGTTGTCGTACACATGCGAAATGCGCCCGGGGCTGGGGCTCATGACGATGAGGCGGGTGGCCAGGAACAGGGCTTCTTCCACCGAGTGGGTGATGAAGAACACCATCTTGTTGGACTTGGACCAGGCCTGCAAAAGTATCTCTTGCACTTGTTCGCGCGTGAATGCGTCGAGCGCGCCCATGGGTTCGTCCATGAGCAGCACGGCGGGGTCGCTGGCCAGCGCACGCGCGATGCCCACGCGCTGTTGCATGCCGCCGGAGAGTTCGTACACAGCCCGGTCGGCGTAGGGTTGCAGGCCGACGAGGCCGAGTTTTTCTTCGGCGATGCGGTCGCGTTCGGTTTTGGAGACGCCGGCCAGTCGCAGGCCCAGCGCCACGTTGTCGCGCACGTTGAGCCAGGGCATGAGCGCATGCTTCTGAAACACCACGCCACGGTCGGCGCCGGGGCCGACGACGGGTTTGCCGTCCAGCAGGATCTCGCCTGTGGAAGGTGGCAGGAAGCCGGCGATGCTGTTGAGCAGTGTGGTCTTGCCGCAGCCTGAGGCGCCCAGCGCCACGACGAAGTCACCGTCGTGCATGGTGAGGTTGACCGGGGCCAACGCTTGCAAGGTGCCGCCCTTGACTGCGTAGTTGACTGTGAGGTCTCGGATGTCTAGCGTGGGCATTTCTGGTTCTCCAAATGCGATTGCTGAACTGGTTTTTGTGCTGTTGTTCATGGCGCGTGCACAGGCCGCCGGGTACTCCCCTCCGCGAATGTCCCCCGCTTCGCTCCTCCTTTATTTCGCTGCGGGGAGCACCCGACGCCCTGTGCACTGGGGCACGCTGTTGGTGCTCGCTGATCAACCAGTGCTCTGAGCAACGCCCCCGCTGTGGGTGTGCGGCTGATCAACCAGTGCTCTGAACTCGCTCACGTCGATGGGGTGCTCCCCGCAGCGAAATAAAGGAGGAGGGGCGAAGCCCCGGGGGACATTCGCGGAGGGGAGCACCCCGTCGGCGTGAGCGCCGCCCTGAACGACAGCGCCCACAAAGCACCAAGGCAGTTACTTGCCCATCGCCTTCTCGACATAAGCAGTGGTCACGAACGCGCCGTAGTCAGGCTTCACCTCTTGCACACGCCCCTGCTCTTTCAGGAACGCCGCCGTATTGGCCATTGCCTTTGCAGCACCACCCCCCAGCCATGTAGCAGACACCTGCTCGGCCATGGTCGGGAAGGTGTAGAGCGCCATCGCGGCCGACACGTCCTTCGGGTCGGCCTTGGTCCACTTTGCCATCGCCTTGGTCTGCGGGGAGTCGGGAGTCCAGGTCTTTCCGGTGGCCTTGTATTCGTCGTTGGCGCGGTTCAGGGCTTTCACGAAGGCGACCATGAACGGCTCGTTGGCAGCGGCCCACTTGGCGTTGACAACAATGCCCTCGAACGTGGGAGCGCCTCGCTGGCCGATGCTGCCCGACGTGGCAATCGTCTTGCCGTTGGCCTTGATCTTGGAGAGCACCGGGTCCCAGATGAACGTGGCGTCGATGTCGCCGCGCTCCCACGCCGCCGCAATCTCCGGCGGACGCATGTTCATCACGTTCACGCTCTTGGGGTCCACGCCGTCCATCTTCATGCCGGCCATCAACTGGTAGTGTGCGGTCGACACGAAAGGCGTGGCCACCTTCTTGCCGGCCAGGTCCTTCATGCTGTTGATGTTGGAGCCGTTGCGCGCCACCAGCGCCTCCGCGTTCGCGATGTCCGCGGAGATCCAGAACAGCTTGATGTCCTGCCCCTGGCTGGCTGCGGCCGTCAGCGGGCTGGAGCCTGTTTCGCCCATCTGCACGTCGCCCGAGGCCATCGCGCGAATCACGTCGCCGCCGCCCGAGAACATGCGCCAGTTGATCTTGTAGCCCGTGGCCTTCTCGACCTCGCCGGACTCCATCACCAGGCGCAGCGGCACCAGCATGTCCTGATGGGCGAAGGTGACTTCCTTGGTTTGCGCGAAGGCGGCACCGCCGAAGGTGAATGCCGCCACAAGGGCTGCGCACTGGAGGGAAAGACGTCGGGTCATGGTCATCTGTGTTCTCCTGGAGGGTGGATCTCGCTGCGGACTTTGCACCGATCGCCGCCAGCCAGGAAGTACCAGCCCGCTGGCGGGCGTAGAGCCAGTGGATCGGGACTTACCCTCGTTCTGGTGCGCGCCGCACGCACGCGGTGCGCGCCGGTTGCCGGGAGCGGGGCCGCGCCCGGCCCACTCAGTGCGTGCGTGCGCCCGCGGGCCGCTTCTCGCCGCGCGCCAAGGCCAGCTCTTCCACCGCCAGCCCCAGGGCACGGATGCCCGCCGGAATCTGCGCCGCCGTGATGGACGACAAGCGCAGCCTGAAGAACGGGCACGGATACGGCGGCTTCGCGAAGAACACGTCGCCCGCCTCTATCAAAACGCCGTGGCTGCGCGCCATCAGCGACAGCTCGGTGGCGTCCACCCAGGTCGGCGCCTGCACCCATATCGACGCGCCGCCCGAAGGCAGGCGGAACTCGAAATCAGGCAAGTGGTCGCGCAACGCCTGCGCCGCCAGCGCCAGCCGCTCCTGCATGGCGTGGTTCACGCGGCGTGCATGCGACTCGTGATGGCCCAGCGACAGGAACAGTGCGTAGGCATGCTGCAGAAAGGTGCTCGGGTGCCGCACCATCGCATGCCGAATGACGCGCAGCTCCTTGATGAGCGCGCGCGGCGCCACGATGAAGCCCATGCGCAGCGCGGGCGACAGGCTCTTCGATACCGACCCCACATAAATGACCCGCCCCGTCTTGTCCAGGCTCTTGAGCGCGGGCATCGGCGTGCCTTCGTACAGGTTCTCGGCCTCGTAGTCGTCCTCGATGATCACGAAGTCTTGCAGCTCGGCCTTGCGCAGCAGCCATTGCCGGCGCTCCAGGCTCAGGGTGGCGGTGGTCGGGCTCTGGTGCGAGGGCGTGACGAACAGGTAGTCGGCGGCGGGCAGCGCGTCGACCACGAGGCCGTCTTCGTCCACGTCCACCTCCACCCACTTGGGCTGGCGCAGCGAGAAGCTGTTGCGTGCATGCGGATGGCCCGGCTCCTCCAGGCCCACGCGCGTTTGCTCGTCGAACAGGGCCTCGGCCAGCAGGTAGTAGGCGTGCTGCGCGCCCATGGTCACCAGAATTTCTTCCTTCAGCGCGAACACGCCGCGCTTGGGCAACAGGCGCGTGCGGATCTGCTCGATAAGGTCGGGCACGTCGTCGGTTTCGAAGTCCGGCGTCCAGTGCGGGAGCTGCGAGCGCGCCAGGCTGCGCGCGCAGCATTCCCGAAAGTCTTCGGTGGGAAACAGCTGGGGGTCGTAGTTGCCGTAGACAAAAGGATACGGGTAGTCGCGCCAGCGGTCGGGCTTGGACAGCGTGGGCTTGTCGACCAGCGAGCGCAGCACGCGGCCCGACCAGTCGGGTGGCTGGCTGGCCTGGCCGCTGCGGCTCACCAACGGCTCTGCGTGCGCGGCGGACAGCGGCCGCGCATTGCGCGCCACGAACACACCGCTGCGCGGACGCGCCTCAAGAAAGCCTTCGTCGATGAGTTGCAGGTACGCCGATGTGACCGTGTTGCGGCTCAGGCCCAGCAGCGCGGCCAGCTCGCGCGACGACGGCAGCGGCGCGCCGGGGCTCAGGTGTTCTTCAAGAATGGCCTGCACCACGGCAGACCGCAAACGGGCCTGCAGGGGCAACGCAGGCTGGTCGGGCAGCGCGAAGAGCTGCGCCCATTGGGTGGCTCGCGGGTTGGACATGGTGCGCCGCAGTTTAGGGCAGCCCCTGCGCTTCTTCACCGTCCGGTGGCGCTCTGGCTCGGTCGAATCTCCGCAACTGGCCCTATCGCGCAGGCGGCGGGCTGCCTACGCTTGCCTCAATTCTTTTTCGGAGCTCCGCGTGAATCCCTTTTCTTCTTCAGTGACCACCGACACCCTGGCCGCCTTCAGCGACGCCTGGAACCGCCACGACATCGACGCGCTGATGAGCTTCATGACGCCCGACTGCATCTTCCAGACCGCCGCCGGCCCCGACGCCTGCGGCACGCGCCACACGGGCACCGAGGCCGTGCGCAAGGCCTTCGCCGCCGCCTGGGCCGCGGTGCCCAACGCGCAGTGGGTCAACGGCCAGCACTTTGTGCATGGCGACTTCGGCACCTCGCAGTGGACCTTCACCGGCACCGCCGCGGACGGCAGCGGCATCGAGACCGACGGCATCGACGTGTTCACTTTCAGGGGCGACAAGATTCACCTGAAGAACGTGTTCCGCAAGGCCCGCCCCAACCTGCCCGCCGCCAAGTAGCCCGGCCCTTCTTTTCTTCTTTCCCCCTCTTGGAGCCCTTCATGACCATGACAGGCACCGTGCAGTTCGCGCCCTCCCATGCGGTCAGCGTGGCCATCGACGGCGCCGTGGCATTCACGCAGCCGCCGCAGGCGCCGTTTCGCCCCTACGACCCGCAGTACGACCCGCTGCACGCACCCGACCCCGGCGCGGGCCGCGCCTACGCACCCACCTGGTGGGTGGCCAGCGCCGGTGAGCCGCCGGAGGACGACGGGCCGCTGGTGCACGACATCGATGTGGACGTGGCCATCATCGGCTCGGGTGCCACCGGCATGTCGACCGCGCTCTACCTGGCGCAGGAGCACGGCATTCGCGCCACGGTGCTAGAGGCCAATCAGGCGGCGTGGGGTTGCTCCAGCCGCAGCGGCGGCCAGGGGCAGAACGCGAGCGGCCGGCTCAAGCGCTCGCAGTGGATCCAGCGCTGGGGCATGGACACCGCGCGCCGGCTCGACACCGAAATTAGAAGCGGCTTCGAGAACTTTCGCGAGCTCACCCGCCAGATCGATTGCGACGCCTTCGACGGCGGCCACCTCTACCTGGCGCACCGGCCCGAAAAGCTGCCGGTGCTGGCGGCCGAGGCGCAGCTCATGCGCGACAAGTTCGGCTACGCCACCCGCATGATGAGCGCCGAAGAGGTGCACGAAAACTACTGCGACGAGCGCGAAACCGTGGGCGCGATGTTCGAGGCCGAGGGCATCGGCATTCACCCGCTGAAGTTCACCTTCGGGCTGATGCAACGCGCCCGTGCGCTGGGCGTGACGGTGCACACGTCGAGCCCGGTGCAGGGCTGGCACACCATCGACGGCGTGCACCATTTGCAGACGCCGGCCGGCGTGGTGCGCGCGCGCCGCGTGGCGGTGTGCACCGGCGGCTACACGGGGCAGGCGCTGAGCCCGCTGCTGAAGAACCGGATCATGCCGATCCTGTCGAACTCGGTGGTCACGCGCCCGCTGACCGACGCGGAGCTGCAGGCCACCAACTTCAAGTCGCAGACCTTTCTGACCGACACGCGCACGCTGCGCTTCTATTACCGGCTGCTCAAGGGCAACCGGCTGCAGATCGGCAGCCGCAGCGCGGTGAGCGGCGCGGACGCCGAAGACCCGGTGCACCTGAAGCTGCTGACGGACGCCATCGCGCGCAAGTTTCCGCCGCTGGCGGGCATTCGCATCGACTACTCGTGGTGGGGCTGGGTCGACATGAGCCACGACATGATGCCGCGCATCACGCAGCCGGAGGCCGACAAGAAGGTTTGGTACGCGGTGGGCTACGGCGGCAACGGCGTGTCGTTTTCCACCTGGGCCGGCAAGCGGCTGGCCGAGCGCGTGGCGGGCAAGGACACGGGCAAGGACGTGTTCGAGCTGCCCATCTATCAGTCGCCGCTGCCGTTTCCCAATGTGCTGGGGCTGGTGGAGTCGCGCGCGTTCGCGCCGTTCCGGCGCATGGGGCAGCGCATGCTCTACAAGTGGTACTGGCTGCGGGACGAGAAGTAGCGTTCGGGTGCAATGGGGGAACGCACCGCGCGCGCACATTCCCCCGTCATTCCCCCTTCATTCCCCCGTCATTCCCCTAAGTGGCGCACGGCCAGCACCACCCTGTTGCACAACGGGGCAAACCCGCGCCTTCTGGCCCTGTCACTGGCGCCGCGTTGGCTCTTCGCCGGCGCGCCGCAAGCCCCTATCTTCGACACCAAGGTTGCGCATGCCGATGCGAACCGAATCCTGATCTGCCTGTGTCGAACTCTCCGAGGTCCTGCCATGACGCTTCCCGTTTTCACGCGCCGCACCACCCTGCTTTCCGCCACGTTGGCGGCAGCAGGCACCTTGCTCCCGCTGCCGAGCTTCGCGGCCGACGAGCCCAAGCGCGGCGGCACGCTGGTCATCGGCAGCACGCAGACGCCGCGCCACCTGAACGGCGCGGTGCAGTCGGGCACCGCCACGGCCATGCCGTCGACGCAGATCTTTGCGAGCCCGCTGCGCTTCGACGACAAGTGGAACCCTCAGCCCTACCTGGCCGAGTCGTGGAAGCTGGCGGACGACGGCAAGTCGCTCACGCTCAAGCTGCGCAAGGACGCGGTGTTCCACGACGGCAAGCCCGTCACTTCAGCCGACGTGGCCTTCTCCATCATGGCCATCAAGGCCAACCACCCCTTCACCACCATGATGGGCCCGGTCGACAAGGTGGAAACGCCTGACGCGTACACCGCCGTCATTCGCATGGGCGTGCCGCACCCGGCCATCGTGCTGGCGATGTCGCCCGCGCTGTGCCCCATTCTTCCCAAGCACATCTACGGCGACGGGCAAGACCTGAAGAGCCATCCGCGCAACACCACCGACGTGGTGGGCTCGGGCCCGTTCCGCGTGACCGACTTCAAGCCCGCGCAGCGCGTGGTGCTCGAGCGCTTCGACAAGTTCTTTCTGCCCGGCAAGCCCTACCTGGACAAGATCATCATCAGCCTCACGCCGGACTCGGCCAGCCTGATGCTGGGGCTGGAGCGCGGCGACATTCAGATGGTGCCCTTCGCCACCCTGCCCACCGACCTGAAGCGCCTGGCCAACGACCCCAAGGTGGCGCTCACGCCCAAGGGCTACGACGGCATCGGCGCGCTCAACTGGCTGGCCTTCAACACCGCGAAGAAGCCGCTTGCCGACGTGCAGGTGCGCAAGGCCATTGCCACCGCGCTGGACAAGAACTTCATCACCAAGGCGCTGATGGGCGGCTTTGCCACCGTGTCCGACGGCCCGCTGGTGGCCAGCAGCCCGTTTGCCGTGCCCGACCTGGTGCGCTATCCGTTCGACCTGAAAAAGGCCGGCGAGATGCTCGATGCCGCCGGGTACAAAGCCGGTGGCGGGGGTACGGCTGGCGAGCGCTTCAAGCTCACCATCGACTACCTGCCGGGCGTGGACGACCAGCAGAAGAACGTGGCGGAATACGTTCGCGGGCAGCTCAAGAAGGTGGGCATCACGGTGGAGGTGCGCGCCTCGGCGGACTTTCCGGCGTGGGCCAAGCGGCTGGCCTCGCACGACTTCGACATGTCGATGGACACGGTGTTCAACTGGGGCGACCCGATCATCGGCGTGCACCGCACCTACCTGTCGACCAACATCAAGCCCATCGTCTGGACCAACACCCAGTCGTATGCCAACCCGAAGGTGGACGAACTGCTCAACACCGCCGGCAGCCTGATCGACCCGACGCAGCGCAAGGCCTACTACGCGACCTTCCAGAAGATCGTGACCGACGAGCTGCCCATCGAGTTCATCAACCAGGTGCCGTACCACACCATCACCAGCAGGAAGGTGGCGAACGTGCCGACCACCATCTGGGGACCGATGTCGCCGATGGACGAGGTGTACTTCAAGTAAGGCGGGCAAGCCATGGCCACGCTGCGCTATGCCGCCTCGCGACTGCTTCAGGCCCTGGGCCTGGTGATTGCGGTGGTGGTGCTCAACTTTGTGCTGGTGCATGCCGCGCCGGGCGACCCGGTGGAAACCATCGCGGGCGCCAGCGGCGGCATGTCGCCCGAACTCATGGCGCAGTTGCGCGCGCAGTACGGGCTCGACAAGCCGCTGCCCGTGCAGCTGGGCGTGTACCTGGGCAAGGTGGCGCGGGGCGACCTGGGCTACTCGTACTTCTTCAACCTGCCGGTGACGCACATGATTGCCGAACGCGTGCCGGCCACGCTGCTGCTGGTGCTCAGCTCGGTGCTGCTGGCGTTCTTCGTGGGCACGGCGCTGGGTGTGCTGTCTTCGCGCAAACCGAACGGGTGGCTGTCGCAGTTCATCACGGTGCTGTCGCTGGTGGGCTTTGCGGCGCCGGTGTTCTGGCTGGGGATCATGCTGGTGATTCTTCTGGCGTCGGTGTTCCCGGTGTTTCCGGTGGCGGGCATGCGCGCCATCGACTCCAACGGCGGCGGCGGGCTGGCCGACCTGCTCGACGTGGCGCACCACCTGGTGCTGCCCACGCTGACGCTGAGCCTGGTGTACCTGGCGCAATACAGCCGGCTGGCGCGCTCGTCGATGCTCGACGTGCTGGGCTCCGACTTCATTCGCACGGCGCGCGCCAAAGGCCTGGCCGAGCGGGTGGTGCTCTACAAGCATGCGCTGCGCAATGCGCTGCTGCCAGTGGTCACGGTGCTGGGGCTGCAGTTCGGCAACGTGCTGGCTGGCGCCATTCTGGTGGAGACGGTATTCAACTGGCCGGGCCTCGGGCGGCTGGCCTTCGAGTCGGTGCTGCGGCGCGACTACCCGACCATTCTGGGCGTGCTGCTGTTCTCGTCGGTGGTGGTGGTGGTGATGAACCAGCTCACCGACCTGTGCTATCGCTTCATCGATCCGCGGATCAAGGCTTCATGAACGAGACCGCATGAGCAACGCAACATTGACCAAAGTGACCACGATGCCCCCTGGTTCCGCCGCAACTACCCACGCCCCTGCCATGAAGGCGCTCTCGCCCGTTCGCGTGGAGCACCCCGGCATGGAAGCCCTGCGCATGTTCCTGCGCAACCCGGCCGCCATCGCCGGCATGGTGATGCTGCTGGCCGTGCTGCTGGTGGCCATCGCCGGGCCTTGGGTGTACCCGGCCGACCCGTTCGAGATCAAGACCGCGCCGCTCACCCCGCCCTTCAGCGAAGACGCGTGGCTGGGCAGCGACTACCTGGGCCGCGACGTGCTCACCGCACTCATCTACGGCGGGCGCGCCACGCTGCTGGTGGGCGCGGTGGCCGCGCTGCTGTCGGTGGTGATCGGCATCACGCTGGGCGCTTTTGCGGGCTACTACGGCGGCAAGATAGACACGGCGCTGATGAAGCTCACCGAGTTTTTTCAGGTGCTGCCCGCGCTGCTGTTCGCGATGGTGGTGGTCACGCTGTTCTCGCCCACGCTGGTGACGGTGACGCTGGCCATAGGCATCGTGAGCTGGACGCACACCGCGCGGCTCACGCGCGCGGAGTTCATGAAGTTTCGCGGGCTGGAGTTCGTGCGCGCCGAGCGGGCCATTGGCGCGCGCGACGCACGCATCATCTGGAAGGTGATCTTGCCCAACGCGCTGCCGCCGCTGGTGGTGTCGGCCACGCTGGCCATTGGCGCGTCCATCTTGTTCGAGGCGGGGCTGTCGTTTCTGGGGCTGGGCGACCCGAACCAGATGAGCTGGGGGCTGATGATCGGCTCCAGCCGCCAATATGTGCTGTCGTGCTGGTGGGCCGTGGCCTTTCCGGGGGCGGCCATCTTCATCACCGTGCTGGCGGTGAGCCTGATTGGCGACGGCCTGAACGATGCCCTCAACCCCAAGCTGAGGGAACGCTGATGGCCACGAGCAAAGAAAAGCACGGCGCCACTGAAGCACTGCTGCGCGTGCAAGACCTGCACGTCGAGTTCAAGACCCGCCGCGGCCAGGCGCTGGTGCTCAACGGGGTCGACTTCGAGGTTCGCGCCGGCGAAACGCTGTGCGTGGTCGGCGAGTCGGGCTGCGGCAAGAGCATGACGGCGCTGGCCCTGCTGCGGCTCATTCCGCAGCCGCCGGGCCGCATCAGCAAAGGCCGCGTGCTGTTCCAGGGCGAAGACCTGGTGCAGGCCAGCGACGCGCGCATGCGCGAGGTGCGCGGCAACCGCATCTCGATGATCTTTCAGGAGCCCATGACCTCGCTGAACCCGGTGTTCACAGTGGGCGATCAGATCGGTGAGTCGCTGCAGCTGCACGCCGGCATGAACGCGCACGCGGCGCGCGAGCGTGCCATCGAGATGCTGCGCCAGGTGGGCATTCCGGCGCCCGAGCGGCGCGTGGATGAGTACCCGCACCAGCTCTCCGGCGGCATGCGCCAGCGCGTGATGATTGCCATGGCGCTGGCCTGCCGCCCCGACATCTTGATTGCCGACGAGCCCACCACCGCGCTGGACGTGACGGTGCAGGCGCAAATCTTCGACCTGCTGCGCGAGCTGCAGCGCGAGAAGGGCACGGCCATCCTGCTCATCACGCACGACATGGGCGCGGTGGCCGAAATGGCCGACCGCGTGATGGTGATGTACGCGGGCCGCGTCATCGAGCAAGGCACCACCGAGCAGGTGCTGTCGGAGCCCGGCCACCCCTACACGCGCGGGCTGATCGACTGCCTGCCGGAGCTGGGCAGCAGCGCCGCCTGGGACGGCGACACGCGCGAAGACCTCGCGGAGATTGCGGGCGTGGTGCCCTCCATCTGGGAGCTGGGCACAGGCTGCGCGTTTCGCGAGCGCTGCCCGCGCGCCATGGCGCGTTGCGCCGAAGAGGTGCCGCCGATGTTCGCGGTGCAGGGGGAGGTCGATGCGGGCCTGCCGCACGGCGCGGCCTGCTGGCTGCATGCCGATGTGCCGAACGCGAACGATGCGCTCGCTCGACGCGAAAGGGAGGCCGCATGACATTCATCGGCAAGACCGACACGCTGCTGGCGGTCGACGACCTGAAGGTGTACTTTCCGCGCGGCAAGGCCGGCTGGGGCCGCAAGCCCGAGGTGGTGAAGGCGGTGGACGGTGTCTCATTCGAGGTGCGGCGCGGCAGCACGCTGGCGGTGGTCGGCGAATCCGGCTCGGGCAAGACCACCACGGCGCTGGCGGTGATGCGGCTCACGCCGGTCACGTCGGGCCGCATGCAACTCGGCGACACCGACCTGGGCGCGCTGCAGGGCGAGGCCTTGCGCCAGGCGCGCACGCGCATGCAGATCATTTTTCAGGACCCGTTCTCCTCGCTGAACCCGCGCGAGCGGGCGGGTGCGGCGGTGCGCGCGCCGCTCGACCTCATGAAGGTCGGCACGCCCGAAGAGCGCACGCGCCGCGTGGCCGAGCTGTTCGAGGCGGTGGGCCTGCGGCCCGAGCAGCAACACCTGTTTCCGCACCAGTTCTCGGGCGGGCAGCGCCAGCGCATCAACATTGCGCGGGCGCTGGCCACCAACCCCGAGCTGGTGGTGTGCGACGAGCCGGTGTCGGCACTCGACATCGCGATTCGCGCGCAGATACTGAACCTGCTGGCCCGGCTGCAGCGCGAGCTGGGGCTGACCTACCTGTTCATCTCGCACGACATGGCGGTGGTGGAACACATCTGCGACGACATCGCGGTGATGTACCTGGGCCAGATCGTGGAGCGCGCGCCGCGGCGCAGCTTTTTCGCGCGGCCATTGCACCCCTACAGCGTGGCGCTGATGTCGGCCGTGCCCACGGTGAGCGGCGGTCGCCGGCGCGCGGCGAGCCGCATCAAGCTCAGCGGTGACCCGCCGAGCCCCATCGACCCGCCCAAGGGCTGCCGCTTTGCCGGGCGCTGCCCGGTGGCGGAGCCGGCCTGCGCGGCCGAGCTGCCGCCGCTGCGCGAGGTGGCGCCCGATCACTGGGTGCGTTGCAGGCGCGTCGACATGGTCGACGGCCTGGCGCGCCCGCCTCTTTCGAATCCAGAGTCGCCATGAGCCCAAACACCAACACAAACACCACGGTCTTCACCGCCCGCACGATCATCACCATGAACCCCATGCAGCCGCACGCCACCCACGTGGCGGTGCGCGAGGGCCGCGTGCTGGCCGTCGGCTCGCTCGCGGACATGCAGGCCTGGGGCACCTTCACGCTCGACGAGCGCTTTGCCGACAAGGTGCTGATGCCCGGGCTGGTCGAAGGCCACTGCCACCTGAAGGAAGGCAGCATGTGGGACTGGACATACCTGGGCTGGTTCGACCGCCGCGACCCCGCGGGCAAGGTGTGGAGCGGCCTGCGTTCGATGGACGAAGTGGTGTCGCGCCTGTCCGAAGTGGCAGCGAAGATGAACGCCGACGGCGTGCCCGACACCACGCCGCTGATCGCCTGGGGCTTCGACCCCATCTACTTCGGCGGGGAGCGCATGACGGTGCACCACGTCGACCGTGCCAGCGCCACGCGGCCCATCGTCATCGGCCATGCCAACGGGCACCTGATGAACGTGAACAGCGCGATGCTGAACATCGCGGAGATTTCGAGCGACAACGAGGTCGAGGGCGTGGTCAAGTTTGCCGACGGTGCGAACCAAGGCGAGCCTACCGGCGAGCTGCAGGAGCCGGCCGCCATGTTCCTGGCGCTGCGCAAGATCGGCAATGCCGGCCTGCTCGCGCCCATGACCGAGGCCGGCGTGCGCTCCTTCGCCAGGCTGGCCTGCATGCAGGGCGTGACGACCGCGACCGACCTGGTCAACAAGCTCACGCCCGAAGACTGCGGCGTGCTGGAGCAGACCACGGGCGACGACGGCTTTGGCGTGCGCATCCTGCCCGCGTTCCAGGCCTTTCACGGCACGCACGGCGCGCCCCAGGGCGCGGCGCATGTGCAGGCGCTGCTGCCGCGCAACACCGACCGCCTGCGCTACGGGCTGGTGAAGATGATGCTCGACGGCTCCATCCAGGGCTTCTCTGCGCGGCTGCGCTGGCCGGGGCATTTCAACGGCGCGCCCAACGGCATCTGGGTGACCGCGCCCGCGCAGTACGAGGCCGACTTCGAGACCTACCACCGCGCCGGCCTCACCATCCACACGCACACCAACGGCGACGAGGCCAGCGAGGTGGCCATCGATGCCATCGAGCGCGTGCTGACACGCGCGCCGAGGCCCGACCACCGCCACACGCTGCAGCACGGCCAGATGATCGATGCGCCGCTGTTCCGCCGCATGGCCGCGCTGGGCCTGTGCGCCAACCTGTTCGCCAACCACATCTGGTACTGGGGCGACCAGCACTACGAAATGACCATGGGCCCCGACCGCGCCAACCGGCTGGACGCCTGCGGCAGCGCGCTGGCAGCCGGCGTGCCGCTGGCCATTCATTCGGATGCGCCCGTCACGCCGCTGGGGCCGCTGTTCACCGCATGGTGCGCGGTGAACCGCGTCACGCCCAAGGGCCGGCTGCTGGGCGAGGCCGAGCGCATCACCGTGGCGCAGGCGCTGCGCGCCATCACGCTGGGCGCGGCCTGGACGCTGAAGCTCGACGGCGAGATCGGCAGCATCGAATGCGGCAAGCGCGCCGACTTCTGCGTGCTGGAAGACGACCCGCTGCAGATGGACCCGATGGCCCTGAAAGACGCGCGCGTGTGGGGCACGGTGCTGTCGGGCCGGGTGTTCGAAGCGCAACATGGGCAGAGCGCATGACCCTGAAGAAGCGCCTGCCGCTCACCGTCATCGGCGGCTTTCTGGGCGCGGGCAAGACCACGCTGCTCAACCGCTGGCTGCGCGAGGCCAACGGGCTGCGCATGGCGGTGCTGGTGAACGACTTTGGCGCGCTCAATATCGACGCCGACCTGATCGCCGCCACGCACGGCGACACCACCGCGCTGACCAACGGCTGCGTGTGCTGCCAGATCGGCGACGACCTGGGGCGCGCGCTGATGGCGGTGATCGAGGCGACGACGCCGTTCGACGCGGTGGTGATCGAGGCGAGCGGCGTGTCGGACCCGTGGCGCATTGCGCAGATCGGCATGGCCGCGCCGGAGCTGAGCCTGGAAGGCGTTGTCGTTCTTGTGGATGCAAGCGCGGTGGCGCAGCAGGCCAAAGACCCGCTGCTGGCGGACACGCTGGCGCGGCAGGTGAAGTCCGCCGACCTGGTGGTGGTGAACAAGGCGGACCTGGCGACGGCCGATGCATTGGCCGGGGCGTGGGCCTGGGTCGAAGCGACGGCGCCCGGCACGCCGTGCATCGAGACCACCGAGTCGGCGGTGCCGCTGGAACTGCTGTCGGGCGTGACGCAGGCGGATGCGGCGCTTCATGCGTGCGGCCCTGGCTGTCATGCGCATCACGGGCAGCACGGGCATGGCGCGCCGGACCACGGCGCGTTGTTCCAGACCTGGAACGCGCAGCCCGACGCGGTCATTCCCGCCGCAGCGCTGCGCGCGTGGCTGCGCGACGTGCCGCCGGGCGTGCTGCGGCTCAAGGGCCTGCTGCGCACCGGAGAAAGCGATTGGTCGCAGGTGCAGTTCGCCGGCCGCCACGGCAGCCTGCGCAAGGCCTTGCCGCCGGCGGGAGATGGCCATGCCGGCGTGGTCGCCATCGGGCTGCGCGGGCAGTTGCCTGAAGGGGCGTTGAAGGCATTCTTCGCGCCCTGATTCCGAGCGCAATCGCGTGCATGTTGCAATCGCGCGTGTTCTTTTCAACGCGCAGGCCGCAACACGCATGACGACTTCCACCCTTCTGATTCGCCCACCGGTGCCGGACGACTTTGCGGCATGGCAGCCGCTCTGGGACGGCTACAACGCCTTCTACGGCCGCGTGGGCCCGACCGCCCTGCCCCACGAGATCACGCAGACCACATGGCAGCGATTCTTCGACGCGCATGAGCCGGTGCATGCGCTGGTGGCGGAGCGCGACGGACAACTGGTGGGGCTCACGCACTACCTGTTCCACCGCAGCACGACACGCATCGAGCCGACGTGCTACTTGCAGGACCTGTTCACGCTGCCGTCGGAGCGCGGGCGCGGCGTGGGGAAGCAGCTGATTCAGGCCGTTTACGACCGCGTGAAGCTCTCGGGCGCGCACCGCGTGTACTGGCAGACGCATGCGACCAACACGGCGGGGCGCGCGCTGTACGACAAGGTGGCGTCGCACGACGGGTTCATCGTGTACGGCACGCTGGTCTGAGGCAGAGCGTCAGTACTTGATGGTCACGCCCGCCTTCACCCCGTTGTTGGCCTTGCCGTCCGACGACACGCCCCCCGACAGCGACACATTGCCGCCCGTGCTTGCCCCCACCGAATAGGTGGGCCGCGGCGTGGAGGTGTCGGTGCCCAGGTAGGTGCCGCTACCGTCCGCACGCTGCACGCCGACCGTGCCGCCGTTGACGGTGGCCGAAGTCTCTGTCGGGTTGACGTTGGGCGCCACATACACGGTGCCTTTGTCGTCGTTGTCGACCGGCACCTTCACCGGCTCGGCCTGCACCAGCGCGCTGGCCGCACTCAAACCCAACGTTGCCACAAGAATCAATTTACGCATCGCTTGATGCTTTGCGATGCGGCGCCTGACACGCGTAGGACGAAAGGAGATTCAGGCCATGCGCTGCAACTGAAAATGTCAAAGACTATGCTTTGACAAACACGCCGAAGGACGATCCATGGACACCCCCGCCCCACCAGCCGGCCCGGCCGGCCCCGCGCCCGAAGCGCTGGAACGTATGCTGGCCGCCGGCCGCGACGGCGCACTGTTGCGCATGAGCCTTGCGCTGGCGTACCACCGCAGGGCGGACCCTGCGGCCGCGCTGACGCACCTGGAAAAAGCGCTGGCCTTCGATGCGGACTTCAGCGCTGCCCACAGGCTGCAGGGCCTGGTCGCATTGGAGCTTGGCAACACAGCGCAGGCCGAGAGCGCGTTCGCCAAGGGCCTGGAAGTAGCGCAGCGGCGCGGCGAGATGCAGCTGGTGAAGGAGCTCACGGTGCGGCTGCGGCGGCTGACGAAGGCCGCGCCCGGCGGCATCTGACGCAGGTCATTGCACGTCACAGGCCAAGCCTCTGGCGCCCCACTGCTTCACATACCCTGGCGCCGCTTCGCTGCAGCGCGCATCGGGGATGGGCGGTGCGCGGCCCGCCACCAATGGCAGCACGCCTGCCCATACGGGGTGCCGCAGATCTGCTTCGTCGTCCACGGGCGGCCCGCTGCGCACCTTGCAGGATGCCTCGTTCAGCGCGATGCGCATGACGGTGGTGGCCGCGAATTCCTTGGCATTGCCGGCGCGGATCTCGTTTTGCCGACCCACGGCGATGTGCTCCATGAAGGCCGCCATGGCACCGCGCTTGTCGTGCACGGCCTCGAAGCTGCCGTAGACCACGGCCGAGCGGTAGTTCATCGAATGGTTGAAGGCCGAACGCGCAAGCACCAGGCCGTCCAGATGCGTGATCGTCACGCAAGCCTGCGTTCCTTTTTGCAGCAGCTTGATCAGGCGACCCCCGTTGGAGCCGTGGATGTAGAGATGGTCTTGCTCGCGCCAGCAAGCCGTCGGAATGCAGTGCGTGCCTGCGTCGTCCGCAAACGCCACATGGCACAGGTAGGCGGCATCGACGATGGCGTACAAGGTCGCGCGGTCATAGCGCGCGTTCTCGGCGATGCGCCGTACACGGGTACGGTCGGTCGCAGGCTTGGCAATGGCGTAGTTCACGGCATCTGTTTCCATCAAAAGTGGTTGGGGAGCGCAATCTAGGCGATATGTGGTTCTTCAATAAGATCCAGACAAAGCATATTTTCTAGAGCCACAGAATGGACTTTCGGTTGTTGTTCGCCACGTTCCAGGCAGACCCGTCGCACGCGAAGTGGTCGCAGCAGCGGCAGTTGCACGAGTGCCTGCGCCGGAGCATTCGCGACGGCACCCTGCCCGGGGGCACCCGCTTGCCCGCCAGCCGCACGCTGGCCGGTGAACTGGGCATGGCACGCAACACGGCCCTGTATGCCTACGAGCAGTTGGCCACGGAGGGCTTTCTGGTTGCCAGCCGGCGCGGCAGCGTGGTGGCGTCGCTGGCCAGCTTGCAGACACCGGCGACAGCGCCCGGTGCCGGGCTGTCGTTGCGCTCCGGTCTGTCGCGCCGTTCGCGCGCTTTGCCGGCGTTGCCCAGCTTCGACATGCCCGGTGCGTTTGCGCCCGGTGTGCCGTCGCTTGGAGATTTTCCGGTGATGCTGTGGCGGCGTCTGCTGGACAGGGCATGGCGCTCCTTGAAGCCGGCCCAGCTCAACTACGCCGACCCCCGAGGCGAGCACGCGCTGCGCACCGCCATCGCCGACCACCTGCGAATAGCGCGCGGCGCCCTGGCAGACAGCGAGCAGGTGTTCATCACCGACGGCACGCAGAACAGCCTCGACCTGTGTGCCCGCGCCTTCGCCGATGCCGGCGACAAGGTGTGGATAGAGAACCCCGGCTACCAAGGCGCGGTCGCGGCGTTCGGCGGCGCGAAGCTCAAAACCATCGGCATCCTGGTCGATGCGCAGGGCATGGCCCCCACGGCCAACGACTGGCTGCGCCACAGACCCAGGCTCATCTATGTCACGCCGTCGCACCAGTACCCGGTGGGCAGCGTGCTGAGCCTGGAGAGGCGCCTGGCGCTCATCGACCATGCCCGCCGGGCTGGAGCGTTGATCATCGAGGACGACTACGACAGCGAATTCCGCCACGAAGGGCCCCCGTTGTCATGCATGCAAGGCCTGGCGGCGGATGCCCCGGTGATCTACCTGGGCACCTTCAGCAAGACGCTGTTTCCGGCGCTGCGCATCGGCTTCATGGTGGTCCCCGCATGCCTGGCGCCGTCGCTGGCGCAACTGCTGGCGCGAACCGCGCCGCGTGGGCGTCAGGCAGACCAGCTTGCACTGGCGGAATTCATTCGCAGCGGCCAGTTCAGCCTGCACCTGCGGCGCATGAGGCGCCTCTACCGCCAGCGCCGCGACGCACTCGTCGCCGAACTGGAAGCGCAGCTGCGCGACGTGGCGGACGTGCACGGCAGCACGGCCGGCATGCACCTGGCGCTGCGCCTGAAAGACCACGCGCTGGACGATGTGCGCATGAGCGCCAGGTTGCTCGACAAGGGCATCGCGGCCCCGGCGTTGAGCCAGCATGCCGTCGGCTTGCGCACCCAACCCTGGCGCGGCTTTCTGCTGGGCTACGCGCAGGTGCCGGTCGACAAGATGGCCTCGCTGGTCGGGCAGCTGGCGCATGTCATTCGCAGCGAGGCCGCCGCATGAGGGTCTGTTCAACAGAGGGGCTCCGCGCCCCGCTGTTCAGGCCGCCACCGTCGCCATGTCGATCACGAAGCGGTACTTCACGTCGCTCTTGAGCATGCGTTCGTAGGCCTCGTTGATCTTCGGCATGGCGATGGTCTCGATGTCCGACACGATGCCGTGCGCGGCGCAGAAGTCGAGCATTTCCTGCGTCTCGGCGATGCCGCCGATCATCGAGCCCGCGATGCGGCGGCGCTTGGTGATCAGGCCGAACACGCCCGGCGACGGGTGCGGCGTGCCCGGTGCGCCGACCAGCACCAGCGTGCCGTCGAGCTTGAGCAGTTGCACGAAGGGGTCGAGGTTGTGCGAGACCGCCACGGTGTTGATGATCACGTCGAAGCTGTTGCGGTGCGCGGCCATTTCGTCTTCGTTTCTGGAGACCACGACCTCCTTGGCGCCCAGGCGCTTGGCGTCCTCGGCCTTGCCGGGCGAGGTGGTGAACAGCACCACGTGAGCGCCCATGGCCGCGGCAATCTTCACGCCCATGTGGCCCAGCCCGCCCAGGCCGACCACGCCCACCTTGGAGCCCGGGCCCACCTTCCACTGACGCAGCGGCGAATAGGTGGTGATGCCGGCGCACAGCAGCGGCGCCACGGCAGCCAGCTGCTTCTCGTCGTGCGAGATCTTCAGCACGAACTTCTCGAACACCACGATGTGGTCCGAATAGCCGCCCAGCGTGTTGGCGCGCGACACCTGTTCCTGGCTGTCGTAGGTGCCGGTCATGCCGTTGTCGCAGTACTGCTCCAGGCCGTCCTTGCAGGGCTGGCAATGCTGGCAGCTGTCGACCATGCAGCCCACGCCCACCAGGTCTCCCGCCTTGAACTTGGACACCTCGCTGCCGACCGCGCGCACGCGCCCGACGATTTCGTGGCCTGGCACGCAGGGGTAGGCGGCCGGGCCCCATTCGCTGCGCGCGGTGTGCAGGTCGGAGTGGCACACGCCGCAATACAGGATGTCGATGGCCACGTCGCGCGCGGCGGGCGCGCGGCGCTCGAAGCTGAAGGGCGCCAGGGGCGTGGTGGCGGACTGGGCCGCGTAGGCGTGGGTGAGAATCATGGTGTGGGAAATCTGGTGTTTTGAAGGTCGGCCAATGGCCCGTCGTTGGGCGGGTTGGCCGGGGTTGCACTGCACCATCTTCAGCGATGCGGGCTGCCACGCCATGCACGGCACGCGCTTGTCCCCACGGCCCGCACGGCTGTCGCGCCAACGACGCGGCGCCGTGCGACTGGCGAGCACATTGCCGCAGCCTGCGCAGCCCTTAGAACTTGCGTACGCCAGCGTCTCTACGGGGTGGCACGTTCGACTGCCGCGCCCTACGATGCAGCACGGGGCACGCCGCCGATCCAGTGCGCTACCCTCGAGCCGTCCAGACAGGAAGACAGGAGAAAAGCCGATGTCCCCCATTGAAGTCGTCATGCCCGAGCCGTTGCTGGCCGCCATCGCGGCCCAGAGCCGCATGCCGATCGCCCGCATCGGCGAAGCGCTCACCTCGCTGGGCATGATCACCCAGGATCAGTTGCGCGCCGGGCTCGCGCAGCAGCAGCGCGACCCCAAGGTGCCGCTGGGCGAGACGCTGGTGCGCATGGGCGTCGTCACGCAGGGCCAGTTGCAGACGGCGCTGGTGCGCAAGATGGGCTACCCGCTGGTCAACCTGCAGGTGTTTCCCGCATCGGCCGAGGCGCTGCGCAAGCTCGGCCACAGCGTGGCACGGCGCCTGCAGGTCATGCCGCTGATGCTGCACGAGGGCCGCCTCATCGTGGCCATCGACGACCCGATCAGCCGGCACTCGGCGCTCGACGAAGTGGAGTTCATCGCGCAGGCCAAGGTCATTCCGGTGATCGGCCAATGCCTGGACCTGGACAGCGTGCTGCACACCGCCTACGAAAAGATCGGCGACGCGGCAGTTGGCGCGGGCGGCTTGTTCACCACCAACCTCGACCCGATGCGCCCCATCGAGTTCGACATGGCCGGCACCACCGAACTGCTGCAGACGCTGGAGCGCGAAGGCCCCGCGGCGCCCACCGCCGACGCGCCCATCGAGCAGTCGGACAACTCGCTGGTGCGCATGATCAACAGCATGATTCTGGAGGCGCACCGCGAAGGCGCCTCCGACATCCACATCGAGAGCTATCCTGGCCAGGAAAAGACGCGCATCCGCTTCCGGCGCGACGGCCTGCTCTACACCTACCTGGAGCTGCCGCCGAGCTACCGCAGCGCGATCGTGGCGCGGATCAAGATCATGTGCGACCTGGACATCAGCGAAAAACGCAATCCGCAGGACGGCAAGATCAACTTTGCCAAGTACTCGCCGCAACACCGCATCGAGTTGCGCGTGGCCACCATTCCCACCAACAACGGACTGGAAGACGTGGTGATGCGGATCCTGGCCTCGGCCAAGCCGATTCCCATGGCCCAGCTGGGCCTGTCGCCGAACAACCTTGCGCAGCTGACAAAGGCAGTCGAGCGGCCCTACGGCATGGTGCTGTGCGTAGGCCCCACGGGCTCGGGCAAGACCACCACGCTGCACTCGGCGCTGATGCAGATCAACACGCCCGAGCGAAAGATCTGGACCGCGGAAGACCCGGTCGAAATCACGCAGACCGGCCTGCGCCAGGTGCAGGTGAACCCGCGCATCGACTGGACCTTTGCCAAGGCGCTGCGGGCCTTCGTGCGCGCGGACCCCGACGTGATCATGGTGGGTGAAATTCGCGACGGCGAAACCGCCAGGACTGCCATCGAAGCCTCGCTCACCGGCCACCTGGTGCTGTCGACCCTGCACACCAACAGCGCGCCGGAGACCATCACCCGGCTGCTGGACATGGGCATGGACCCGTTCAACTTTGCCGATGCGTTGCTCGCGGTGCTGGCCCAGCGCCTGGTGCGCCGCCTGTGCTCGCGCTGCACCACCAGCACGCCCGCGCGCACCGAGGTGGTCGAGGAGCTGCTGGACGACTACATGCACGCCTTCGGTCCGCAGGAGCACCCAGCGGCACGGCGCAGGGCGGTGTACGACGACTGGGTGCAGCGCTACGGCCACGACGGCAAGCTGCACAGCCACGCCAGCACCGGCTGCAAGCACTGCGGCAACACGGGCTTCAAGGGCCGCGTGGGCATCCACGAGCTGATGGTGATGTCCAAGACGCTGCGCCGCCTGGTGCAGACCGGCGCGCGCGCCGAAGAGCTGCAGCAGGCCGCGCTGCTGGAAGGCATGCGCACCCTGCGCCAGGACGGCATCGAGAAGGTGCTGGCCGGGCACACGAGCATCGAGGAAGTGCGCGCGACCAGCAACGTGTGACAGGGCGGGGCCCCTGGCGTCCCGAGGGTGCGCCAGCGCCTTCATCGGGATCCGCGAGCGGATCGAGCGCAGCACGTCGCTGGCATGCTTCATGGGTCGGACAATCGGACACCCGACGTGCCGGAAAAAGTCGCCGGCAACAGCCTGCCGGTGCACGCCCCTACACACCCAATGACCCTTTCAGACCCCTCCACGCTCGCCCACATCGACGCCTGCACCCAGGCCTGCCTCGACCTGCTCGAAAGCAACCTCACGCCGCACGGCATCCTGGCGGCCAGCCGCACCGAGGCGGCCGTGGCGCGGCGCTACACGCGCATCTTCGGGCGCGACGCGGCCATCTGCGTGATGGCCATGTGCGGCAGCGGTGTGCGCGCGCTGGAGCAAGGCGCGGTGGCCAGCCTCGACGCGCTGGCCGCGCAGCAGGCGGCCAACGGGCAGATTCCCAAGTACGTCGACCCCGAAGGCGAGGACGCCGACTTCTGGTACCTGGGCTGCATCGACGCCACCCTGTGGTGGCTGATTGCGGTCGACCATGTACGCCGGCACGGCAAGGTGGGGCCCACGCACTGGCACGAGGAAGTGGCGCGCGCCATTCAATGGCTGCACGCGCAGGAGCACCAGCACTTTCGGCTGCTGCAGCAGAACGAGGCCAGCGACTGGGCGGACATCATGCCGCGCTCTGGCTACGTGCTGTACAGCAACGCGCTGTGGTACGACGTGAAGCGCCGCTTTGCGCTCGACCACGCCGACGACACGCGGCACCACTTCAACCACCTGTTCAACCCGTTCCAGCGCGACCTGCCGGAATACCACCGCGCCAGGCTGCTGCGCCACTACGCGCGGCGCGGGCGGCGCGACCCGGGCATGTACCTGAGCTTTGTCAATTTCGCGTTCGTGGGCGACGAAGGGGATGTGTTCGGCAACGTGCTGGCGATACAAGGCGGACTGGCCGATGCGGCCATGGCGCACCGCATCGTGCAGACCGTCGGCGAGGCGCGTGCGTGCGACCCCTGGCCGGTGCGCGTGGTGCTGCATCCGCTGTCGCAGCAGCACCCGCTGTGGCGGGCCTACATGGGCAGGCACCAGCAGAACATCGTGCACCAGTACCACAACGGCGGCATCTGGCCGTTCGTCGGCGGGTTCTGGGTGATGGCGCTGGCCAAGCTGGGGCTGCATGCGCAGGCCTGGCCGGAGCTTGCGAGGCTGGCGCAGGCGAATGCGCTGCAGGACTGGCGCTTCACCGAGTGGTTCCATGGGCGCACGCTGGCGCCGATGGGGATGGCCGGGCAGAGCTGGAATGCGGCGACGTTTCTGCTGGCGAGGCGGGCCTTGGAGGGGGATGGTGTGGCTTGGTGAGGCGGCCACGGCGCGATCCATGTCTTTCGCCCACCAATGCGCACCCGGATATCTCAGGCGCGCAGCACGACGCCTTGAGGTTCGAACTCCGCCTCTGCCGCCTGCCACACCGCCACCCGGTTGCGCCCCTGCCGCTTGGCCTGGTAGAGCGCCTGGTCCGCGCGCGTGTACAGCAGCTCCGGCGAAACCTGCGCGGCCAAGGTCGCGCGGTGGGGCAGCGCAGGCGACGCCGCGTGGCCGTCGTGCGGCGTCAGCATCGCCAGGCCCGCTGACACCGTGAAGGTCAGCGGTCGGCCGTCGGGCAGCGGCACGGGGTTGCTCGCGACGGCGCTGCACAGGCCTTTGGCCACGTCCAGCGCGCTGGCCAGGTCGGTGTCGGGCAGCAGCACCGCGAACTCCTCGCCGCCCAGCCGGGCGAACACGTCGCCCGCGCGCAGGTGGCGCTGCACGCGCTGCGCAAACCCCTGCAGCACCAGGTCGCCGCCACGGTGGCCGTGCAGGTCGTTCACTTGCTTGAAATGGTCCAGGTCCAGCACCAGCAGGGCCAGCGGCTCGCCGCTGCGCAGGCAGCGCGCCACTGCCTGGTCGCAAACAGGGTCGAAGCTGCGGCGGTTCAGGCATCCGGTGAGCGCGTCGTGGCTGGCCAGGAATTCCATGCTCTCGGCCGTGCGCTCCAGCGAGGCCATCACAAAGCCGACACCGCTGCCCAGCAGGGCCAGGAAGGCCAGCAGCACGACGATGCCCTGCCCCATGCTCGACTGAAAGAAGTTGAGGTACTGGTCCGGCACCAAGCCTGCCTGCACGGCGCGCGCCGCGTGCGCGAGGCTCAGCATCAGCATGGTCAGCCCGACGGCGCGCATGGTGCTTTCGGCATGCCATGCGTGCCGAAACACATGCACCGCCGGCGCACCGGCCAGCAGCATCAGCACGACCGAGAACACCATCGAGCGGGTGCTGATGGGCCAGGCCAGCAGCACCGGCGTGGCCAGCACGGCGGCCACCACCATGCCCGTGACCCATTTCGGCGCCGGCCCCTTGCCCACGAACACATAGACCGCCTGGTTGAAATACAGCATGCCGCACAGCACCAGCGGATTGCCCAGCAACACGGCCACCCATTCAGGCAGCAGCAGGCGCGACAGCAGCCCCACCATGCCCGCCAGCAGGAACAGGCAGCCCTTGGTCCACAACGCCAGGGCACGGTCGGCCACGAGCCGGCGGCGCACCAGCACCAGTTGCCATGCGAACAGCAGATAGCCCAACCCCAGCGGCAGCATGAGCGAAGGGACATCGAGTTGCATGGCGGCGGCAGCGGCGCGCGGAGCGGCAAGAAGCAGGGGGGAGCCTCATTCTAGGCAAGGCATGCGGCGGCGCGGAGACCGCGCGCCTCGGCTTGCGGCCCTGCGGATGCGCACCTAACATCGCCGCCGCCATCAGGCATCACGGTCTTGCGCAACCCCGAGGACGCGAACATGAAAAAGCCAGCCACGAGCGACGATCTTCCGGCCTCGGAACTGATCTCTCAAAAGATCGCCGCCCTCGGTGACTGGCGCGGCGCCACGCTCGCCAGAATGCGCCGGCTCATCCAGCAAGCGGACCCCGACGTCGTCGAGGAATGGAAGTGGATGGGCACGCCGGTGTGGTCGCACGACGGCATCGTCTGCACCGGAGAGTCCTACAAGAGCGCGGTGAAACTCACCTTCGCCAAGGGCGCTTCGCTGCAAGACCCGGGCAAGCTGTTCAACGCGAGCATGGACGGCAACATGCGCCGCGCCATCGACGTCCATGAAGGGGAAGAAGTCGACGCGACGCTCTTCACCGCATTGATTCAAGAGGCGATTGCGCACAACAGCGCGAGCCGGGTGAAGCCAGCCAAGAAGGCGAAACCCAAGGCCTGAGGCGGGCTGCAAGCCCTACCAGAACGCGTCGTCGTCACGCGCCTGCACGGCCCGCAGGCGTTGCTCGGCAATCCGGCGGATCAGCGCTTCAGGCAAGGGCGCGGTGTAGGGCACCTGCAGCATGCCCTTGGTGGTCTTGTGCTTTGCCAGTTCCTCGCGGAAAGGTTGCAGCCCGGCCTCGGTCGGAGTAAAGCTCAGGTGCGCCTTGTGCGCGGAGAAGGCGAACAAGAACCGGGGCTCGATGAAGAAGGGGGTTCCCCATTTGATCGCCTGTTCGGCATCGGGCGCGACGCTCTCCAACAGTGCGTACAGCCGGCGCAGGTGCGGCTGGCCTTCGGGCGGGGCCGCATCGATGTAGGCGGCGATGGTCGTGGGGCGCTGGCTTGTCATGTCGTTCAACTCCCGCGCGGGTTCAGAGGCCGGGCCAGATCTGGACCAGCCCCACCAGATGCACCACGCCATACACCAGGCAGATCACCGAGCTCCACACCCAGAAGGCCGTGAGCCGGCGGCGGGCGAAGACGAACAGCACCAACGCCGCGAGCCCGCGCAGCAGGTACACGGCCGTGATGGCGGGCAGTATCCACGCAAGCAAGGGCAGCGGTTGCAGCACGCCGGCGCCCGACAGCGCGTAGGCCGCCCAGACACCCAGCACGCAGGCGATCAGCAAGGTGACCACGGGCGGGTACAGATGCCCGGCCGCCGCACCCGACGCCATGCGCTCGCCCGCGCCGAAGAAGCGGTACCACGCAGGCCCGCCGAAGATGATGCACAGGTGCAGCAGCGCCGCAATGGCGCTGAGCAATGCGCCGACGATCAACGGGATGTTGCAGGCCACGATGTCTTTCACGGGCGATGGAACGGCTGCAGCGCGCGCACTGTGTCGCGCGTCGGGCCGAAGGCGCCGTAGCGCACCGCAAGGCCGCCGAGGGCCTCGACCCGCTCGATGCATTCCTGCCAGCTCGCGAGGGTGCCGGGTTGGTACAGCGGCTGGGCGCCGAGCAGTTGTTGCGTCAGGGCGTGTTGGTGACCGAGGTCCGGCGTTCGGCTCAGCGCCAGCGAAGTCACGTGCGAGCCATCTGCGGCGCGATAGCCCGAGCACCAGCGCAAGCCCATACCTTCGACGGCATCCAGATGGCTCACCACCAACCCGTCGAGCGCGCCGACCGCATCCAGTGCGTAGCGCAGCAACACGGCGTCGGCATGCCCGCGGCGGAACATGCCCTGCCAGCCTTCGTCGGCGTTGTGCGGCTCGGCCAGCCGCGCGTCGAGAGCGCGGTCGTGCGTGGGCAGGGGGCCCGAGCCGTGGCGCGTGAGGTAGCTGCGCAGCACACCCAGGTGCTGCACGCCGGCGCCGATGCCCAGGTCGCGCAGCACGGCTTCGACGGCAGCGGTCGAGATGGTGCTCCAGGTGGTGTGCGGATGAAACCCGCGCCACTCGTCGAGCAGCACACCTTGCGCGCCTTCGAATACCACGGTGCCGGGGCGCGAAAGCCGCTCGGCGATGCGGTCCGCGCCGGCGGGAGGCGACTGCGCCACGCACGGGGCCACGGCATCGAGCCAACGCCTGGCCATGGAGTCGTCCTGCAGCACAGCGAGTTCCTGCGCGGCGTCGGCTTGCGAGAGCGATGCGCCGGTGAACGCTTGCAGCAGCGTAGCGCGCGAGGCTTCGAGCTTGTCGAGCGCGCGGGCCGGATGCAGCAGGTCGCCGTAGTGCAGCGCGTGGTCGGGGGCGGCAAGTGCATGCCGCACCGTCTCGCCCACGCCCACGCCGCACGTGCCGTGTGCGCCCTCCCCGCGCGCCCATTCGCGCAGCCGGCCCGCGGCCTGGTGAAAGGGCGTGGTCACGCGGCAGCGCGCGTCGATCAGCAGGCGCGAGAAGGCATGGTGCACGCCCGCCTGTCGCAACGCGGCCTCTTCGACCCGCAATGCCGTGGGGTGCACCACCACCGGGCTGGCCAGCACCGTGCCCACGCCTGCATGAAAACTGCCGGCGCCGAATTGAGAGAAGGTGTGGTGCCGCCCGTCGGCCAGCACCACGTTGTGCCCTGCCTGTGCCCCGCCGTTGAAGCGCACCACGGTGTGGGCCTGCAGCGCGCCGCACAGGTGGTCGGTGAACAGCCCCTTGCCGCAGTCCCCGAAGCCGAGGCCCAGCAGCGAGACGTAGCGCGTGGCTGGCACGGCTGAACTCACCCCGTGATCACCCGGAGCTCACCCGGCCATCAGCCGAAAAGCCGCTTCCACCACGACGAGCGCGGGTTGCCCGCCGCGGTGGCCACGGCCGGCGGTGCGCGGCGCGGCGCGGTCGGGTCGAGCAGCGCGGCATACGCGTCCAGCGCATGCAGCACGCCGCCCACGCGTTCCTTGGCCATGCCTGTGCCGCTCATCACGCCGGCCAGCGCGTCCAGGCTGGGCACGGCTTTTTCGGTGAGGGCGACGATGCCGGCGGCCACGGCGCAGGCATCGTCGGGCGAGTCCATGCAGATGACGTGGTCCCCCAGCAGTTCGCGCCAGCGGCCTTCGCAGCGGCGGCGGCGCTGAGCGTCGGGAATCAGAAAGAACAGGTTCGTAGTTTCGGCCGCGGCGGCAATGACCTCTTCGATGGGAATGTCCTCGTCGAGCTTCTCGCCGATGAGGCCTTCGATCTGGTGGCGCGAGACGGCGGGGTACGGCAGCTCGTCGCCGGTGACGAACAGGTAGCCGCGCTTCTTGCGCTTGACCCAGCAGTCCATGTCGGTGTGCTGCGCCATCACGTAGAAGGCCAGCTCGTAGCTTTCTTCACCGCTGCCCCCGCCACCGCCTTCGAGGTAGCTCCACGTGAGCCACTGGTCCATGAGGTTGGCGGTCGACTCGAACTGGCCGACCTGCAGCGGCGCGCCGTCGGAGGTGGCGTCGCCGATGGCCATGAACATGAGCTGCGGATCCGCCACGCCGCAGTCGGTCAGCAGCTTCATGAAGTTGGGCAGCTCGCGGCGCGCCAGCGTTTGCGGAATGTCGCCCATGGAGCCGGTGACGTCCAGCGCGAACACGATGCCCAGCGAGTTCGGGTGGTCGGCGTTGTCGCGCGACTCGCGCACCTTGAGGCCGTGCGGGTTCATCAGCGGGTGCGTGGAACGTTGCGTGAAGACCTCGGCGCCCGGCTTGGCGGCGCGGTCGGCAATCAGCGCGGTGTGCGCGGCATGCGAGTAATTTCCGTAGCCCATGAATATCCTCCTTGGTGACTGTGTGGGGTCAAGCCTGTTCAGGCTGGTTCAAGTGCCCGCGCGCGGCGCGGGGTCGAAGTGAACGAACTTCGACGGCCCGAAGGCTTCGCGCGACGCAGCGGAGAGCGCCTGTTCGATGCCCTGCGCGCCCAGGCGCGCACAGGCGGCGGCGTCTTCGCTGCATTGGCGCAGCAAGGCGGCCAGCAGTGCGGGGGTGTGCCCGCCAACGCCAGGATCGCCGGCGCTGTCGCCATGCAGCACGGCACGTACCGTCCAGGCCGACTGCATCAGGTCGCGCACCACCGCGGCGGCGTGCGCCGAGCCGGTGGCGTGCTGCGCGCGCGACCAGCCGATGAGCAGCACGCCGTGGTCGCGCGGATGCACGAGCGCATGCGCGGGCGACAGGTCGCGGTGCGTCCAGCCGGCGCCGTGCACGAAGACCAGCACCTCGAGCATGCGGCGCCACAGCCACACGGCGTGGCGCGGGTCGATGCCGCCCGGGTTGGCTTGCTGCACGTCTTGCAGGCTGCCCCAGAAACCGGTCGGGTGACGCAGCACCAGGGCCTGCCGCGCACCGTCGCCCAGCCCTTCGGCAATGCCCGTGCCCAGCGCCTGCGGCAGCCGTCGCGTGAAGTACGCCGCGCCGGACACCGACAGGTCTTGCAACGCCTGCAGCACGGCGGCTTCGCGCAGCAGCACGCTGTGGGCGGCCGAGTCGCGTGCCAGCTTCAGCGTAACGCGCTCAGGCAGCGCGCCGAGCCGTTCGGCCAGCAGCACCTCGCTGTGCTCGCCGGTGGCCAGCGGCGCCAGCACGCGGTAGCGCGCGCCGCGCCAGGTAAGGATGCGCCCGCCCGGCACGTCTGCATTGGCCCGGCGCAGCGCGGCGCGAAAGCTCTCGCGCTCCACTGTCTCGGTGCCGCGCACGATGGTGGCGCCGCAGTAAATGCAGTTGACGGTGCGCCAACGGGCCGCACGCGGCAGCGGCGCGGAACATTGGGGGCAGCTGAGTGCGAGCAGCGACAGCATCGGCCGGCGCTCAGTCGTTGCGGGAAGACCCGGCCGGGTCGGGCGACGCCAGCACGCGGTCGATGCGGCGGCCTTCGAGCGCGGCGATCTCGAAGCACCAGCCGGCGCAGTCGATCAGCTCGCCCACCTCGGGCAGGTGGCCCGACACCGACATCAGCAAGCCGGCCACTGTGTTGTAGCGCCCGCGATCTTCCTCGGGCAGCTCGCGAATGCCCAGGCGCGCGCGCAGCTCCGACACGGGCATGAGCCCGTCGAGCTCCCACACGCCGTCGGGCCGCTCGCGGGCCCAGGCGTCGGTCTGCATGCCGGGCTGCAGCTCGCCGGTGATGGCTTCGAGCAGGTCGCGCGGGGTCATCAGGCCCTGCACCACGCCGTATTCGTCGACCACGAACACCAGGCGGCCCGCGCGCTCGCGGAACTGCTCCAGCAGCTCCATGCCGGTGAGGGTTTCGGGCACGAACACGGCGGGCGTGGCTTCCCGGCCGAGGGCGCCGACATGGGCCGAGCCCAGGCGCAGCAGATGCGCCACGCTGATCACGCCGACCACGTCGTCCAGCGAGTTGCGGCACACCGGGTACCAGGAATGCACCAGGTTCAGCGAGGCCGCGTCGGCCACCTTCTGCAACGCCTGGGTCACGGTGAACGAGGCGTCGAGCCATTCGATGTCGGCGCGCGGAATCATCAGCGACGACAGGCGCCTGTCATCCAGGTGAAACACATTGCGCACCATCTGGTGTTCATGCTGTTCGATGACGCCGGCGTCCACGCCCTCTTCCAGGCTGGCCGAAATTTCTTCTTCGGTCACGTGGCGCGCGGCGTTGGCGTCGATGCGCAGCACCTTCAGCATGGTGGCCGTGGCACCGGCCAGCAGCCACACGAAGGGCTTGGCGCCCTTGGCCAGCGCGCGCATGGGGCGCGACACCCAGCGCGCCACCGGCTCGGGGTAGAGCTGGCCGATGCGCTTGGGCACCAGCTCGCCGAAGATGATGGTGAAGAAGGTGATGCAGGTGACCACGCAGGCAGTCGACACGATGCTGGCGGTGCCCGCGCCCATGCCCACCGATTCCATCCATACGGCGAGCGGCGCGGCAAAGGCGGCCTCGCCGACGATGCCGCTCAGCATGCCGATGGAGGTGATGCCGATCTGCACGGTGGAAAGAAACTGCGTGGGCGACTCCATCAGCTTCAGCGCGGCCACCGCGCCGGTGTCTCCCGTTTCGGCCAAGGCCGCGAGGCGTGCGCGGCGGCTGGTGGAAAGGGCCATTTCGGACATTGCGAACACCGCGTTGAGCGTGGTCAGCAAAGCCAGGAGCAAGACATCCATGAACTGAGGGAGAGAATGAGGGAATGTCACTTTACTTGATTGGCGACCTGCAAGGCTGCGACGCCCCGCTGGGTCGCCTGCTGCAGAAGATCGATTTCTCCCCCAGCCGCGACACCATCGTTCTGCTCGGCGACCTGGTGAACCGGGGCCCCGATTCGCACGCGGTGCTGCGCCGCGTGCAGGGTTACGGCGCCTCGGCGCTGAGCCTGCTGGGCAACCACGACCTGCACCTGCTGGGCGTGGCGCACGGCGCGCGCAAGGCCGGCCGCAAGGACACGCTGGCCGCCCTGCTGGCCGCGCCGGACAGCGAGGCGTTGCTCGACTGGGTGCGCCAGCAGCACATGGCGCTGCACATGCGCATCGGCACCGGCGACCTGCTCATGGTGCATGCCGGTGTGCTGCCGCAGTGGACGGTGAGCGACGTGCTGGCGCTGGCGTCGGAGGTCGAATCGGTGCTGCGCGGGCCGGCGCTGGGCGAATTTCTGATGACGATGTACGGCAACGAACCCGCGCAGTGGCAAGACGCATTGACCGGCAGCGGCCGCCTGCGCGCCATCGTCAATGCGCTGACGCGGCTGCGTTTCTGCTCGGCCGACGGAGTGATGGAGTTCGAGGCCAAAGACAGCGCCGCCACTGCGCCCGAGGGCTTCATGCCCTGGTTCGATGTACCCGGGCGCAAGACGGCCAAGGCCACGATCGCCTTCGGCCATTGGTCCACGCTGGGCTGGCTTTCGCGGCCCGATCTGCTCTCCACCGACACCGGCTGCGTGTGGGGCGGCTGCCTGAGCGCGGTGCGCATCGGCGCGACGCTGGACGAGCGCGAGCTGATTCAGGTCGACTGCGAGCAGGCGCAACAGCCGGGCAAGGCCGGCTGAACAAGGCGGCCGGCCTCGGCTGCAAGGGACGTCAGAACGGCTGCGTGATCAACCCGTACACGGTCCTCACGCCGCTCACATAGTTGCCCATGCGCAGGTTCTCGTTGGCCGCGTGCTGGTTGTTGTCGGCGTTCACCAGCGGAATGATCGCGAAGGGCACGGGCAGCACGCGCACGATTTCCGCCGTGGGCACGGTGCCGCCCATCATGCGGATGCGCACCGGCTCAGGCTGGCTGCCGAAGCTTGCGGTCAGCGCCTTGTAGGCCCACTGCCCCACGGGAGAGTTGATCTGCGAGCCCGCCGCGTCGCCGCCCTCGCTCTGGTACGAAAAGCTGGCGATCTTGTCGTAGCGGGCGCGCTCCTCGTCGGTCGGCTCGCCCTTCACCAGGTGGTAGCCCTGGTGCTCGATGTGCTTCTGGATCTGCTGGCCCAGCCAGGCCGCGTTGGAGTCCGGCGTGGTGCGCAGGTCCATCTCGGCCACGGCCTTGTCGGGCACGATGTTCGCCACCTTGTCGCCCACCGACGCCGCGGCCATGCCGCGCACGTTCAGCGAGGGGTACTGCATGGCCTCCTGGTAGTTGGCGCCGACCTTGTCGGTCTGCGCGATGCCCAGGCGGCGCTTGAGCGCGGCCTCGTCGTCGGGCACGGCAGCCATGATCTTGCGGTCGGCCTCGGCGATCTTCACGTGGGCGTAGTACCCGGGCACGGTCACGCGGCCCTGGTCGTTCTTCATGGAGGCCAGCAGGTTGGCCAGCCGCTGCGCCGGGTTGGGCGCGTAATTGCCGTAGTGCCCGCTGTGCAGCGGCACCTTGGCGCCGTACACCGTCAGCTGGGCCTTGGCCGCGCCTCGGTTGCCGAACACCAGCGTGGGCCGGTTGGTGGCGTGCATGGGGCCGTCGTGGATCACGATGGCGTCGGTGCGCAGCAGGTCGCGGTGCGCTTGCATCACCTTGCTGATCGACGGCGAGCCTTTTTCTTCCTCGCTGTCCAGAATCACCTTCACATTGACCGCCGGCTGCCCGCCGCCGGCCTTCAGCGCGTCGATGGCGGCCAGCATCATCATGATCGGCCCCTTGTCGTCGGCCGACGCTCGGCCGAACACGCGCCATTCGGGGTCGAGCGGGCCGCTGAAGAGCGGCGCCGAATCGATCTCTTCCCAGGCGCCGTTGGCCGCCTTGCGCTTGAGCACGGGTGTCCACGGGCTCTTTTGCGCCCACTGCGCGGGCACGACCGGCTGGCCGTCGAGGTGCATGTAGAACAACACTGTCTTGCGTGCCGGGTCGCTGCCCGGGTACTCGGCGTAGAGCATCGGCTTGCCGTCGTTGGGCAGCTGCTGCGTGGTGAAGCCGCGCTTGCGAAACGCCTGCTCCAGCCACTCGACGTTCTTGCGGATGTCTTCCGGCGAGATCGCGTCGTTGGGCAGGGACAGCAACTCGAAGTACTCGCGGTAGCTGGCCTGCGCATGCCGTTCGGCATCGGCCGCAGAGAGTTCGGCCGCGCCGGCAAGGCCCGAAGCGGCGAGCAAGGCCGCGGGGAGCAGCGCAAGCACGCTGCGCGGGGTTCGATGCTGGAAGGGCATGGGGAGTGAGCCTTTGTGACAGTTCTGCTGCAGTCTAGGCACACCGGCGCTTCTGAGCCATTGCTTATTTCCTGGGCTCTCGTTGCTTTCAGGGCAACGCCCGGGCCATGATCCGTTCCACGCCTGCGCAGGCGCCGTGTCAGGACGGCAACCGGAACTTGCCGAGCGACATGCGCTGGCGCCCCTGCGCGTCGAAGTTCTCCGCCGACAGCCAGCGCTCGAACGCGGTGCGCAGCGTGGGCCATTCGGCGTCGACGATGGAAAACCACGCCGTGTCACGGCTGCGGCCCTTGTAGACCACCGCTTGGCGAAAGATGCCTTCGAACTGAAAGCCCAGCCGCAGCGCCGCGCGCTTGGAGGGCTCGTTGAAGTTGTCGCACTTCCATTCGTAGCGGCGGTAGCCGAGCTGGTCGAAGGCGAGCTTCATCAGCAGGTACTGCGCCTCGGTGGACAGCGGCGTTTGCTTGAGCAGCGGAGAAAAAGTGACGCTGCCCACCTCGATGGCCCCGTGCGTGGGGTCGATGCGCATCAGCGCCAGGGTGCCGACCGCGCGGCCGCTTTGCTTGTCGATGACCGCAAAGTGCAACGGGTCGGTGCTTTGTGCCGCGCGCTCCACGTAGGCGCGCGTGCTGCTCAGGTCCATGGGCCGCTCGACGAACAGGTACGTCCAGTCGCGCCCGTCGGGCGCCTGCGCGTAGGCGGCGTACAGGTCGTCGGCATGCCGGGCGGCGTCCAGCGGTTCCAGCATGCAGAAGCGGCCCTCGACCGGACGGCGCGGCGGCAAGGCGCGCGGGGCCCAGTCGGGAACATCGGGGCCGATGGATTGGCCGAACTCGTTGAGGCGGGCGGGCATGGGGCGTCTTTCGAAAAAAAGCAGGAATGAACGGCAGCGAAGGACGTAAAGTACCCGCTCCGTGGCTCTGACGGAAGTGCCACAACAGATTCATTTGATGGTGCCACGTCTCAAGCTCTCCCCTACCGCCCTGTTGGAATCCCCGCTCGTGAAAGACCGCGATGCGGGCTCGATGCAGCGGCAGTTGTACGAGCGGCTGCAGCGCGCCATTCTGGACGGCAGCCTGGCGCCCGGCAGCCGCCTGCCCGGTTCCCGTGCGCTGGCGGAATCGCTGGCCATCTCTCGCAACACCGTCACCGCAACCTACGAACACCTCGCCGCCGAAGGCTATGTGCAGCCCGACCGCCAAGGCACGCGCGTGACGCAGCTGTCGTCACCCGCGCTGCAGAAAAAGCGCGGGAGCAAGTCATCCATCGCGCCCGCCACGGCGCAGCGCCTCGCGCAGATCAAGCCGAGCGCGCCCCGCGCCGAGACCGACGCGGCGCTGCGCCCCGGCGTTCCCGCGCTGTCGCACTTTCCCCTGGCCGCCTGGCGCCGTGCGCTCGACCGCGCGATTCGCGGTGCCGGCTCGGCCTCGCTCGGCTACGGCGATCCGCTGGGCGAGCCCGCGTTGCGCGCGGCCATTGCAAGGCACCTGTCGATGGCGCGCGGGGTGCGCTGCGCGCCGCATCAGGTGGTGATTGCAGAAGGCGCGCAGGAAGCCATTGCGCTGTGCGTTCGCCTGCTGTCGAACCCGGGAGACATCGGCTGGGTCGAAGACCCCGGCTACCGCGGCGTGAAAGCCGCCATGCATGCGGGCGACATGCGCGTGGTGCCCGTGCGGGTCGACGGCGAAGGCCTGTGCGCGAGCGACGCTGACTGGCTGCGGCACCCGCCCCGGCTCGTCTACACCACGCCCTCGCACCAGTACCCGGTGGGCGCCGTGCTGAGCATCGCGCGCCGGCTAGACCTGATCGCGCAGGCACGCCAGCACGGCGCGTGGATCATCGAGGACGACTACGACAGCGAGTTTCGCCACACCGGCGAGCCCATCGGCGCGATGCAGGGGCTGGTGGAACACGCGCCCGTGCTCTATGTCGGCACCTTCAGCAAGACGATTTTTCCGTCGCTGCGGCTGGGCTTTCTGGTGCTGCCGGAAGCGCTGGCGCCCGGCGTGCAGGCGCCGCTCGAAGAGATGCTGCGCGGCGGCCACCGCTTCGAGCAACTGGCCATGGCCGACTTCATCGAAAGCGGCCAGTTCACCCGCCACCTGGGCCGCATGCGGCGGCTGTACCGCGGCCGGCAGCAGGCGCTGCGGCTGGCGCTGCACAAGCACCTGAAGGTGCCGCACGAGATTGAAGGGGGCTACTGCGGGCTGCATCTGACAGTGCGGCTGCCCGCGCACTTCGACGACCGGCAGATCGCAGCCAATGCGCTGCGGCGCGGCATGGCGCCCTCGGCCCTGTCGGGGTTCGCGATGCAGCCGCTGGCCACCGACAACGGGCTGGTGCTGGGGTACGGCAACACGCCGGCGGAACTGTTCGAGCCGCTGGTCAAGCGGCTGTCGCTGCTGGTTCGGGCGTCGCAGCGGGGCTAGCCAATCTGGCGCTGAAGCTGAACGCTAACCGCGCGTACTAACGACGTGGTCGCGCCGGAAGTTTCTTGGCGTCGTGCCCACCCACTGCCTGAACCGCCGATTGAAATACGCCTCGTCCGTGAACCCGCACTGGTGCGCAATTTCGCGCACCAGCAGCGAGGTCGACGACAGCAGCTCCTTCGCCCGCTCGATGCGCCGCTCGGTCACCATGTCGGTGAAGGTGCGGTCGGTCTCCTTGCGCAGCAGGTTGGCCAGGTAGTTGGGCGAGAGAAAAGCGGCGGCCGCTGCGTCGGTCAAAGACAGCGGCTTGTCTAGGTTGTCGCGCACATAGCGCACCACGCGCTGCAGCGCATCGCGCTGGGAGGTCTTGCCGTTGTGCTGCAACGAGAGCCGCATCAGCGCCTGCTCCTGCCGCATGCACGCCAGCCCGATGATCTGCTGCACGATGCCGCGCATCGCGATCTTGGCGCCGAAGTTGCGGCCGGCGTTCAGCGCATGCAGTTCGTCGAGCCAGCCGCGCACGCGCGCAAAGTCGGCTTCGTCGAAGGCGAAGTCGACGTACTCCTGAAACAGAAAAGGCGCCAGGTCGGGGTAGCGCGCGAGCGATATGTCGTCGAGGTCGAGCGCATCGACCTCCAGCTCGGGCCACAGAAAACGCTGGTCGAAGTTGACGATGCAGTACAGCGCGTCGCTCGGGTGCGGAATGACGTGCACCCGGTACGGCAGCACAAAGCTCAGGTGGCGCGGGCCAAAGGGACGCACCTCGCCGCCGATGGCCTGCTGCGAGCTGCCCTCGATGCCGATCTGAATCTGAAAGTACGCATGCCGGTGCGGCAGCGTGAGCTCGTTGCGCGCACCCTGGAAGCGGATGTCGAAGTCGAGGTGGTCGGCACGCTCGTGCATGCCGTAGGTGCGAACGGACGTGGGGGGAGAGGGGCGCATCGGGGCTGGCAAGTCGGCGGGCGGGTCGGCAGCGTTGGCCCGCAAGGGTACGCCAACTTGCCAGCCTCGGCCGCCCACAGCCCCCGCGATGCCCTGTGACACCATGTCACGCCCTGCAGGTCTACGGGCCCGCAGCGCGCTCGCTCGTCACCCTCAGACGACCACGACTTCCAGCGCGCCCACGCCCGCCACGGTGCCGCGCATGCGGTCGCCGCGCTGCACGGCCGCCACGCCGGCTGGCGTGCCCGTGAAGATGAGGTCGCCAGGCTGCAGGGCGAACAGCGTCGACAGGTAGGCGATGGTGTCGGGCACGTTCCAGATCATGTCGGCCAGGTCGCCGACCTGGCGTTGCGCGCCGTTCACTTCGAGGCGGATCTCGCCGGCCGCCGGGTGGCCGGCCGTGGCCACGGGCACCAGTTCGCCGCAGGGCGCGGAGCCGTCGAAGGCCTTGCCGGTGTCCCAGGGGCGGCCCATTTTCTTGGCCTCGGCCTGCAGGTCGCGGCGGGTCATGTCGAGGCCCACTGCGTAGCCGTACACGTGCGCGAGCGCGTCCGACGCGGCGATGTTCGTCCCGCCGGTCTTCAGCGCCACCACGAGTTCGATTTCATGGTGCACGTCGTTCGACTGTGTGGGGTACGCAAACTCGCCTCCGTCGGCCACGATGGCGTTGGCGGGCTTCATGAAGAAGAAAGGCGGTTCGCGGTCGGGGTTGTGGCCCATCTCGCGGGCATGCTCCGAGTAGTTGCGGCCCACGCAGAAGATGCGGTTGACCGGAAAACGGGCGCGTTCGCCCTGAATGGGCAGCGAGTGAACGGGTGCGGGGGAGATGGCGTAGAGGGTGTCTTTGGAGGTCATACGCCGACTCTAGCTATGGGCGCTTTCCTTCTTGCGGACGTATCTATGCGGGTCTTGGACTCAGCTACGTTTTTTTGGCTGGCTGTGCTTCAGGGCAGCGTGCTCAGCTTCAGGGCGCGTGCACAGGCCGCCGGGTACTCCCCTCCGCGAATGTCCCCCGCTTCGCTCCTCCTTTATTTCGCTGCGGGGAGCACCCGACGCCCTGTGCACCTGGGCACGCTCTGGGTGATCGCACGATCAACCCCGGCTCTGTCCAACGCTCACGCCGATGGTGGGCTTCTTTTCGCGAAATAAAGGAGGAGGGGCGAAGCCCCGGGGGACATTCGAGAAAAGAAGCACGCCGTCGGCGTGAGCGTCGCCCTGAACATCAGCACAACAACTACCCAGCAACAAAAAACCCAGTATCAAAAGTCCCCTTCACATCCAGCGCCTGCTTGATCAACCCGACCTGCCGATAGAAATCCGCCGTCCCTTGCTGATCAGCAATGACCTGCGCATCGATGGCCACCCACTTCTGCTGACGACGCTCGAACTGCAGCTTCGCCGCCTCCGCAGGAATGCCGATGATGCGAGCCAGCGCCGCCGAATAGGCATCGACATTGCGGTACGACCAAAGCTGCGCCTTCACCACGCGCTGCAAAAAGTCTTGCAGCACCACCCGCTTGCCAGCAATGGCACTGTCCGTCGCCGCAAGATAGCTCAGCCCCGGCAACAAGCCGCGCCCACTGACCAGCACCCGTGCGTGGTGGCTCACCTCGGCCAAAGCGGTGTAAGGCTCCCACGTGGCCCAGGCGTCGACCGAGCCCTGCGTGAGCGCAAGCTTGGCGTCGGCAGGCGCCAGAAAGCGGATGTTCACCTCCTCCGGCTTCAGCCCCGCCGCGGTGATGGCCTTGAGCGTGACGTAGTGGCCGATGGAGCCACGGTTCGTTGCCACGCTCTTGCCCTTGAGATCGGCAGCCGTCTTCAACGGCGAATCAGGCCGCACCAGCACCGCCGTGCCGTAGGAGTCGGAACGGTTCGCGCCAATGGCCTTCACGCGCGTGCCCGCGGCCAGCGCGAAGACGAGCGGCGCGTCGCCGATGGGGCCCAGGTCGACCGCCTCGGCATTGAGCGCCTCGGCCAACGGCGCAGCCGCCGGAAACTCCGACCACTGAATGTCGTAGCCCAAGCGGTCCAGCCCGCCCGCCGCTTCGAGCAGCGCGCGCAGGCCGCCCTTCTGGTCGCCCGCCTTGAGCACCGGGCGGCCCTGCGCGGCCACCACGCCGGGCAACGCGGCGGCGGCGGCGACCGAGGCACCCTGAACGAGAAACTGTCGACGTGAACCCTGGAGCGTCATGGCGTTGAAATTGAAACTGGAACTGAAGTTGCCGCGGCTCATGCCAGGGGATCGAAGGACACGTGCTCCGCAAAGCGCACCGGGTCCGTGCTTTTCTTGAGCACGCCCACACCGCGGAAATCGCGCGCATAGAACTCGACTTCGTCGCGCAGGCTCCTGCCCAGCGGATGGTGGTTGTGGGTGAGCGTGCCGAGCAAGGCGCGCAGGTCTTCCACCGGCACGTTGGGCGAGTACTTGGCAAAGAGCTTGGCCGACTCGTTCGGGTTTTCGGCCACGTAGTCGGAGGCCTGCGCAATGGCGCGCACCAGCGAGGCCACGCTCGCCTTGTGCTTGCGCACCAGCTCGCCGCGCGCGCCGACGATGCAGCAGACCTTGTCCTTGTATTCGCCCGTGAGGTTGCTCGCCACCTCGACATAGGCGCCCTTGTTGCGCTTCTCGATCAGATAGATGTTGGGGTCGCCGTCGGCAATGGCCTGGATCTCGCCCTTCTTCACGGCAATGTCGAGCAGGTCGGCCGGGTACTGGCGCCAGGTGACGTCCTTGTCGGCGTCGATGCCGTTCTTGGTGAGCAGGATGGAGAAGAAGTTTTTGCCCGGGCTCGTGATGTCCGACACGCCGATGGTCTTGCCCTTCAGGCTCGCGAGGTTGGTGACGCCCGCACTTTTGGCGCCCACCAGACGCACGCAGCCGCCGTGCGAGCTGCCGACGATCTTCACGTCGAAGCCCGCCTCCAGCGGCTTGAGCCAGCGGTGGATCATGCCCACCGCCGCGTCGGCCTTGCCGGTGGCCAGCGACTCCAGCAACTGGTCGGTGGAGCCGGTGTAGTTGATGAGATCGACCTGCAGGCCGTTGCGCTCGAAATAGCCACGCTCCTGCGCCACCACGACCGGAGACAGGCAGAACGCGGCGGCGTTCCAGGCGAAGGTGAGCTTGCGCTGAGGTTGCGAGAACGCCTGCGAGGTGATGAGGCCACCCGAGGCGACCACGGCGGCAACGCCGCCTGCGCGCAGAACGCTGCGGCGGGACAACGGTGTGTTCACAGCAGCAGCTCCGGTTCGGCCTCGACCAGGCCTTCGTACAGGCTGTCGAAGGAGTGGATGGCGCCCTCCGCGCCGCCGATCTGGCCGTGCGTGTGGCGCGCGGTTTGCTCGTCGATGGGCCGCGGCTTGCCGGCAGCTTCGGCCAGCAGTTGCGTGTGGCAGGCGTTGTCCAGCGCGATGTACCACCACGCGGCGGCCTCCACCGTGGGGCCCGCGGTCAGGATGCCGTGGTTCTGCAGGATGGCGCCCTTCTTGTCGCCCAACGCCTGCGCAATGCGCTCGCCCTCGCTGTTGTCGACCACCATGCCGGTGAAGTCGTCGAACAGCGCCACGTCGTCATGGAACACGCAGGCGTCTTGCGTGAGCGTGTCGAGCTTGCGGCCCAGCGTGGACCAGGCCTTGCCGTAGGTCGAGTGCGTGTGAGCGGCGGCAACGATCTTCGGGTTGTGCTCGTGAATGGCCGCGTGGATGGCGAAGGCGGCCTTGTTGAGCGGCCTGTCGCCGATGACGGTCTCGCCCTTCGCGTTGACCAGCAGCAGGTCGGAGACCTTGATGCGCGAGAAATGAACGCCCAGCGGGTTCACCCAGAAATGGTCGGTCAGCTCCGGGTCGCGCGCGGTGATGTGACCGGCCAGGCCCTGCGCAAAACCGAAGCGCGCGAACAGCCGGAAGGCGCCGGCCAGCCGCTCCTGTCGGTGGCGGCGCTCGGCCTGCACGGTGGGGCGCGGGGGGACGGGGTCGAACCAGTATTTCTGCTGCGGGTTCGGGTTGAGCTTCAGCGACGCATGGCGGTCGATGGAAAGAACGGCACTCATGGGGATTCCTGTGATTCGGTTTTTGGTTTTGCTCCTTCCCCTTCCGGGGGAAGGCTGGGATGGGGGCACGCCTACATCAAAGCCATGACAGCGCTCAACGCCGCGAGCCCCCACCCCTGCCCTCCCCCGGAAGGGGAGGGAGAAATGCACGGGATCAGGCCGCTTTTCGCACTGACGCCGCACGCTGCGCCACCAACTCCCGCGTGCGCGGAATCAACTCGCGCCCGTAGTCCAGCGCGTCCTCCAGCGGATCGAAGCCGCGAATCAAAAAGGTCGTCACGCCCAGGTCGTAGTAGTCGAGCAGCGCATCGGCCACCTGCTCCGGCGTGCCCACCAGCGCGGTGCTGTTGGAGCGCCCGCCGATCTCCTGCGCCACGGCCGTCCACAGGCGCTTGTCCACGCGCGGGCCCTTGTCGGCCGCGGCCAACAGGCGCTTGGCGCCTTCGCTCTGCTGCGGACCGCCGCGGTTGTAGCCCTGCACCACGCGCAGCCGCTTGGTCTCCGCAAGGATGTTTTCAGCGCGCGCCCAGGCGGCCTCTTCGGTCTGCGCCACGATCGGGCGGAACGACACCGAAAAGCGCACGCTGCGCCCGTGCCTGGCGGCCTCGGCGCGCACGCGCGTGGTGAGCTCGCGGGCCTGGTCGAGCGACTCGCCCCACAGCGCGTACACGTCGGCGTACTTGCCGGCCACCGGAATCGCGGCCTCGGAAGCCCCGCCGAAATACACCGGAACATGCGGCTTGCCGTTGCGCGTCTGCAGCGGCTTCACTTCGGAGAACGCGTTCTCGAAACGGTAGTGCGCGCCTGCGTGGTCGAACGGCCTTTCGGCCGTCCACACCTTGTGGAGCACCTCCAGGTATTCGTCGGTGCGGGCGTAGCGCTGATCGTGGTCGAGCCAGTCGCCGTCGCGGCGCTGCTCTTCGTCGGAGCCGCCCGAGATGTAGTGCACCCCCAGCCGGCCGCCGCTGAACTGGTCGAGCGAGGCGAACTGCCGCGCGGCCAGCGTGGGCGCCACAAAGCCGGGGCGGTGCGCCAGCATGAAGTGGATGCGCTCGGTCACCGAGGCGGCGTAGGCCACCGTGAGCGTGGCGTCGGGGCTGGTCGAGTGGTGCGGCACCAGCACGCGGTCGAAGCCGGCCTGCTCATGGGCCTGGGCGAACGCGCGCACGTAGTCGCGGTCGAGCGAGGGGCCCTTGGCGGCGTGGATCTCCGAGACTTTCTGGCCCTGGATCATGCCGATGAATTCGACGCCTTCTGGCTGTGGGTGGCTCATGGTGTTTTCCTTTTTTTTGGGGTGTGGGATGAAGGGTCAGGCGGCGGGGAGGCGCAGCAGGCTTTCGAAGCTGCGGTCCCATAAAGGCTTCACGTCGGCGGGCCCGTCGAGCACGCCGATCTTCAGAAAGGTGTCGGCCACGTCCTGGTGGCTGCGCACCACGGCGTCGCTCACGGGGCCCAGGCTGTAGTCGCCGCTGCGGCGGTTGAACAGCTCGACGATGTCGCCGATGGGCACGCGGGTTTCGCCCGACTGCGCACGGGCGTAGGCCAGAAAGTTGCCGTTGATCCACGCGAAGGCGCGCTGCAGCCGCTGCAGCAGGTCGCCCAGCGCGGCACGGCGCAGCGCATCGTCCAGCGCGCGCGGATTGGCGTAGATGGGGAAATTGCCCGACAGGTAGCCCACGCCGGTCTTGAGGGTGCGTGCGCCGTACTGCGTGCGCGCCAACTGGCCGTTGTAGCCGTAGATGGCCCAGGCATCGAGGTCGCCGCGCGCGAAGGCCGACAAGCCGTCTGATGGCGTGAGGCTCACCGCCTGGATGTCGCTGAAAGAAAGGCCCGCCTCGGCCAGTTGCTTGGCCAGGTAGTAGTGCGAGGTGGTGGCACGCACATAGCCCACGCGCTTGCCCTTCAGGTCGGCAATGGTGCGGATGGGCGCGTCTTTGCGTGCCAGCGTGGCTTGGTTGTTCAGGTCTTCGTGCGTCACGGCCACCAGCTTCACGCTGGACTTCTGGCGTGCCGCGAACACCGGCGGAATTTCGCTGCCCGAGCCCAGGTCGAGCGCGTCGCCGTTGATGGCCTCGATGTGCAGCACGCCGTTGTTCAGCTCGCGCCAGTCGATCTTGTAGGGCGTGTCGGCTTGCCCCGCGGCGGTGAGCAAGGGCCGCCACAGGCCCTTGTAGGTGCCTACGCGGAGCGTGACGCCTGACAGGTCGCGTACAGCTGCAGGTGCCGGTTCGGCGGCCTGCGACCAGGCGGCGCTGCCACTGGCGGCCAGTGCGGCGGCGGCTTGCAGCAAGCGGCGCCGGTCCAAGGGGAAATCTGATTTCATGCACCGGACCGTACCGAGGCAGGGCCCGAAAGCGAACGCAGAAAAACGAGTTTGCATATGCAGGATGCATCGTTTTGCAGCGCCGGGGCGAGCGCTACCGTGCAGGCACCATGAGTGCACTCCCCTTGCGCCGCGCGTCGGCCACCCCCCTTTCCACACCCGTTTCCACACCCGCCACGGTGGACCCTGCCGTGCTCGCCCGGCTGACAGCCCGGTTCGCCGCCACCGCGGCCGACCACGACCGCAGCGGCGCCTTCCCACACCAGAACTTCGAAGCGCTGCAGGCCCACGGGCTCGTCGCGCTGGTCGCGCCGGCCGAGCATGGCGGTGGCGGCGCATCGCTGGCCACCGCGCGGCGCGTGATTGCGGCCGTGGCGCGCGGCGAGCCCGCCACCGCGCTGATCCTCACCATGACCTACCTGCAGCATCACGCGCTGACGCGCTCCGACAGCCGCTGGCCCGCGCCCCTGCGCGAACGGGTGACGCGCGACGCGGTGGCGCACGGTGCCTTGATCAACGCGCTGCGCGTGGAACCCGCGCTGGGCTCGCCGGCGCGCGGTGGCCTGCCTGGCACGGTGGCACGCCGCGAAGGTGCGGGCTGGAAGATCGACGGCCACAAGCTCTACACCACCGGCATCGAAGGCCTGAGCTGGCTCGCGGTGTGGGCCCGAACCGACGAGGCCGTGCCGCGCACCGGCGTGTTCCTGGTGCCGCGGGATGCCCCCGGCGTGCGCGTGATTGCGAGCTGGGACCACCTGGGCCTGCGCGCATCGGGCAGCCACGAGGTGGTGTTCGAGAACGTCGCCATCGACCTCGCCCATGCCGTCGACCTGCGCGCGCCCGCCGACTGGGCGCCCGACGCAGGCAGCCAGACCGACATCGACGCGCACGCCACGCAGCAGGCCTGGATGACGGTGCTGCTCGGCAGCCTCTACGACGCCGTGGCCACGGCCGCGCGCGACTGGCTGGCGGGCTTTCTGAACCAGCGCGCCCCCGGCAGCCTGGGCGCGCCGCTGGCCAGCCTGCCGCGCGTGCAGGAGCACGTGGGCGAAATCGAGGCGCTGCTGCGTACCAACCGCGTGCTGCTGGACGATGCCACTGCGGCCGTCGACAGCGGCCATGCGCACGCCTCGCCCGACAGCGGCCTGCTCAAGTACACCGTGACCGGCAACGCGGTGCGCGCGGTCGAGCTGGCGCTGCAGCTCAGCGGCAACCACGGCCTCACGCGCGCCAACCCGTTGGAGCGCCACTACCGCGACGTGCTGTGCAGCCGCATCCACACGCCGCAGAACGACGCGGTGCTGGTGGCGGCGGGCAAACGCGCGTTGCTGGCTGCGGGAGCCGCCGCATGACCTCGCTTTTGTTCTCCATGGCTTCACGGCGCAGCTGGCTTCAGCAAGGCGCGGCGCTCTCGCTGGCAGCCAGCGGTTCACTGCGCGCCTTCGCGCAACCGCAGACCACGCTGGTGCTGGGCGACCAGGCCGGCGGCCTGCGCTCGCTGTTCGAGGCTTCGCGCACGCTCGAAGGCGCGCCCTTCGCCTACCGCTGGGCCAACTTTCAGGGCGCGGCGCCGCTCTTCGAGGCGCAGCGCAGCGCGGCGGTCGACACGGCCATGGCCGGCGACCTGCCCGTGCTGGCAGCGGCCGTGGGCAAGACGCCATTGAAGATCGTCGCCACGCGCGTCGGCAAGGCCGAGTCGCTGGGCATCGTGGTGCAGCAAGACTCCAGGCTGCGCAGCGTGGCGGACCTGCGCGGGCAAACGGTGGTCGTCTCGTCGGCGCGCGGCAGCATCTCGCAGTACCAGCTGTACGGCGCGCTCGAAGAGGCGGGCGTGAAGCGCGAAGAGGTCACGGTGAAGTTCGTGCTGCCGACCGATGCAGCCGCCGCCTTCGCATCGAGGCAGATCGATGCGTGGGCCGTGTTCGACCCGTACTACGCCATTGCGCTGCAGCAGGGCGGCCGCATGCTGCGCGACGGGCGCGGCATCAACACCGCGCTGGGCTTCATCACCGCGACCGAGTCGTCGCTGGCCGACCCGGCCCGGCGCGCGGCCATCGCGCAGTTTCTCGACCGGCTGGCCCGTGCCGGCGACTGGGCGCTGGCCAACCCTGAAGCCTATGCACAGGCCTACAGCCAGCTCACGCGGCTGCCGATGGCATCGGCGCGCATCATCACCGCGCGTGCGTCGGTGGCAGGCCGGCCGGTGAGCGAAGCCGACATCGCTGCGTTGCAGGCGGTGGCCGACCGCTCGGCGCGCGACGGCATCCTGCCGGTGCGGGTGGACGTGCGCGCCATCACCGACACGAACGTGTGGAAGCGCCCGGCGTGACGGCGCCCGCTTCGATAGCGCCGCTGCGCGAATTCGTCGGCGCGTTCGGCCGACTGCTCGACGCTGTGCCCGATGAGCCCCGCATCCTGGCCGAAGGCGGCACCCTGCTGCGCAGGCTGGTGGCGCGCGACCACTGGCTGCCCGATGCCTTCGCGCAGCCCGACCCGGCGCGCTACCAACAATTTCTGCTGCACGCGGACAGCACCGAGCGCTTCTCGGTGGTGAGCTTCGTGTGGGGGCCGGGGCAGGCCACGCCGGTGCACGACCACACGGTGTGGGGGCTGATCGGCATGCTGCGCGGGGCGGAGTACAGCCAAGGCTACGAGGTCGATGCAGACGGCCATGCACAGCCGAACGGCCAGGCGGTTCGGCTCGAGGCGGGCGACGTGCAAGCCGTGTCGCCCCGCGTCGGCGACCTGCACCGCGTGCACAACGCGCACGCCGACCGGGTGTCGATCAGCATCCACGTCTACGGCGCCAACATCGGCGCGGTGCGGCGGCATACTTACCCGGCGCAGGGCGGCCGCAAGCCCTTCGTCTCCGGATACTCCAACGCGCTGCTGCCCAACCTGTGGGACCGCTCCGCCGAACTCAGACTTGCACCGACACCCGCATGACGACTGCCACCTTTTCCGTTCTGCCTTTCTCCGCGTTGCGCGCGCGCCTCATCGCACGCGACGAAACCGCCCTGCTCGACGTGCGCGAGGAAGACCCGTTCGCGCAAGAGCATCCGCTGTGGGCGGCCAACCTGCCGCTGTCGCGCGTGGAGATCGAAGCCTGGCGGCGCATTCCGCGGCGCGACACGCTCATCGTGCTGTACGGCGAGCACGACGGCATCGATCTCGCGCCGCTCGCGGCAAAGGTCTTCACGGCGCTGGGCTACACCAATGTGCACCTGCTCGAAGGCGGGCTCGAGGGCTGGCGCAGGGCCGGCGGCGAGCTGTTTCGCGACGTCAACGTGCCGAGCAAATCCTTCGGCGAACTGGTCGAGCATGAGCGGCACACGCCTTCGCTTTCCGCGCCCGAAGTGAAGGCGCTGGTCGAGGCCAAGGCCAACGTGGTGGTGCTCGACGCGCGCCGCTTCGACGAATACCAGACGATGAGCATTCCCTCGGCCACCAGCGTGCCCGGCGCGGAGCTTGTGCTGCGCGTGCGCGAGCTGGCGCCCGACCCGGCCACGCAGGTCATCGTCAATTGCGCGGGCCGCACGCGCAGCATCATCGGCACGCAGTCGCTGGTGAACGCGGGCATTCCGAACCCGGTGGCTGCGCTGCGCAACGGCACGATCGGCTGGAAGCTGGCGGGGCAGGTGCTCGACCACGGCGCCGCGCGGCAGGCGCCGGCCGCGGTGTCCGATGCGCACCGCGTGCAGGCGCAGGCCGATGCACGGCGCGTGGCCGATCTGGCCGGCGTGCGCCGCATCGCACTCGATGCGTTGCCCACGCTCGAAGCGCCAGGGCGCACCGTGTACCGCTTCGACGTGCGCACCCTTGAGGAATACGCAGCGGGCCACCTGCCCGGCTTTGCAAGCGCCCCCGGCGGCCAACTGGTGCAGGAGACAGACCACCAGGTGCCGGTACGCGGCGCGCGCATCGTGCTGGCGGACGACGACGGCGTGCGCGCATCGATGAGCGCGTCGTGGCTCGCGCAGATGGGGTGGGAGGTGTACGTGCCCGATGGGGTACCGACGGCGGCGGATTTCACCGAGGTAGCGGCACCTGCGGCGCAACACCCGTCGGTCGCGACCGTGGTGGGAGAAATCACGCCTTCCAAATTGGCGGCGCTGCTGGCAAAGGGCGGCACCGAGGTGATCGACGTGACCACCGGCGCCAACTATGTGAAGCGCCACATTCCAGGCGCATGGTTCGTCATTCGCGCGCAGCTGGCGCAGGCGGTGAACGCCGTCATTCCGGCATCACAGCGCTATGTGCTGACATGCGGCAGCAGCCTGCTCGCACGCTACGCCGCGGCCGACCTGCGCGCGCTGCTCGATGCGCGCGGCAAGGGCGGTGTCGAGGTGCTGGTGCTCACCGGTGGCAACACCGCATGGTTTGCCGCAGACCTGCCCGAGGAGACTGGCGAAACGCGCCTTGGCACGCCGCGCACCGACCGCTATCGCCGTCCCTACGAAGGCACCGATGCACCGCCCGAAGCGATGCAGGCGTACCTGGACTGGGAGTTCGGTCTGGTTGCGCAATTGGGGCGCGACGGCACCCATCATTTCAACGTGATCTGACAGGCAACGGCAGCGAAAGCGCATTGAAAGGATGACAACAGCGCAGTGACACTGTTGCGCCCGGGTAAAGGGCGTCATCCGGCAAACGGGCGGAGCGTTGGTTGTGCAGACCGACAACAACTCCCAGGAGCTTCGCCATGAGATTGCCCGTTCTTGCCTTGTCCGCCGCCGCGCTGGCAGCAACTCTGACCGGTTGCGTGGTTGCACCGGCCCAACCCGTCTACGCAGCGCCGCCTGGCGTGGCCTACGTGGCACCGACGTATGTGTCGCCCGGCGTCGGCTTTGTATGGGCCTACCACCCTCGCTACGGCTGGGGTTGGCACCATCCGCAGTACGGCTGGCACCGCGGCTGGCGTTGAGCGTTCTCGCGGTTGAATGAATCACGGCGCATGACGCCGCGGTTCATTCAGCGAAATCAGCTCGGCTCGGCGCTCTTGAACAGCGCAGCGACCTTGCGCTTGCTCTTGATGTTGCTCGACACGCCACGCGCGGGCGCGTTCTTGGCAGCTGCTTCCCACGCCGGAGTGGCGTCAGGCGGTGCACCTGGCTCGTAGGGCTTGTCGAAGAACGGGTCGCGCGAGCCCGAAGGCGCACGGTGCGGGCGTCCGCCGCCACCACCATTGCCGCTGCCAATGCCGCCAGCACGTCGCACCTCGCTGCCGCTCGGGCTGCTGCTGCGTTCGCGCGGCTGATCGAGTACGTCGCGTGCGTCGCCGGCTTCGCCTTCTTCGCGCCAGTGACGGCGTCCGTCATTGATGCGGCCGCGCGGGCGGTCTTCTTCCCACTCGACCGGTTCGAGCTCGATCTTCTTCTTGATCAGCTTCTCGATGTCGGCCACCAGGCGCGCGTCGTTGCCGCCGCTGGCAAAGCTCACGGCCAGACCGGAGGCGCCGGCGCGGCCCGTGCGGCCGATGCGGTGCACATAGTCTTCGGCGTTGAACGGAATGTCGAAGTTGAAGACGGCAGGCACGTCCTTGATGTCGAGGCCGCGGGCCGCAACGTCGGTGCAGACCAGCAGGTCGACTTCGCCGGCCTTGAACGAGGCCAGCGCCTTCAGGCGTTCGTCCTGGCTCTTGTCGCCGTGCAGCGCGGTGGTGCGGTGGCCATCGCGTTCGAGCGAACGCGCCAGGCGTGCGCAACCGAGCTTGCTGTTGACGAACACAAAGGCCTGCGTGATGCCGCGCTGCTTCACGATCTGCGTGAGCGCACGGCGCTTGTCGTCGTCGCTCACGCTGAAGAAGCGCTGCTCGACCGTGGAGGCGGTTTCGTTGGGGCGCGCCACTTCGATGGTGACGGGGTTCTGCAGGTAGCTGCCGGCCAGGCGCTTGATTTCGGACGAGAACGTGGCCGAAAACAGCAGCGTGGTGCGCTGCTTGGGCAGGTAGCTCAAGATGCGCTGCAGGTCGGGCAGAAAGCCGATGTCCAGCATGCGGTCGGCCTCGTCGAGCACGACGTATTCAACCTGATTGAGCACCGTGTTCTTGGCTTCGATGTGATCGAGCAGCCGGCCGGGCGTGGCAACCAGCACTTCGACGCCCTTTTTCAGCTCGAGTGTCTGTGGCTTCATGTCGATGCCGCCGAACACCACGGTGCTGCGCAGGTTGGTGTACTTGGCGTACAGCTTGACCTGCTGGGCGACCTGGTCGGCCAGTTCACGTGTGGGCAACAGCACAAGAGCCCGGACCGGGTGCCGCGCGGGCGAGGTCGAGGCGTTTTCGTGCTTGAGCATGCGCTGGAGCAACGGGAGCGAGAACGCGGCCGTCTTGCCGGTACCGGTCTGGGCGGCGCCCATGACATCCTGCCCTGAAAGCACGACCGGAATGGCCTGCTCCTGGATGGGTGTCATGGTCTCGTAGCCCATTTCGGCCACGGCGCGCGCCAGCGGTTCCGCCAGCATTAGATTGGAGAAGGAGCTTGTCATTAAGCCTTCGATTGTCGCATTGCCGCAAAAAATGGCAGTGACTGCAGCATGACAACGCCCGCGCCGGCAGAATTGCTATTTATTTGATAGCGACTTTCGCAGCGTTCATGCGCGTTTCAAGAACATTCAGTTCAAAGGCTGCGTGCGTTGAAAGTGTCGCAGGCCTTGATGTCACCGCTTTGGTACCCCGCGCCGAACCACCGCTGGCGCTGCGCGCTCGAGCCGTGCGTGAAGCTGTCGGGCACCACGGCGCGGCCTGCGGAACGCTGCAAGGCGTCGTCGCCGATCTTCTGCGCGGCGTTCATTGCGGCCTCGATGTCGCCCGGGTCGAGCCACTTCTTCGACTCCTGCGAATGGTGGGCCCAGATGCCGGCAAAACAGTCGGCCTGCAGCTCGACGCGCACGCTCATGGCGTTGTTCTGGGTCTGGCTGAGGCGGCTGCGCATGCCGTCGACCTTGGCGGTAATGCCGAGCTCGTCCTGCACATGGTGGCCGACCTCGTGCGCAATGACGTAGGCCTGCGCAAACTCGCCCGGCGCGCCGAGCTGGTTCTTCAACGTGTCGTAGAAGGCGAGGTCGATGTAGACCTTCTGGTCGCCCGGGCAATAGAACGGCCCCATGGCCGATTGCCCCGTGCCGCAGGCGGTGGGCGTGGCGTTGCGGAACAGCACCAGACGCGGTGCGTGGTACGTGCCGCCGTTCTGCTTGAAGATGTCCGTCCAGACGACTTCGGTGTTCTTGAGCACCGTGGAGACGAAGGCCGCCTCGCGGTCGTTGGAGGGCGGCTTGGGCGCCGGCCCCTGTTGCTGCTGCACCTGCGCGGGACCACCGCCGCCGCTCAGCAGGCTCAGCACGGTGAGCGGGTTGATGCCGAACACCCAGCCCGCGATCAGCGCAACAGCAATGGTGCCGATGCCGATGCTGCGCCCGCCGAGAAAACCGCCACCGCCGCCCCCACCACCACCTTCACCGCGGCGGTCTTCGACGTTGTCCGATTGATCGTTGCCTTCCCATCTCATCGCGCTCTCCTTGCCGGCTTATTGCAGGAGTATTTGCCGGCGGTCGCAGGATGGTACTTGCCCCGGGGGCTGCAGCGCGTAACCGGCCGTCAGCGCCCGGCTCGGCGCGCTGTCAGGCTTTCGGCAGTGTCACGCCGCGCTGGCCCTGGTACTTGCCGCCGCGGTCTTTGTAGCTGGTCTCGCAGACCTCGTCGCTCTCGAAGAACAGCACCTGCGCGCAGCCCTCGCCCGCGTAGATCTTGGCGGGCAGCGGCGTGGTGTTGCTGAATTCCAGCGTCACGAAGCCTTCCCATTCCGGCTCGAAGGGCGTCACGTTGACGATGATGCCGCAGCGCGCATAGGTGCTCTTGCCAAGGCAGATGGTCAGCACGTTGCGCGGAATGCGGAAGTACTCGACGGTGCGCGCCAGCGCGAAGCTGTTCGGCGGAATGATGCAGTAGTCGCCGTGCATGTCGACGAAGCTTTTCTCGTCGAAATTCTTCGGGTCGACCACGGTGCTGTGGATGTTGGTAAAGACCTTGAATTCAGGCGCGCACCGAATGTCGTAGCCGTAGCTCGAGGTGCCGTAGCTGATGATTTTGTGGCCAGCGGATTCGCGCACCTGGCCCGGTTCGAAGGGCTCGATCATTCCTTCGTTTTCGGCCATGCGCCGGATCCATTTGTCGCTCTTGATGCTCATATGCGCTCGCTGCTGCTGCGGGGGGGGAATCGGGGGCGAATTGTGGCATGGGCGGGCCCCCCCCCCGCCCCCCTCGCCCCGTCTCCTTTT